>Ga0255058_10001986_pt1 | contig 11402 bp, 11 predicted proteins | sample Cases_109_9_MG_FD_188637 | JGI IMG/M metagenome (GOLD analysis project Ga0255058, IMG submission 188637) | Seawater microbial communities from Amundsen Gulf, Northwest Territories, Canada - Cases_109_9 | ecosystem: Environmental > Aquatic > Marine > Gulf | place: Canada: Northwest Territories... | reverse complement strand
GAGATAGTGGAGGCGGCGGGACCTTCGATCCCGAGAGACGTTCGCAATGCTCACCGCTCTTGTCGCCGTAGTCGGCGGGACGGTGCCCGGCGCCCATCCGGTACTGACGCTACCCGTGTCGAGATAGCACCATGGACAAACTGAACACCCCCGACTCGAAGACGCTTGAGCCGGGTGTACCGACCTCTACACGGAACTGGCCTGGCGGCCCGTGGGCCCGGCCCGTTTCGGCCTTTTCGCGAAGTCGTCGAGTTAACCGAACGCTATATTATCGGACCCTACCCCGCGCCGTACTCCGTGGGTTTCGAAAAAGGGTGCTTGTTCCGCCTACCCACTTCGTCGCCCTGTTCCCTTTACGAGGAGTACGAGGAGTGCTCTACAGTCCGAGGAGTATGGACACCCCCGTGGACACCTGAGTTGCGGGCCCGTCCTGAGCTACGTCGAAACTCAACGAATGAACCCTCCGACAAACCGGGGGCGATTCACTGGCACTTCTGGGAAGCCGCTCGTGAGGGCAACTCGAATACTGTCAAGGATGCTTTTCCCAAACTCTACGCGGAAGGCTGGGTCCTACGCGACTTCTTCGAACAATTCGTCGAGAATAACCCTGACTACCCTTGAGCAGAACCGAGCGCTTCGCGGTCCGCCTGATTTCGTGACCGTGGTTCGCCACGCCTACAGCGCGACTTGTCCTTGATGCTGCGAGCGCCGCTTTCCGAAATGGCGCATTTCTGGCGCTGATTGGCCGTGTATGTGAGCCATAGAGGCGAATCAACCGGTGGCCGCCACCCTACTTCTTTCTGCTTTTCCTTCTTCGCTTCCCTCGGGCCACTTCCACCGCCAGCGCTCCGAATTTCGGGCCCCAGAACCGCCGGAACGGTGATAGCCACTCGTCCACTTCGGAGAGCGGTGTCGCGTCGATGGCGTAGATCCGCTTGGCGCCGCTGACCGTCACGTTGGCGAAACCGTTCTCGCGAAGCACCTTCAGGTGCTGGGAGACGGCGGATTGCCCGATACCGAAGTCCCTGCCGACGATCTCGACGACCTCACCGGAGGTATGTTCGCCTTGCCCGAGGATGTCAAGGATTCGTCGCCGGACGGGATCGGCGAGCACATCGAACGCGTGCATCATGCACCTGTGTAGAAGTCCGCCGTCCGACCGGCCATGGCTCTCGCGACTTGCGGGTCCCCGCCGGCTTTCACGTGAGCTTCGCCCCAGAGTCTCGCCGAATCTCGCATGAACGCCTTGCCGGCATCGGACGCCAGCCACGCGTTGTTCTCGCTCTCGTCGATGGGTTGCCCGCCACTGCCGAGATGAAGGGCCAGGCCGAGGAACGAGAGATCCCATCCCACGCCTCCGGCGCCCGGACCGTATTGCTTCCAGTGCTCTTCACTCTTCTCGTCCGTGGGGATCAGGTGTTCCAGGGTGAGACGGGTTCCTCCCCCGTCCTGAGCAAGCCGTACATGGACCCAGCTCGCGTTGCCCCCGAACTCCCACGTCACTTGAAGGGTCTCCGGAGGGTCGCAGCGAAGGATCGAGCCTTCTGCATTGCCCTTCAGCTGGTAGCGCCCGCCGACCTCGAGCCGACCGGTGATCGGCGAGAACCAGCGAGGAAGGCGCTCCGCATCGGTCAGCGCGTTCCACAGATCGTCACGGTCGGTGGAATACACCCTCGTGCCCACCACGACCCTCACGGGCTGACCATCGTGGGTGCGGTCCTGAACCTCGCGAAACTCTGCTCCGAAGGCGTTCGTGTAGTCCATCAGCCCCTTCCGGCGGAACTTCAGCCCGCGTTAATATTAGTGAACACTAATACTATAGACACACGCCGCCATTGTCCAGGCTCGTCGTCCCGGGACGCGTAAGCGCACCATTTTCAATGGAATGGACAAGTAGGGATCGAACGGGAGTCGCGCGGATCATGGAGGCCCAGGGTCAGGGCGGCGTTTCAAGTTGCCTTGATAGATGGAGGCTTCGAGCTGGGTTCCGCTGCAGCAGTCCGGTTGGGCCGGAAGAGCTGTTCCGAGAACCCCTCTGACTCGGACCATACCCGCAGGTGGGGGCCGAGAAGAAAGGCCGACACCGGCGGAATAGGTTAGCGGCTAAGGCTTGGTCTTGCGGTCCCGCTAAATGGGTTCCTTTTTACCGCCCTGAAGAACGCGATAGTAGCTTTCGCCGTCGATCAGCAGCGCTTCCGAGTGCCCCTCCGGCCACAGTTTGTGATCGTCGTTCGGATGTTGCACGTCAATGGCGACTACCTTGCCGTCGAACTTTCGGTTAACGGAATTCTGAATAGTGTGCCCGACAACGACGGCCTTGGCCCCAAATTTCCTTAGGACAGCATCGATCTGCTCCTGCGCAGGCTTGTCCTTGAAGTAGCCACGGTACCAGCACGGACCTGTCTCTCGAGAAACCAGAATTCCGGTCTCTTGCCCGGGTTGCCCGGAACGTGCGGAGCCCACGCGCTCGTAATACGTCTGCCGAATCGTCTCATTGATCTCGTCGATATCCCAATCACGATCGGCCAGATCCGGGTGCATTCCACCGTGGACGAACAGGTTGCCATTGATTCTTTCGACCGGATTCTTGCTGGCCATCCATCGACCGAGGACCGAATCCGAACCATACAGATCCGTCTGTTCCTTGCCCAAGAGAGAAGCGACCTCGGCGTACTTCGGATCCGTGACGTCGTAGTCTCCGTACATCATCTTCAATTCGTGATTGCCGATGATGTAGTGCACGTGCCCGCCTTGCTCTTGGGCCGCCTGCTCCAGCTTGTAGATCAGCCACAACGTTTGGGTCGTGAAGTACCCGCGATCGACGAAATCGCCGACCAGAACGAGGTGCCCCGGACCAAATGTCCAATTCAGTTGTTCGTCGATCACGCCGGCATCGATGAGGAAATCCCTGAAAGTTCCGTAGTTGCTCTCAAGATCGGAGATCGCAAAGATCTTGTTGCCGTCGTCGTAGATGCTCGGCGGGATGTCGAATTCCGTTCGAATTGCAAAGTCGAAGCTCGTCCCATCGAGCGGATAGTGGATGGTTGCCACGAGGCCGGGCCCTACGGGAGCCGAATGCTCCGTGCGTTTCACACGACGCGAACCGTCCGCGTCTTGCCGGATGTATTCGATGCTCAAGTCACCGTCACCCTCAACGAAGACGTAGGGGCCTTCCTGATCCCAATCGAGTGCGAGCGGATTGTCTGCGTAGTGAACCCTCGCACCCAGGAAGTAGCCGAGGCAGACAGCCACCGGGATCAAAATCAGGGCGAGCAGCGCCGCCCACTTCGCAATCTTGGCCAACGTTGTCACCGCCCCCATGCGGCTCTCACTCTTGCCGCCAATGCGCGTATAGCAAGCGCAACGGGGACTTCGCTGGGGACTTGAACCGGATCATCTGACCTCGCCGGTTCTCGACTGATCGCCTCTTCTCTTCCAGAACCAACGGGCATATAACACCCCCGAGGCATCCTCTGCCTTCGACTGGAGGACAATCATGTTCAAATTCGCGGCCCCGTGGGCCCGTTTCGGCGTTTTCGCGAAGTCGTCGAGTTAACCAAACGCTATATTATCGGACCCTACCCCGCGCCGTACTCCGTGGGTTTCGAAAAAGGGTGCTTGTTCCGCCTATCCACAGTCAATAGTTCAGACCTTTCAAGGGGGACATCATGCGAAACGGAGCCATTCTCGGTGGAATGATTGCTGTGTTTCTGATGAGCGCCTCGGTGACGGAAGGAGCGCGTCTGGTTGGGCAGGGTGTCGATGCAGCTACCGATTGGGCGGCGGAATGTCTTGAGGCTTGTAACAGAGAGGACTGGGTCAGCGCAGTTGCGCCATGCACCAAGGCGGCGGAAAAAGGAGATGCTAGGGCGCAAAACACACTCGGCGTGATGTACTACCTTGGCCTTAGTGTCCCGGAGAACGACGCCAAGGCGGTCGAGTGGTACACCAAGGCAGCGGAACAGGGGAGCGCGCTGGCGCAGTTCAACCTCGGCCAGAACTACCGCATGGGGCAAGGGGTGTCGAAGAACGAGTTCAAAGCGTTCACGTGGTACACCAAGGCAGCAGAGCACGGGCACTCCATGGCGCAGAACAACGTCGGGGTTATGTGGAGCCTTGGGGTTGGCACCCGTGTCCAGAAGAGCAACATCAGGGCGGTCGAGTGGTTCATCAAGGCTGCGGAACAGGGCGACCGCGACGCGCAGAAGAACCTTTGCCAGCACTACCGCATGGGCCGAGGCGTGTCGAAGGACAAGGCCAAGGCGTTCATGTGGTGTAGCGTGGCGGTTGCGCAGGGAAACGAGAAAGCCGCGAGTGTAGCAGACACCCTGGGCAAGCGATTGGACCCAGAACAACTCGCCGAGGCGGAACGCATCGCGAACGAGTGGATCGAGAGATTCAAGGCGCGGACGGAGACTGACGGGCCACTTTCTTGTTCACGGTTGTGATGGTGAAACCTGAAGATGAACTTCGCACGATTGGACCAGCGCTCTCCCGTGAGGCTGTTCTTACCCGCCCTGTGATCGTCGGGTGCCGCTCTGGCCGGCGTTCTGCTCGGGCAACACGATTGATGGTGAAGGCTGGCTACGAATACGCCGTGAGTATGGCTGGGGGCTTCATCGCAAAGAAGGATGGAACGGGGGAGCAGCGGAGCAGCGAGTTATGCATCCCTCGCCGCCCGGGCGGAATCCGTACGCAAGCCATAGCAAGAAGAAGCCGGGCTTCCGGTCCTGGGCCACATGAGAATGCCGATTCCGCGTTGCTCGACCGCGATTCAGGTTCGAGCTTCCCCAGCGCCGTGCTTACCTGCGATGATTCGGCACAAAGGGCAGCTGAGGAAGAAGGTTATGCTGGTGAACGAACACGAGCTGCGAGTATACAATTCCATTCTTGAACTGCACTCCAGTGAGGACAACCCGAGAGAAAACGCTCTTCATCGATGTTCGGTCGAAGGAGCAATTCGACCAGAGGCATATGAAAGGGGCGGTAAGCATGCCACTCAGGGAGATCGATCAGAGCATCACGGTTTGCGCGTTGGCAAGCTCTCACTCAGCGGACTGCTCTATCTGAAGTCCCTGGGCTACAGGAATGTGAAGAGCATGAACGGCGGCATGACGGCCTGGGTCGAGAAAGGGCTACCCACCGAGTAGTGGTGGGCCCGCTCGAGCAGATCCGTGAGCGTCAAGGACAGGGGGGACGAGCGTCGTGAATCGGAGCCGGCAGCCCAGCGTAAGGCGGGAAGTCGCGCTCTGGGCGCTGCTGGCTGTCTATGCCTGCGTCTCGGTCGTGGCGCACACCGACTACCCGCGCCGCTCCGACGACCCTCCGCTCAACGGGCTCGAGCAAGAGGGACTCCGGCTGTGGCGGGCGAACAACTGCCAGGCCTGTCACCAAATCTATGGCTTCGGTGGCTTCCTCGGACCCGACCTCACCAACCGCGTCAACGACGACACGCCGGAGGACACGTACTTTTGGATCCTCCAAAACGGGCTGGGCCGCATGCCCGCCTTCGGTTTCGGGGATTCGGAGCGCGAGGCGATCATGGCCTACTTGCGTGCGGTCAACCGCACGGGACGATCGCAGCCGCCGCCGCTCGGCGCGAGGGTCGCCGTGGACCCGTGGAAGCACCTCAGCCTGATCACGGCCGAGTGGGTGCGCGACACGGGCCACCCGCTCGACGAATCCGTCGAGGAAGGCGAAGCGGTCTGGCTGCGTAACCAGTGCGGTGCGTGTCACGTGCCATTCGCCGAGGGACGCAATCTGGCGCCCGATCTGTCCGAGCGCGCGCTGGATCGCTCCGTTCAGGCGATGCAGGAAGTGCTGAACAGCGGACGAGGATGGATGCCCGCCTACATGCTCGGCCGGGCCGAGATCGAGTCCTTGCACAACTACCTTGAATGGATCGCTTCGCGGCGCGCCGCGCTCGTGGTCCTCAACGATCGAATGCTGGAACGCGAGGATTTCGCCTGGACTGTCATCCCCTGGTTCCAATACGAGCAATGAAGAGCGATCCTGGCCCAACTCGCCATCTCGACTGGCACATCCTGGTCGCCTTCGTAGCCGCGGCGGTCACGCTGCTCAGCGGGCTGGTCGCCGCCCTGGTCTACAGTCGCCACGAGCCCGTGCTCAGATCCTGGGGCGTGACGCTGCAGCATCTGCGTCCGATTCACGAGACCTACGCGTTCGCCTGGGTTTTTCTCGGGGGAGTAGCGGTCGTCTATTTCTATCTCCACAACAACTTCGGACCGCTCACTCGTGCGGCCGGACGCCGTGTGGGCTGGCAGCTGGCGTTGTGGGTCGTCGCCGGTGCGGGAATATTGATCTCGCTGGTCCTGGGACAGTTCAGCGGCCGCGAATACCTTGGCTACCATCCGGCGTTCTCGCTGCTCATCCTCTGCGGCTGGTTCCTGTTCGCGTGGAACTACTTCGAGCGAGTGGGCATGCGGCTCGTCGGGAAGCCCGTCTACATCTACATGTGGTCCGTTGCGATCCCGCTCTTCGTCGTTGCCTTCCTCGAGGCGCACCTGTTCCTGCTCGACTTCGTGAGCGACAAACCGGTGCGCGACATCGCCATCCAGTGGAAGTCCAACGGCGTGCTGGTCGGGTCCTTCAACCTGCTGGCCTACGGCGCATTGATGTACATCGTCGGACTCGTGCGGTCCGACGACGGGTACGCCTATTCGCGTACGGCCTTCGCACTGTTTTGCGTGGGTGTGCTCAACACCTTCACCAACTACGGCCATCACACCTATCACCTTCCGCAGAGCCCGTGGATCCACTGGATCAGCTTCGTCGTGAGCATGCTCGAGTTCGTCATCCTGGCCAAGCTCTTCTGGGACATCCTGGCGTTGCGTCGCACCCAGCCCAGGTCGGATGACCTGCGTGTTTGCGACGGCTTTGTGCGCTCGGCCAGTCTGTGGACCTGCACCATGCTGGCCCTGTCGCTGCTCATCGCGGTCCCGCCGCTCAACGCGCTGATCCACGGTACGCACGTCGTCGTGGCCCATTCCATGGGCAGCATGCTCGGCGTCAACACGATGATCCTGCTGGCGGCAATGGCCTACATGGTGCAATCGCTGTGCGGAACCGCCGAGCCATCCGCCGTCCGCGACACTCGCGTGCGACTCGCCATCCCCGTACTCAATCTGTCGCTGGCCCTGTTCTGGCTGGCCTTTCTCGGCCGTGGCCTGGCCTCGGGCTGGACGCGCTATGCTGGGCCGTCCTCGCCGGATTTCTCCCCGGTGCTGCAGCTCTTTCCCCGCGTGGTTCTGATCTCGGGGATCGGCCTGACGTTCTCGCTCCTGTGGATTCTCGGCAACTGGGCGGCGGTGCTCGTGGCGCACGCGGGCCGTCGAAGGCGGACGGAGCTGGGTGGCGTGGCTCGTGCCGCGGACAAGTGATCGCTCTCGCAGGGCCCGACCCCTGCTAGTCCAGCAACCCGCGCCACCCCTGCACCAACGTCACCGTGCCTTTCTCGATCGACGGATCCTTCCACGGCAGCAGGATCAAAAAGCGCCGGCCGTCCGGTGCGGTGTCGAAGGTCTGGTACGTCCACGGGGCGGCGAGAATCTCCGGAATCCCGAACAACGGAACCGGCATGTCGTGACGGAAGGCTCCCTCGGTCCTGATCGTCACGGCCATCAGTTGATTCTCGGGGCTCAGGTAAAACAGCCCGTGGACCCGTTTCGTCCTTTTCGCGAAGTCGTCGAGTTAACCGAACGCTATATTATCGGACCCTACCCCGCGCCGTACTCCGTGGGTTTCGAAAAAGGGTGCTTGTTCCGCCTACCCGCTTCGCGGTTGCTCGTGCACATCGACTCGATGAGCAAACCGGTGGTGGCCGCTCTCGAGCTGGCCCTGCGGTGTCACGGCATCGTGGCGCACCGTCGGACCTGGCTGCAGTTCCCGGAGGTGACCCTGGGCATCGCCCCCGGGATCGGCGGCATGGTGGTGCCGTACCGCAGGTGGCCCGGAGCGGCCCCGGTGTTCCACAACATGCTGCGCCTGGCGCACAAGCTCGATTCCGTTCGCGCCCGGGAGCTCGGCGTGGTGGACGGCCTCGCCGATTCCTACGATTCGCTGATCGAGGCTGCCGTCGAGAGGGTCCGGGCGCTTGCCGGCGCCGTGGTCCCGCCTGCGGACGGGCCGGTGGACATCCCGCCTCCCGGCCGAGGTCGAGCCCGTCGCCCCGGGCGGCCGGCCCCTGAGCAGGGAAGTCGTGGCCATCATCGACGGGGCGATCCGAGAGGCGGAGGGCGCCCCGCTTCGGGGATGCCCCGGAGATCGGGTACGCGGCCTTCGCGGCCAGCGCCTGCACCGCCGCCGCCCGGGAAGGCGTGACCGCCTTCCTGGAGACGCGCAAACCGGACTTCGCGAAGACCGGGTAGCGCGACGGCTTGCCCCGGCGAAAACAGTAGACGGCCATGTCGATCAGGGCCAAGGCCAGACGCCGCGTTCTGATCAGTCAGCTCGGCCTCGAAGTGGAGTGATCCGAGGCGTGGGCTCGCCCTCCGTGATCGTCACTTTGCGGCCGAACAGGATGCCCGAATAGACGCCCTTCTTGCCGTTCGGCCAGGTGACGCGGACGCTGGGCTTCACTCCTTCGGCGACCGCGCCGGGGCCGAAATAGGCGACCGGGGCATCCGACGATTGATAGCTGCCGCCGGTGATCCAGCGGCGCCACGCCCGGTCGCCCACGACCAGTTCGACCAGGGCACCCTGCACCTGGGAGCCGCCGCGGGCGCTGCGCAGCTCGACCACCAGCACCTGGCGATGCGGTGAGTCGTTGCGGAAAACGCGCACCTTGTCGTTGAGCGTCGTCATGATGACGTCCACGTCGCCATCGTCGTCGATATCGCCGAAAGCGGTCGATCGAGCCGGGAAGCGCCGCTCGAAGATCTCGCCGGACTCGAGGTGGTAGCGGAACCGCTTGCCCGCGCGCTCGAACAGCATCGGGCGCTGCTCGTAGTTCGTGTCCATCGGGTGCTCGGCCGTCTCGGGGTAGACGTGGCCGTTGGCAATGAACAGGTCCTCGTCGGCATCCGAATCGAAGTCGTAGAAACCCGTGCCCCAGGACAAAAACGGGTGGCTGATCATGGCCAGGCCGAATTGGCTCGTGCGGTCGTCGAAAAATGCGTTACCCAGGTTGAGGTGCAGAGTGTTGGTATCGCTGGAGAAGTTGGTGGTGAAGACGTCGGGGTAGCCGTTTCCGTCCACGTCGGCGATGGCGATCCCCATCGTGGCCTGGTTGGCCCCGTCGTAGTTCGAGGCGATCCCCGAGACGACGCCGATCTCCTTGAATCTGAGCCCGCCCAGATTGCGGAAGAGGAAGTTCTCGGTCGAGTCGTTGCCGACGAGGATGTCCAGCTTGCCGTCGAGATCCATGTCGAACACCACTACTCCCAGACCGAATCCCGGCTTGCCGGGCAAACAACCGCTCTGGCTCGTGACGTCGCGGAACGTCCCGTCCCCTCGGTTCTCGTAGAGCACGTCTTGCTGGGGAAGAAGACCCGATGGGCCGGCCATCACGTTCACGCCCAGGATCATGCTCCCCGCGCGATCGGGGGGATTCTCGGGATCGAACTCGAGATAGTTCACCAAGTACAGATCCAGGTCGCCGTCGGCGTCGAGGTCTCCGAACGCCGCGCTCGTTCCCCAGCGGTCGTTTCCCACTCCGGACGTCTCCGTCACGTCCGTGAAACGACCGCTCTTCGCGACGTCGTTGCGCAGCAGAACGTTCGCTCCAAAACACGTCACGTACAGATCGTCGGCGCCATCGCTGTCGTAGTCACCCACCGCCACGCCCATGGCCCACCGCCGCAGGTTGATCCCGACCTTCTCGGTCACGTCCAGGAATTTGCCGTTTCCCTTGTTGGCGTACAGGCGCGAGCCCGGACCCTTCTCCGGCTCATCCAATGTAGCCCCGTTGGCGAAGAACAGATCGAGATCGCCGTCCCCGTCGTAGTCAAACAGGGCAACTCCTCCACCGTCGACTTCGAGGATGTAACGGGAGGGCGTCTTGCCGCTGGTCATGGTGAAGTCGACGCCGCTGTCCGCCGTGACGTCGGTGAAACGGATCGACGACTTTTGTGTTGGATCGGCGAAGGATCCGCCGGTGCAAATAGCGGCGCAGAGGCCCACGACCGAGGTGATCGAGCGGATCCGTATTCTCATGGTTGGCGAGTCTTCCGGTCCTCCGGGTTCGTGGAGCGAGCACGCCGTCGGACCTCCTCGTACTTTCGCCGCGCCTCGGCGGCTCCCTCTGCGTCTCCGAGCCGTTGGAGCGCGCGGGATAGCTTGAAGTACGTCTCGTGGTTGTCGGGGTTGAGTTGGATCGAGCGTTCCAGATCAGCCTTGGCCTTCTGCCAATCACCGTTGCGGATCCACACGTCGGCGAGTCGTGCCCGGGCCTTGGCCTCGGTCGACGCATTGTGCTTCTCGTTTGCCAGGCGGATCGTCTGCTCGAACCGTGATCGGGCGGAGTCGATCAAGTCGGCGTCGAAATCGATCAGCCCGAGGGCGAAGATCGCGTCCGGGTAGGCCGGGTGCACGGACAGGTAGGACTCGAACATCCCTCGAGCCTCCTCGAGTCGGCCCAGGTAGTACAGCGACCATCCGAGGAACATCCGCGGGGCGTTGGATTCCGGATCCAACTCCAGGGCTCGCCGGAACAACTCGCTCGCCTGCTCGTAGCGGTGCTCTTCATGATAGGTCAGGCCAAGGTAGAAATGGGCGCGCGACCAGCCGGGATGGCCGGCGACGATCGGTTGCAGAAGGTCCCGGGCTTCGGCGTAGCGGCCACGCCGCATCAACTCCAGACAGGATGGAAGGAAGTTCGGCGGGGGCAGCGGCACCGTCGGCGCCAACGACTCGTCGCCGGACCGAGCCGGGGACGAATCCTGGCGAGGCGGAGGATTCACGGCCCTGACGAGGATGCCGGAGCCGATAGCGGTCGCGACAAGTGCGCATGACAAGATGCGAACCGCAACGGGTCGGTGATGGTCGGGTCGGATGCTCACGCCGATGTGATCAGTATAGCAATGGCTGTCACCCGTGGGCCCGTTTCGGCCTTTTCGCGAAGTTGCCGAGTTAACCGAACGCTATATTATCGGACCCTACCCCGCGCCGTACTCCGTGGGTTTCGATCATTGTCTCCTACGAGAGCATCCGGCAGTGGTGTCGAAAGTTCGGCCCCGCGTACGCCTGTGCCCTCAAGCGGCGACAAGGTCGCCTGGGCGACACCTGGCACTTGGACGAACTCTTCGTGACCATCCAGGGCCGGCGACAGTATCTCTGGCGTGCGGTCGATCAGGACGGCGACTTATCGACATCCTGCTCCAGCTGCGTCGCGATCGGCGCGCGGCTGAACGTTTCTTCCGTAAGCTTTTGAAAGGTCAGGGACG
>Ga0255058_10001982_pt1 | contig 11412 bp, 10 predicted proteins | sample Cases_109_9_MG_FD_188637 | JGI IMG/M metagenome (GOLD analysis project Ga0255058, IMG submission 188637) | Seawater microbial communities from Amundsen Gulf, Northwest Territories, Canada - Cases_109_9 | ecosystem: Environmental > Aquatic > Marine > Gulf | place: Canada: Northwest Territories... | reverse complement strand
TGGGAGTCGACAGTAGGAAGGCTCGTGCCGGCGAGGCGAGAGACTCCGAACTCGAGACTCAAGACTCTCGACTCTCAGCTCAGGTTCTGCAGGATCGCCTCGAGATCATTGATGGGGATCTCGCCCGCCACTCGAAGCGCCACCGTGCCATCCGAGTTGGTGAAAACCCAGAATGGGAAGCCGCCGTTGCCGTGAGCGGTCAAGACCGAGCTGGCGGCGTTGTCGCGGATGATCGGGACCGTCCAGCCTTCGTCCTCGAGCCACCGCTGAGGCGGATAGTTGACGCGTCTCGGGTCGACCGCCGTGGTCACCGAGTACATATCGACCCCGTCCACGCCACCGGTGTCGTTGAGCCATCGCTGTACCGATGGGACCTCTGCCTGGCAGTGCGGGCACCAGTGGGCGAGGAAAACGATCGCCTTGGGCCGCCCGTCATTTGTGATCGTCACCTCCTCGCCGTCGAAGTCGGTGCCGGTCACCGTCGGCGCTTCTTGCCCGGTGGCGGTCTGGTCTACGTTCGAGCCTCCCATCGGCGGGAGAGAGCCATCGATCTGGGGTGATCCGACCACCTCCTCGATGGGAACAGCGGTCTCGCCGAGGCTGCCGCCGAAGAGGACGGCGGCGATCAGCAACGCTACGACACCGGCGCCCGCCACGCCGGCGATGATCGTGTTCTTTGACGCCCCTCGTTCCTTGGTCATGAAGACTCCGCCTCGGTGGCCGCTAATGATGCTCGATCGGGCGATTTATTGAAACGATCGAGCCACAGCAGCGCCAGGATCAGCAGGAAGGCGCTCAGCGCCATATAGGGGATCGTGATGAAATCGAACTGCTCGATGTAGGCCGCGGTGCACGGTGCCGCCGGGTCACACGAGCCGCCTCCTTCCAACTCGGGGTACTGCTGGATGAGCCGGTGGTACACCGAGATGACGGCGCCGATGCTGGCAAGCGTCGCCGCATAGATCCGGACACCGTGGTCACGGCGAACCGCAGCGATGAGGAGGATGATGGCGAGCGGATACATGGCGATCCGCTGGTACCAGCACAGGGTGCACGGGATGAAGTGCACGACTTCTGACAGGTACAGGCTTCCTACGGTGGCCGTTGCCGCCACGACGAATGCCATCCACAACTCGAGGCCTTCGAAGGCGCCGAATACCTGGTCGCGGACACCGGCGCCTGCGCTGGTCTTGCCGACGAGCGCGATTGCAACGATGCCGACGGTCACCGCGTTCGCCGCGATGGCGAGCAGGGCGAAGAAGAGGCTCACAGTTTCGAAGGTCATCCAGGCGGCGAGCGTACTGTGAGCCGCCCAGTAAGCATTGCCCCGGCGGGTACGATTTCGCCCGCCGATCACCTTCTCCTCCTGCTCGGTGCGGCGTACTGCGAGCCGCCCAATATCCACTACCACGGCGAGCGCTCGAATCCGTGGGCCACGCCTTTCCTGGTTGGCACCGCGTACTGCGAGGCCGCCCGAGAGAGACTCCCACCGCAGGTACGCTCTTGGCATGGGTCCTGTGCTGCTGATCGCTGCCCTCATAGCCGTCATGGTCGTGTTCGGTGTCGGCCTGCTGCTCCAGGAGCGGCGTCCCAGCGAAGTGGCCATCGTGTACAGCGTCGAGGATGCACTCGACTTCATCTGGGATCGCCTGAGTGACACCACAAGGAAGGTGATCTCGAAGGGCGACGTTCGCAGGATCCTCGAATGGGAGATGCACTACCTGCAGCGACCCGACCACCGGGAAGGGGCCGCGGTCGTTGGTGGGGTCGATGCCGCGGCGTATGCCCAGGAGAAAGCCATCGAACAAGGCATCGGGTACGAGCCGGAGGTCATATTCGAGGTGCTCGGCCTCCAGGCCGAATACCTGGCGGAGCTCGGCGCTGTGGGCAAGCGGGTAGCCACCGACGAATGAGGGCGGGGCTATCGTCGGCGCCATGGCCAGACTCCCCGCCTTCGCCGATTACCGCTACATCGGGACTCGCGACGACATGAAGCTGTTCGACTGCGACGAAGATGCCGAGTTCGCCGCGCTGGCGGATCGTGCAGAGACCGAGCACCTCGTGGCAGCCAACGGTCTGCAGTCCTTCAGCCCCGACACGCCGGCCGAGGCGAGGAACCGAGGGTTCCGGCCGCTTTGACGCGCTTCATCGACTTCCACGTTCATCCACCGGTCGAAGAGTTCACCACCGGGCCTCTTGTGCCGTTCCAGATCGAGGTGCCGGTCATGAGCTCGGCCGATGTGGCCGACCACTACCGCGACCGCGATGGCAGGGCGGTGATCCTCGGGCTCGACACCGAGTCGACGACGCGGCAGCGTCCGTTCTCGAACACCGACGTGGCATCGATGGTGGCGTCCGACCCTGAGGTCTTCATCGGGATGGGATCGGTCGACCCCGCCAAGGGCGCCAAGGCGGTGGCCGGGATCCACGGGGCGGCACGCCTCGGCCTTGCCGGTCTTGCGTTCGATCCGATGGCGCAGGGCTTCGATCCATCAGAGCGATCGATGTTCCATCTGTGGGACAACGCCTCCGACCACGGGCTGATAGTCCTCTTCCACACCGGGGCGAGCGCGCTTGGGCGTGGCCTGCCGGGCGGAGTCGGCCTCCGTCTTCGCCATGGCGACCCGCGTCTGGTTGATGTGGTGGCCTCCCTGTACCCGGATATGCAAGTGATCATCGCCCACACCGGAACGCTGTGGCGTGAGGAGGCGCTCGCAGTGGCCACCCACAAGCAGAACGTCTGGCTCACCCTGGTGGGGGCCCCGGCCTCCGATTATGCGCGGCTGATGGACACCGCGGACCCGCCCATTGACACCAGCAGGGTCCTGTTTGGGAGCGGATGGATGTTCGATGACCTGGATGAGCAACTCAAAGGGTGGGATCTCGTCGACGACGATCTCAAGAAGCAGGTGCTCCACGGCAGTGCCGAGGGATTGCTCGGAACCTGAGCCCTGTGGGCGCTCATATACCCGAGAACCACACGGCTGCCGCCGCCAGGATGGCCAGGCCGGTCACCAACGCGGCGAGTATCAGGTAGCGGGTCTGCACGAGACCCCATCGTATCTTCCGAGGGCAATTGCGATGGAGGGATTGGGCCCGACGCCACGGGGCCACCGCGTTCGGGAGCGCTTGGAACATCGGTCATGAGCGGCCCGCTCGCATCCAAATACCCTCCGCTATTCTCAGCACGTTCGCTCTTTGGAGGTCCGTTGTACGACGTCGTCATCATCGGAGGTGGCCCCGGCGGGTATGCCGCGGCGCTGTACGCCCACAATTTCGGGCTATCCGTCGCCATGGTCGAGAAGGACATCGTCGGCGGCACCTGCCTGGTCCGCGGCTGCATTCCCGCCAAGAGCTGGCTGCACACCGCCGAGATCTACCAAACGGTCGCCAACGCCTCCACCTTCGGTGTCGAGGCGAGCGATCCGGAGCTCGACTGGCAAGCGGCGCTGGCCAGGAAGAACACCATCGTCGACCGCCTGGTGACCGGCCTCGCCGGCCTGCTAAAGACCCGCGGCGTCGACGTACTCGACGGTTTTGGAAAGATTGTGGCCGGCCAGGTGCAAGTCACCGCCGAAGATGGCGAGACGAGCACCCTCGAGGGGAAGAGCATCATCGTCGCCACCGGGTCCGTTCCCGCCACGATTCCCGGTTACGACATCGACGGCGAGTGGATCGTCACCAGCAACGAGGCACTGGACTGGGAGGATCAGCCCAATCGGGTCGCGGTCATCGGCGCCGGTGCGATCGGCGTCGAGTTCGCCTCGCTGCTTGCCGATGTCGGGAGCGAGGTTCACCTGTTCGAGATGGAGGACCAGGTCCTCCCCGGTATGGAGCCGGAGGCCGCCAAGGCGCTGAGCAGGGCACTGAAGAAGAAGGGCGTGAAGATCCATACCTCCACCGCGGTCGGGCCGGCCGAGATTTCTGGATCGACCGTGAGTGTCCCCTTTGGCGATGACGCCGTCGAGGTCGACGTGGTCCTCGTGGCAGTCGGCCGTAAGCCGGTCACCGAGGGGATCGGCCTCGAGGAGGCTGCGATCGAGGTCGACCGCTCATTCGTCCCGGTCGATCAGGCAACGATGCAGACCACGAACCCGCGCATCTATGCCATCGGTGACATCGTTGCGGGTACGCCACAACTCGCTCACGTCGGGTTTGCCGAGGGGATTGCGGCCATCACCCACATCGCCACCGGAGCGAATGACGCCATCAACTACCGAGCGATCCCAATGGTGGTCTATTCACATCCCGAGGTGGCGTCGGTCGGGCTCACCGAGGCGGAGGCCGAGGCAGAGGGCTACGAGGTGGAGACGACGAATCACGGGATGCGAGCGCTGGGCCGGCCGATCATCCACGACGAAACCGGGGGGACGGTCAAGATCGTGGCACAGAAGGATGGCCCGATCCTCGGCGCAACGGTTGTCGATCCAATCGCGGGCGAGATCATCCACGAGCTGATGTATATCGTGGGCTGGGAGGCGATGCCGGCCGAAGCGGCAGCCTTCATCCATGCCCATCCGACGGTATCCGAGGCGATCGGCGAGACCCTCATGGCCTCTGCCGGACGCCCACTGCACTGACCACACAACAAGGAGACGAGACCGATGGCTATGACGGTGACGATGCCCCAACTCGGTGAGACGGTCACCGAGGGCACCATCCTCTCTTGGGCGAAGCAGGTCGGTGACACCATCGCCGTCGACGAGGTGCTCGTCGAGATATCTACCGACAAGGTCGACACCGAGATGCCCTCACCGGTGGCGGGTGTCATCGAGAAGATCCTCGTCGAGGAGGGCGAGACCGTGCAGGTCGGGACCGAGATCGTTGTGATCGCCGATGGCAGCGAGGATGCAGCGGAAGAGGCTGCCGAACCCGCAGAGCCCGAGCCGGTCGCCGCAGCTCAAGGCCCGACCGGAGGTGGCGCCGCCACCCGGTCACAGCAAGGCCCGACCGGCACCGAGCGCCCGCCGCTCGAACCGGTGGAACCGTCCACCCCGGCCGCTCCATCTGACCCGGGCCCAGCCTCCGTCCCAGCTGCCGCGCCCGCGGCGGCCGCACCGGTCGCAACCGCCGGTGACGACTCGCGCCGCTCCGTGCTCTCCCCGGTGGTGCGGAAGCTCGCCGCCGATAACGACATTGATCTGGACCAGGTTCAGGGCACAGGAGAAGGCGGCAGGATCACCCGCAAGGATGTTGAAACCTTCATAGCCGCCGGTGGAGCCGCAGCCGTCGCACAGGCCGCCGTTCCGGTGGTCGTCGAGGACGCCGACACGACAGACATGACAAAAGTCATCGTCGAAGAACCGGCGACGCCGCCGGTGACGGCGCCGGTTGTTGCGGTCGCCGTGGAGGCGCAACCGGCGGCAGCCACGCCGGCCGGCACAGACAACGATTCGGTTGAGGAGCTCTCCAAGATCCGGACCGTCACTGCCGAGCGGATGGTTCAGTCCAGGCGCACTTCTGCCCACGTCTGGACGTCGGTCGAGGTCGATTTCGAAGCCGTCGCACAGGCGCGCCGGCGGCACGGGGCCCAGTTCAAGGAGGCGGAAGGCTTCTCTCTGACCTACATGCCGTTCATCTCCAAGGCAACGATTGATGCACTCGGCGCCTACCCGGTGGTGAACAGCTCGTTCGACCAGGAGGCCGGGACGCGTGAGTTCCATAATGGCGTCGATCTGGGGATCGCGGTCGATCTCAATCAAGAGGGCCTCATCGTCCTCACCATCCCGGAGGCAGATGCGGCCAGTCTGACCGGCCTCGCCAGGGATATCCGGGGCGTGGCGGTCCGCGCTCGGGACAACCATCTCCAGCCCTCAGATCTGTCGACGAGCACCTTCACCATCACCAACCCCGGACCGTTTGGCTCGTTCATGAGCGCGCCGATCATCAATCAGCCAAACGTGGGCATCCTGTCAACCGACACGGTCGTGAAGCGGCCGGTGGTGGCGACGCTTCCCGACGGGACCGACACGGTTGCCATCCGGCACATCGGCTACCTCGGCCTCAGCTGGGATCACCGCGCCTTTGACGGATCCACGGCCGTGCTGTTCCTGGCCCGCATCAAGGAGAACCTGGAGTCCTGGGACTGGGAGCAAGAACTGCGATGACCCCGCGCTTGCGGGTTCGGTGGCTGGGGCGCGTCGAGTACGACGAGGCGTGGGATCTGCAGCGGGCGATCTGGGAGGGACGCACCGAGGGCCGCACCGCAGACGACTATCTGCTGCTGCTCGAACACCCCCACACCTACACGGTTGGGAGAAGCGGTGACGGCTCCAACCTTTCGATTGCAGAGGATGCACTCGACGGGATTGATGCCAGGCTCCATCACGTCGATCGTGGCGGAGACATCACCTACCACGGCCCCGGGCAGCTCGTGGGCTACCCGATCGTCGGTGTGCCCAAGCTGCCGAACGGATGGGACATGATTGGTCACCTGCGGCGGATCGAGAGCGTGCTCATCGCCACCCTGGCCGATCTTGGTGTCGAGGCCTGGGCCGAGGATGGCCTCACCGGGGTTTGGACGGAGCGGGGGAAGGTAGCCGCCATCGGCGTGCGCGTCGCCAGAGGGGTTGCGACCCACGGCTTTGCCCTCAACGTCGAGCCCGACCTCGACTACTTCTCCTATATCGTCCCCTGCGGGATCCCGGACCGACCGGTGACTTCGATCGCCGAACTGCTCGGCGAGCATGTTCCGATGGAGGCGGTTGTCGATGCGCTGCTGCCACACGCCATCCGGCTGTTTTCTGAGCACCTCGCCGAGGTTCAACTCGGGGCCTTCCGCCCCAACGATCGGTCCGGCCAATACGACGTCGACGCCATGGTGACCGCCGGCGCCTTCTCGGCAGAAAGGCGCGCCGAGATGCCGATCCTCATCGGAGGGCTGTTGCCGGGCGAGCCGAAGCGACCGGAGTGGATGAAGGTACGGGCCAATGTGGCATCCGAGGGGTACAGCGACCTCAAGAATCTGATGCGCGATCTCGAGCTCAACACCGTGTGCGAGGAGGCGGGCTGTCCCAACATCTACGAGTGCTGGGAGTCGGGCACGGCAACGATGATGTTGCTCGGCGACACCTGCACCCGCGCCTGCTCGTTCTGCGATGTCGCCACCGGCAAGCCGGGCGAGGTAGATCTCGACGAGCCGGTGCGAGCGGCAGCCGCAGTCGAACACATGGGCCTGCGCCACGCGGTGCTCACCTCGGTCAATCGTGACGACCTTCCGGACGGAGGCGCGTCCATCTTTGCCGAGACCATTTGGAGAATCCGCGACCTGGTGCCCGACTGCGCCATCGAGGTGCTCATTCCGGACTTCAAGGGAGATCGCGCCGCCCTCGAAACCGTCATCGGGGAAAAGCCCGAGGTGCTCAACCACAACACCGAAACCGTCCTCCGGCTGCAGCGCGAGATCCGAACTGCGGCCAGCTACGCCCGATCGCTCACCCTGCTGGCTCGAGCGAGGTGGTTGAACCCGATCGGCACCGTCAAGTCGGGACTGATCGTGGGTATGGGAGAGACCGAGGACGAGGTACTGGGGGCGCTTGCCGATCTCAGAGCGGTCGGCGTCGACCTGGTGACCATCGGCCAGTACCTGCGTCCGACACCCCGGCATAGGCCGATCGACCGCTACGTGCACCCCGACGAATTCGACCGGTATCGAGACCACGGCAAGTCCCTCGGTCTGGGTCACGTTGAGTCCGGCCCGCTGGTGCGCTCGTCGTATCACGCCCGCGATTCGCTCGCCTCGGCCAAGTGAACCGGCAACGGATCGCGGCGGCACGCTCCCAGATGGAGCAGCGGGGAATCGATGCCCTCGTCGTCACCACCGGGTCGGATCTTCCGTACCTGATCGGGTACAAGGCGATGGAGAACGAGCGCATCACCGCACTGGTCATGTCCGCAGAGGGCGACCCGATCCTGATCGTGCCCGCCCTCGAAGAACCGCGAGTGGCGTCGGGTATCGAGACCAGGGCCTGGGAGGAGACCGAGGACCCGATCGGGATCATCGCCGGCGTGATCGGTGTCCCTGCCCCGAGGGTGGCCATCGGCAATCAGACCTGGGCCACCTTCCTGCTCGGGCTCCAGGAGAGGCTCCCAACGACCCGATTCGAATCCGCCGAGCCGCTGATGTCCGAGCTTCGCATGGTCAAAGACACCGACGAGGTCGCCGCGCTGCGAGCGGCCGGAGCCGGCGTCGACGGAGTGGTCGGCCGGCTGGCGTCGACAAAGTTCTCCGGGCAAACCGAGCGCCAACTGTCACGGCGCATCGATGAGATGACGATCGACTCCGGTCACGAGCGGGTTGGCTTCGCCATTGTCGCCTCAGGACCAAATGGGGCTTCTCCACATCACGAGCCAACCGACAGGTTGATCGAGGCCGGCGATGCCGTCGTCGTGGATTTCGGTGGCTGGATGGCCGGCTACGCCTCAGACAGCACCCGGATGTTCATCGTCGGCGAACCTCCGGACGGGTTCATCGAGGCCTATGCCGTGCTCGAAGCGGCCCAACGCTCCGCAGTAGATGCGGTCAAGCCTGGAGTGACCGCCGAATCCATCGACGCCGCGGCACGCGACGTCATCTCCGACGCCGGGTACGGGGACCTGTTCATCCACCGAACCGGTCACGGCATCGGGCTCGACACCCATGAGCGGCCCTACATCGTCCCGGGCAACACCATCCCGTTGGTCCCCGGGATGACCTTCTCCATCGAGCCGGGCATCTACTCGCCCGGGCAGTGGGGGATGCGGATCGAGGACATCGTCGCCGTCACCGATGAAGGGGTCGAGCGGCTCAACACGTCGGACCGCGGGCTGTACGTGGTGGACTAGGAGGCTGTTGAACAATCCACAAGCGGGCAGTTGCACGCCGAAGATTCCGGGTCAGCCCACCACCAGGCCCTGCGGCTGCCCGTGGCACTCGTCATTGTTCAACGCCTCCCTAACACGACGTCGGGGAGGTTCCCGATGCCGCAATCGGCTCGTTGTCGGCTGCCTATGCTCGAGGGGCACCGATCGACGACGCCGGGTGAGCGATTGAGAGGAGTCCCTTGTGGCAACCGAGCGAATCAACCCTTCAGACGTCTATGAGCCATTCGGAGGCTTCTACTCACAGGTGATCACCGCAACCGGCTCCCGGCAAGTGCATGTCGCCGGGACCGTCGCCCTCGACGTGGAGCGCACCCTTATCGCCGAGGGAGACATGCGCGGCCAGGTTCGGGTGATCATGGAGAACGTCGGACGCTCTCTCGCTGCCGCAGGCGCCGAACCGCAGGACGTTGTGAGGATCAACATCTTTGCGCTCGACGTCGACAGCTACCTCATGGAGGGACACCAGGAGGTGGTGGCGTTCTTCGGTGACACACTCCCGACATCCACGCTCGTCGGGGTCACCAGACTTGCCGACCCCCGGTACCTGGTCGAGATTCAGGCGACCGCGGTCGTCGACTGAGTCGCGGTCGCGGCCCGGCTCGCCGTGGCTGAGAGGAGGAAGGCCAAGTCGTTACCCTGGCCGCCACTGAGGAGGTTGGATTGGCCAAGGATGTAGAGCAGCTGTCGGTCGACGCGCTGCGGATGCTGTCGATCGACGCCGTGCAACGTGCCGAGTCCGGGCACCCCGGGATGCCGATGGGTATGGCGGACCTCGCCGCCGTCTTGTGGTCCGAGTTCATCGTGCTCGACCCAGACGATCCAGCCTGGCCCGACCGCGACCGGTTCGTGCTCTCAAACGGCCATGGATCGATGCTGTTGTACTCGTTGCTCCACCTCAGCGGGTTCGGGCTGGCCATGGACGAGCTGGAGGACTTCCGCCAGTTCGGGTCACGGACCGCCGGCCACCCCGAGTACGAGCCTCAGATTGGTATCGAGATGACGACGGGACCGCTCGGACAAGGGTTTTCCACCGCGGTCGGGATGGCGATCGCCGAGACCCACCTCCGCGACGAGTTCGGCCCCGATCTAGTCGACCATCGCACCTACGCGTTCGTGTCGGACGGTGACCTCATGGAAGGGGTGTCCTCCGAGGCCGCCTCGCTTGCCGGCCATCTCGAGCTGGCCAGGCTCACGTACCTCTACGACGACAACTCGATCACGATCGACGGCTCCACCGAGCTGGCGTTCAGCGAGGACGTCGCCGCCCGCTTCGCCGCCTACGGCTGGTACACGGTGCAGGTGGATGGTCACGACCGTGTGGCAATCCGGCAGGCCATCGCCAAGGCCAATGACTCGGATCGGCCTTCCCTGGTCCTCGCCAAGACCCATATCGGCTACGGCTCGCCGAACAAGCAGGATTCTGCGGCGGCCCACGGCAATCCGCTCGGTGCCGATGAGGTTGCGATGGTTCGTGAAGAATACGGATGGGATTACCCGCCCTTCGTCGTCCCCGACGAGGTATATGCGTGGTACGGACAAGGGATGCAGCGGGGCCGTGACGCCCGGGCTGGCTGGGAGGCACGGCGCGACGCCGCCTTTGCCGCAGATGCCAACCTGGCACAGCGCTGGTCCAGTTTCTACACACCGGCCCCGGTGACGCTCTCCACACCGGAGTTCGAAGGATCGGTGGCAACCAGGAAGGCGTCGGGCGCAGTGATTCAAGAGCTGGCCGCAGCGATGCCGGGTCTCGTCGGCGGCTCGGCCGACCTCGCCCCATCCAACAACACCATGATCGACGGCGCCGCGGCCTTCTCCGCCGAGGGTCCCGAGGGCAGGAACTTCCATTTCGGCGTCAGGGAACACGCCATGGGTGCGGTCACCAACGGCATCAATCTGCACGGCGGGCTTCGCGGGTACGCAGGCACGTTTCTGATCTTCTCCGACTACATGCGGGCATCGGTGCGATTGGCTGCGCTGATGGGGGTGCCGTCGATCTGGCTGTGGACCCACGACTCCGTGTTCCTCGGCGAGGATGGCCCAACGCATCAGCCGATCGAACATCTGGCGGCGTTGCGAGCCATGCCCAACCTGTGGGTGATGCGGCCCGCAGATCCCACCGAGGTTTCGGTGTCCTGGGAGATGGCGATCGAACGCCGCGATGGCCCTTCGGCGCTCGTGCTCACCCGTCAGAACCTCCCCGTTCCCGCCACCGAGCCCGATCGGGACCTGGTTCGCCGCGGCGCCTACGTGCGGCGGGACGGGAACGACGCCGTGCTGGTTGCAACCGGATCTGAGGTACAGCTCGCCGAGAGAGCCGCCGCCCTGCTCGAGGCCGACGGCACGTCGATTCGGGTGGTGTCGATGCCGTGTTGGGAGGCCTTCGCCATCCAGGACGAGGCCTATCGATCCTCGGTGTTCCCACCCGTCATGCCGATCGCGAGCCTGGAGGCTGCCGCCACCTTCGGCTGGGCTGAGATCACCGGGAAGGACGGGCTCAACATCGGAATCGACCACTTCGGGGCCTCGGCTCCGTGGACCGTCATTGCCGCC
>Ga0255058_10001981_pt1 | contig 11414 bp, 5 predicted proteins | sample Cases_109_9_MG_FD_188637 | JGI IMG/M metagenome (GOLD analysis project Ga0255058, IMG submission 188637) | Seawater microbial communities from Amundsen Gulf, Northwest Territories, Canada - Cases_109_9 | ecosystem: Environmental > Aquatic > Marine > Gulf | place: Canada: Northwest Territories... | reverse complement strand
GATTACCGCTATCTCCACCAAAGTATCCACCAAAAGCGCCAAATAAACCAGTGTCATTAAACATTGGAGCATAAAAACCATCTGCTACTTCAATATGTGGAAAGTCGGGTAATGGTTCTGCAAAGACATGTTTTGGAGTAACAACCAAAACAAAAAGCAAAAATATTGAGATTATTGTTCTTCTCATTTTCTTCTCCTTTCTTTAATAAAAAATTGAAATTTTACCTTATTTCTAAAACAGGTCCATAAAAATTAAGACGTAGTTTCCCACCTTAGGGCTTGACAGATAATAACTTTTACATTTCTTAAAGACATGAAAGATATTATGATATCCCATATTTGCAATTTTATTATCGTTGCTAATTTTTCTATATTGTTATATCAAGCAGGTAAGATAGTACTCAAATAGTAAAATGAGCTTATATGTTCTTGTTTAAAAACATAGAATGGTTCTATTTTAACAAAATCGCTGAGAATTCTAAAAGCCTTATTTTTATTCTTTACTTTATATTTTGATAAAGTGTAACGTATTTCAACATTTGCTATGTTCCTTTTTTTAATTCATTTTTTATCTTATTTTCTACCGTTTCTTTTTGTCTGTTACCAGAGGGTAAGAGGGAGGTCTTTCGACCACCCCCTCCCCGTTGTTGCAATAGGGTCAATTCCCTATATTTGCCACGTTTTAATCTTATGCTAACTGGGGCTGGCAATTACAACATGGTTTACCAGCATGTGTCTTTCTTTCTCTGGGCGCCCCCCCCGCAAGATTGCCCCTATAGTAGAGTAAGGCTCCCATGCAGAAAATACCCTCTAACCTCTCTCTCTCAGGTGTGTCCTTTTGAATCCTGAACTTAAGGATTCTTATCCGTACACGCTGTAGACTCCAAATAGCAAAGGTGAGAAAACCTCGTGCTAACCACCGCATTACGGACACATTTCGCAGGTTTCGCCCACAAGTTTGAGAAATAACCCTCTATCGCCATCATTGACAAATATTGTCTGATAATTTCCACCTCGACTCATCACATGATACCAGGCGCCCGGGTATTCAATTCTTAAAGCTCTTGCCAATGTACTCTCCTATAAAATACAAAAGACTAACATTTGCAGACTCATTTGTCAATTGAAGACTTGACCTCAAGATTGACCCCAGTACGTGGATCATGCCCCCCCACCCCCCCACCAGAGTGTTTTGATTTTTTGAATTTGGTCATTACCTCCCCTCTAAAAAGAGGGGATAGGGGTGTGTGACCGAGGGAGCGCTATAATTAGTTGAAACATATATGCCTGCCAATTGGCACAAAGGGGCATGGAAATCGGGTATTTACAGATGAAGCACACATGCCGACCAGTTGGCAAGAAGGGGTTTGAATGAATTTCAGAAACAAAGTGTGAGGGGCTATGTTACTTCGATGTACTACGTGATGTGAGCAATGTCATTGAATTAAGCCGTAGGGCAATCCTTTAGGTTTGCCACATTATGCACAGAAGCAAGGCTAAAGCCTCGCCCTACGATGAAATTTACAGCAATGATCAATAAAATTGCTTAATTCAATGACATTGGTGATGTGAGGGGGATATTATGTTGATATTGTTCCGGATGTGTTCCTGTTATTTCTTATTTAATAGTGTGGGGCAAGCCTCTCCTACTGACTTGCCCCACATTCTATCGTCTTACAAGCAATCTATCCGAACAATCTAACAATAAACATCCTATTGTAGATCGATCGGGAATGCGGCAGACACACTGCCTGTGTGTGATATGGCAATAGCACTCAGCGTAATTGCCGGAATCGTGAGAGTTATGCCCTTCTCACCGAACTGGAATATACCGAGCGCCGCTTCGACCGGCACACCAGTAGCTAACGTTTGTGTGACACCTGGGGTACTAGGATCAAAGACTATAATGTCAACTGTTGCACCTGCCACGATAGGACTAATAGTACCATCAATCCTCCATTCACCTTTCCCACCCGGCGCCACGTCTTTCGCCGCCGCACGATCAATAGTTGGGATAACCGGCGGTGCTACTACAGGAGTCACTACTACTTGCGCTAGACTTACGCCTCCCGGTCCGGCCACCGTCACCTCGAAGGTCAATGGTATGCGAGGATTCACTGTATTGGGGAAGATAAAGTTTATGTCCGAACTAGTCGGATTAGAGATGGCCACTGTATTTCCATCGGCATCTACACCAATCTGGACCCAACTGAAACTGTAAATAATCCCTGTGGAAGCCGCTGCGCTAAGATCTACCCGTGTGTCTACAAATACGTTCTGAGGTGGTCCTGGATCGGCCACTGGCGGAGCAAATGGCAGGGCATAGTTTGTTGACCCCGGTCCTGTTAGTCTGACCCTTGCGGTGGCGACTCCACCAAGACTGGACTGAACGGTTACGGAGCTTGGAGGTCCAAGCAACACATGGGTGAACCCTGTTATTGGATCTATGATATTATCCGGGGGACCAATATCACCTGTGGGGTTAGCTCCAACAACAACAAGAACAGGTAGTGTGACCTCATCACTGGAAGATGCCCTAATCGATATCACAGACGTCGCTAGATCAAAGGATGCCTCTGTAATTGTTACTACATCAGTAAGGGTTGCTCTTAATGCTTGATTCAGAGAAAGGTCTGTAATTGCAATATCGGGTATAAGTGGTACAGCAGAGTTTAGGTCTACATTGACAAGGTACAAGTTCGTCGGTTGATCAGGAATAGGCGGTACTGCTAATGGGTCTCCCGGTATAGTGATCTGATCCATATTGATAGGCAGTGCAAGAGGTGTTATGGCGCCGCCGGCGCTACTCACGACGAGTTGAGATAAAGGGTCCTGTGCCGTAACATATATCTGCGCCTGAGGGGTGCCTACGGCAGGCCAGGAGTATTCCGCATGGTCAACCTGTAAGTTGGCTAACGGCTGTACGACAGTAGATGTCTTACCGGTAACGATAAAGAGGTCTGTGCTGATGCCATTGAGACCTAAACCAGGACCCTCTATCTTGAAAAAGTTGGTGTTAAAGGAGCTGCCGGTGACTTGATGTGCAATGTTGACATCTCCGATAAAACCGGCCGGTGGTGTAAAAATGGGTAATCCTATGTCAGGGTCTATAACCGATTGTGTCTCGTCCCATACCAGAAATGGCCCAACCGGACCACCAAGGAGAAGGGCGAAACCGCCTGGATCGCCTGGTGCGCCAATTCCAATATCGCTTACGTAGTTAATCACACCTCCGGCGTCCGCCACTAAATTAAGCACACCATATGGATGGGTGATAGTGTATTGCCCTCCAGCGACAAGGCCATTAATCTTTAACCTGATACGGCTAAATGTTATCTGGTCGCCATCGACAGGTATCCCACTAAAAAAGGACCCTTCCACAGCCATTATTAAGAGGGCTGAACCGCCTACAAAGCCTATGTCTGCTTCACCGGTCCACCAGAACATTTCTCCCGGATAATTGTCCGGAAAAGACATTGGAGCGCCTGGGTTAGGCAGTTCGGCTGTTAAAAAGGTACAAAAAGCCGGGTCATCACAGAACTTCAGGGCTAATCCGGTTGAATCCTTATACCATTCGGGGAACCCGTTTACCGGATCAATCGGTCCTACTTCGCTTAATGCGGCGTATGCCGGTGAACAAAATCTGAGCGCCAACGCAAGCAACATCATAATGGCCATGCTTCTTAATAAACTTTTCTTAAACATAATTAATAATCTCCTTTATTAAATTAAAAAAAACTGCTATATTAATCAAAATAGAATGGGGTTGGCTATTGCTCCCAAGCTTCAGATTGTGTACGTACTTGTACTTGCCAAAAAGCTCTTGTTTCAACTCAAAGCATAGCTTTTTGCACCTTCTCGCTCCCAAGCTGGTACTTGGGAGCGAGGAACTCTGTATTATTCATGGGCTTTTTTTTTTAATGAAACATCTTGTTGCTAATACACCCTTTTATGAATTATTCAGGATTAAAAATCAACTACGATAACTAACACAACTTCTAATAAATCAAACAATTTCCGCCCTATTCATCACCTCCTTTCGGTCCTCTGTATAGATAACCGGACTATCTACCTTTATTTTGGATAGTTTTTTTAGCATGCTCATGTCCATTGACCATTGAAAATATCACAAAAACAGTGCCGATATCGAAATGTTTATGTAAAATATTATATGTACTTGATAAGCAAAGGCTTAGAGAAATTCACAAGAAAATCAAAAGGTACAAAGATTTGGTCTAAACGTTACTTTTTTAACAATTTTCGGAAAAACAGCTTACTGCGCGTCTTGTAAATGTATATCTTGTAATGGTTTACAAGACGTCAAAAAACTAACACCGTACCGTTAGATTTCTAAAGTGGTAATTATTCAGTCCCCCCCTCTTCAGATTTTGGCTTAAGAAGTTAACCAAATCGGAGGGATTTTGCGTCCCTGCCGCCTTTCAGAGATAAATGTTACCAAAAATTACTGATACCAACCCTGAAGCAGAGAAGATTCAAGTATTATTAATACCCAACCTGGCCAAGCCGGAACTAAAAAGGGATAAATTTATGATGTGTTCTGGCTCGGCCAGGTTGTCAAACTTTCCCTTATTCTTATTAAATAAAAGAATAGCTAAATTATAAAGCTGTTGTACCTCTGGTTCAGGCTTGTAGCCTGAGCCTAAACGTTTTCCGCGACACGATGTCGCATTAATTGAGTGTACTATAGTAGTAATGAGTACTCAGTATTTTCCTACTGGTCCCTACGTGGGCGTGCTACCGTCGCGCTGATGACGGGGTGCGAAGCCTCACAGACAACGTACCGAATTGGGTTTGAATGGTGACAGGATGACCCCTCCGGGAAACCTCTCCGGTTAAGGGCTAGGGACGAGTGATATGGTAAAAATAATTGAATGTCCACACGCATCGTCAATGAGCGACTGACCTACTGAGGTTTAACAGGTCAAAGGCTATTCCCCAGTGTGAATAGTATGCGGTCAAGATGTAAGTTTATAACGTGTTTACACGGAACTGTAGTTAGCGCTGCACGGTGTCCAGGATGCACCTAAGTCACTCAAAGGACCAATTATGCGGAACGTGGAAACCTTGTATCTTCGCCTTGTTTGTTTCAGGCAAGGCAGGCTAACCGCAAGGCAAGCTGTTGGGGGTGCAGGATTGATATGCAGGAAAAAGCGAATGCCATTTTGTAATGGGGTGGATACGGGTTGATACTTGCTTGTATATGAGTTAGATTACCTGGCCCGAAAGGGAGCAGACTTCCGGCGGATAGCAGTTGTTTTTGGCTATCCGGGCAGGTGTCCCATTGTGAAAACGTTGTGGAAATCATTTTAAGAAGGAATGCAAATGATGGTGGGCTATTTAGTCCACTGGTGCACCTCCTACCTTTAGGGAAGATGTTCGGCAATCAATATCTCAAAATTGGTATAGTAATATATCGGTGGGTGACCCCTCAAGGGTTTGTCTTTAGGGAGGCTTGAACCAGTATGATGGGAAACTATCACGTACGGTCCTGATGGGGGAATCGGGCAGCAATGCCCGTGACCTACCCGGTGGTTCAATCTACAAGATTGAACCGGCAATATTTTCTTTACCACACCGAAGGTGTGGTAAAACAGTCTCTAAGGTGACAATTACCGTCCAAAAAAAGCAAGAAATTGTCGGCTTAGAGACTAAATTGAGCGATTTTATATTATATACCGTTGCAGCCGCTGGCTTCCTGCCCGACATCGTCATTCAGGCGGGTAGCCTGCGTTTCTCATCATTTGGTGGGCCCGTGTAAGTTATTTTTTCCCGAGCCCTAAAGATTCTTTTGTAAATGTTACATGGCAGGTATGTAATATTTACATGGTTGACCTTCCGAATGATTTTTTTCTTATATTAAGGTAAATATTCAAAAATATTCTAATCCCTTGATGATTATACACTTAATAGGACATTCCTTACATAATCTCTTCCTGTTTCATTCGTGTGGCATATCTTTTGCCCATATTGCTTAGCTTGCGATAATAAGAATGAATGTTTTAAAAGAAAGGTAGGGTGAAGAAATTATTGATTGGAATAAATCAACAGAGGCATAGATAGGGTAGGAGGCAACTAAATAGGGTGGGAATTGTCGTTTCTTAAATGCCTGAGTTTGGTGCCTTTATTTTTAACGAAGGAGATGGGTGTAAACCTTTAAAAAAGGCTTGCCCCGCCCTTTATCAATTTTGCATAGGAGGGTTAAGTTAATATGGGAGTTAAAGTTTACGTAACACAAATTATGAAAATCGTCGCCGTCGTCGTGGTTGCTGTCTACGGCCTCTTTGTAGGCCATGCAAGCGCGGCCTCGTTCGACCCGGCTATTAATTTTCGCAGCGGAGACGGGGTCCTCTCTATGGTGACTGCAGACTTTAACAAGGATGGTCTGCTTGACTTTGCAACATCAAACAGAAGGACCGATACCGTTTCAGTCCATTTGAATCAAGGCGGCGGGGTGTTTGCGGAACCATGGGCTGAATATCACGTTGGGCCCTTCCCGGCACCGACAGAACAAGAGCCAAAAGCAATATCGCTCCCGTATGCTGTAACGGCGGGGGATTTCAATGGAGATGGTTGGTCCGACCTGGCCGTGGCCAATAACGAGGCAGACACCGTCTCGGTCCTGCTGAACTCCGGTAGCGGCACATTTGGCGTAGCGGTTGATTTTTCTGTGAGAACGGACGGTCTCTCTCCTACACCGTCCAATGGAATCAACCCAATAGAGCCAAGCTCCGTGATAACAGCCGACTTCAATGGAGATGGATCTCTTGATATAGCCGCTGCAAACACCCGCGGCGCTAACATCTCGGTCCTCTTTGGCGATGGTATCGGGAACTTTGGCCCGGCGACTAACTTTTGGGCCGGGGCTCAGCCGGTCTCACTTATAGCAGGTAATTTCAACGCCGATGGCTGTATTGACGTGGCCGTGGCGATTAGCGGTGCTACCCAGGTGCAAATTCCAGGGATGCCTGCAGGTACAACCGAACCACATTACCATGCCTCGGTCCTGTTGAATAATTGCGGTAGTACAGCAGGAACCTTCGCAGATTATGTGCTATATCAGGTTGGGGCAAATCCAGCCCAGGTCATTACCGAGGACCTGAATGGTGATAATATCCTTGATCTTGTTACAGCAAATTTCTCTGTGCAACTCTCAACCCCGGCCCGAAGTTGGGTCTCGGTACTACACGGCAATAGCGATGGTACCTTTGGAGATGAGATACAAGTTGATACGGACCAATTTCCAGCCTCCGTGGCTGCCGTAGACCTGGGTAATAATAATGGCAAGGACCTGGTTTCTGCGCAACTGTATACCCCCGGCACCGTCGCTGTAATGCAGAAGGGAGTTGATGGTAGCTTTGGGCTATTCGAGGCCTTTTCCCCCGGGGCATCAAACGGTCCCGACTATGTGATTACAGGAGATTTTGACAACGATGGGGACAACGACGTCATCGTTTCGAGTAGAAATAACGATGAATTCGCGTTGTTGAGGAACCAACTCATAGCGAACCCGCCAGTGCCAGGACCGGAACCAGTACCGCCAGGAGGCGGAGACCCTGTCTTGACTCCAACCATAGACAAGATAAAATGGAAGTTTGACAAAGATGTGTATAGTTTCCAATTTCAGGCTACGGTTACGAATACCGGTAACGGCGCAGCTCAGGGGATAATCTTATTTGAAGCATCTTTAGATGGCGCCTCGATCACAGTGTCTCCATCGTCTATAGTAGGATTGGCAGTTGGACGATCTGTGTCAATAAGAGCCAGAGTAGGCCTTCTCGATCCCGTCGAGGGAAAAACGCTCGTTATTACAGTAACCTCTGAGCAGGTTACGACGGACAGCACTGTCGTTCAGCCGCAACAATAATTTCAATAATAAAGCAGGTATTCCGACTACCTCTTAAAAGTTAGAAAGGCGGTGACGAACAGGGCAGAAATTGTTTGATATGTTAGAAGTTATGTTAGTTATCGTAGTTGATTTTCTTAATCCTGTCATTATTTATACAAAAGTATGAATAATACAGGGTTCCCCGATCCCAGGCCCCAGCCTGGGAACGAGGAAGTGCTAAAAGCCATGCTTTGAACTGTAGCAAGAGCTTTTGGCAAGTACGCTCCCAAGCCGAAGCCTGTGAGCGATAGCCAATCACGTATTTTCAACATAGCATTTTTTTTAATGAAAGTAAAGGAAATTGATATGATTAAAAAGAAGAAGTGTTTTTTATTAAGAAGCATGGCCATTTTGATGCTTCTTGCGTTGGCGCTCAGATTTTGTTCGCCGGCATACGCCGCATTAAGCGCAGTAGGGCCCACTGATCCGGTAAACGGGTTCCCCGTATGGTATAAGGATTCAAATGGATTAGCCCTGGAGTTCTGTGATGACCCGGCTTTTTGTACCTTTTTAACAGCCGAACTGCCTAACCCAGGCGCTCCAATGTCTTTTCCGGACAATTTTCCGGAAGAATCGTTTTGGTGGACCGGTGAAGCAGACATAGGCTTTGTAGGCGGTTCAGCACTCTTAATAATGGCTGTGGAAGGGACCTTTTTTAATGCTATACCTCTCGATGGCGACCAGATAACATTTAGCCGTGTCAGGTTAAAGATTAATGGCCTTACCGCTGGAGGGCAATACACTATCACCCATCCATATGGTGTGCTTAATTTAGTGGCGGACGCCGGAGGTGTGATAAACTACGTAAGCGATATTGGAATTGGCATCCCAGGCGACCCTGGTGGTTTCGCCCTTCTCCTTGGAGGTCCGGTTGGACCATTTCTGGTATGGGACGAGACACAATCGGTTATAGACCCTGACATAGGATTACCCATTTTTACACCACCGGCCGGTTTTGTCGGAGATGTCAACGTTGCACATCAAGTTACCGGCAGTCCCTTTAGCAACAACTTTTTCAAGGTAGAGGGTCCTGGTTTAGGTCTCAATGGTATCAGCACAGACCTCTTTATCGTTACCGGTAAGATATCTACTGCCGTACAGCCGTTAGGCAACTTACAGGTTGACCATGCGGAATACTCCTGGCCTGCCGTAGGCACACCTCAGGCACAGGTATATGTTACGGCACAGGACGCTTTATCTGATCTCGTCGTGAGTAGTGCCGGCGGCGCCATAACTCCTCTTGCAGCTCCTATCAATATGGGTCAGATCGTTATACCGGGAGACCCATTAGCAATACCGCCTATTCCTGATCAACCGACGAACATATACCTTGTCAATGTAGACCTAAACCCTGGAGTTCCACTTATACCCGATATTGCAATTACAGACCTTTCTCTTGGTCAAGCATTAAGAGCAACCCTTACTGATGTAGTAACAATTACAGAGGCATCCTTTGATCTGGCGACGTCTGTGATAACGGTTAGGGCATCTTCCAGTGATGAGGTCACACCTCCTGTTCTTGTTGTTGTTGGAGCTAATCCCACAGGTGATATTGGTCCCCCGGATAATATCATAGATCCAATAGCAGGGTTCACCCATGTGTTGCTAGGTCCTCCAAGCTCCGTAACCGTTCAGTCCAGTCTTGGTGGAGTCGCCACAGCAAGGGTCAGACTAACAGGTCCAGGGTCAACAAACTATGCCCTGCCATTTGCTCTGCCAGTGGCCAATGCAGGACCACCTCAGAACGTATTTGTAGACACACGGGTAGATCTTAGCGCAGCGGCTTCTACAGGGATTATTTACAGTTTCAGTTGGGTACAGATTGGTTTCGATGCCGATGGAAATACAGTGGCCATCTCTAATCCGACTAGTTCGGATATAAACTTTATCTTCCCCAATACAGTGAATGCTCCCTTACCATTGACCTTCGAGGTGACGGTGGCCGGACCGGGAGGCATAAATACAGCGCAAGTAGTAGTGACTCCTGTAGTAGCGCCGCCGGTTATCCCAACTATTGATCGTGCGGCTGCGAAGGACGTGGCGCCGGGTGGGAAAGGTGAATGGAGGATTGATGGTACTATTAGTCCTATCGTGGCAGGTGCAACTGTTGACCTTATTGTCTTTGATCCTGATAACCCAGGTGTCACACAAACGTTAGCTACTGGTGTGGTGGTCGAAGCGGGGCTCGGTATATTCCAGTTCGGTGAGAAAGGCATAACTCTCACGATACCGGCAACTACGCTGAATGTTATTGCCATATCAGACACCGGCAATCAGTCTGCCCCATTCCTGATCGATCTACAATAGGAGGTTTGATTGATAGATTGTCCGGATAGATTGCTTGCAAGACGATAGAATGTGGGGCGGGCCGGGAGAAAAGGCTCGCCCCACACTATTGAGCAAGCTTTACAAATTTCAACCTTATTGGTTTTCTAAGTTTAACTACTATATAGTATTACTCTGTAAACTCTTCTTTCTAAGGCTGATGTGCGATTCAGAAAATCGCCTTAATCAGTAAGAAAGTTTTTCAAGATGTATACTCTTAAGTTGTTTAAATATAATTTGTTGTGATTCATCTTTAAATCGTAAATTTGGTTGCGGCTACGCCGCTCTATGTATATCACTGTGTTCTCTTTCGGTATCATTTGCAACAGAGCCAAAAATACCTGTTTTTTCAACTCCAAATTCATCCGATAAGAGGACTTTGCTATTCGTATTAACAAAATTGATGATCAATTTGCATAGTACAAGCAGTCAAAAGATAAAAATTGTCGAGATTATAAGCGGCATATCCGGTGATCCCGCCTTAAAACTTCTAAAATGCTCATATGTCTGCTTAGATAAAGGCAACTGCCACCAACTGATTAATCTCAAATACGCAGAAAACATTGACGGCCTGGGTATAGGTGTACTGGAGGACCTCATGAACCGTGGTGCGCACATCCGCCTTTTCAACGTAAGGCCCGGGTTAAGGAAGATCATAAGGATGTCGGGAAAAGAGGATATATTCAAGATCTATAATGTACAAAGCAGCCATAAGGCCGTTTCCATGTTTGAGAAAGAGATATTGGAACAAGACGCTGCAGGAGATAATATAAAGAAAAGGGACCACCCGCGTGCCGATACGTTCTTTAAGGCCGATTTCAAATACCACCCCGGCCACAACGGAGTAATATCCGGTAGCGCAACCATCCTTGACCTTAGCGAAGGAGGCATGTTTGCGGAGCGAGTCACGGACATGGATGCAGAGACAGAAGATATCTTCACCCCCGAAAAGATGACCGGACACGAGTTATACGATATGAAGTTCAGGTTAAACGAAGATCCAAACCTTATAGAAACCAGAGGGGAATGCGTCAGGGAATTCATGGATGATGAAAAGCTATGCGCTGGCATACGCTTTAAGGGTATGAAAGAAGAACAGAAGCAAATAATCAGAGAGTATGTTCTTGATGAAACAATCCAAACTTAAATTTGTGAGAATATTTTTACTGACATCTATGTTTTT
>Ga0255058_10001980_pt1 | contig 11414 bp, 14 predicted proteins | sample Cases_109_9_MG_FD_188637 | JGI IMG/M metagenome (GOLD analysis project Ga0255058, IMG submission 188637) | Seawater microbial communities from Amundsen Gulf, Northwest Territories, Canada - Cases_109_9 | ecosystem: Environmental > Aquatic > Marine > Gulf | place: Canada: Northwest Territories... | reverse complement strand
CGTGAGAGGGCAACTGCCCTGCGGCGTGCGAGCCTGTAGCCTGCGAGCGTGTTTCGGGTCTACTGACGGCGCCCTCAAGCACCGAGCGCCGGAGGCGGCAGCTTTTAAGGGAGCGTGGCGTGGGAACTCATCCAGCGCGTTCAAACACCAACGACTTCACGGTTGCCCAGCCGGAAATTGTCAGTGACCAAATAGTGACCAGAGCGCAGGGCAAGCAGGAGGATTCCAGGGTACTGCAGGGTACGTGAGTAAGAGGTCGGGTTCCGTGCCTTTGATAGCGATACGCGGGAAAACCGAGTGTCCGCGTAGGGTTAGCGTATCGCTGCGCTCAGGGTTCGATTCCCACCGCCTCCACTGATAACCATCCGAGATCATTTCGCTTTGATCTCGGGTGGCAAAATCACTGGCAAAAACCTGGTGAGAAACTGCGGTTGTTTCGAGTGTTTCACTTTTTGCCACCGGCAAAACGATCAGGTTGGCTGGGTTGAGATCGACCTCCAGCTTGGTGAGTTCACCGCATAGCGTCGACCACTCCCACGACGTGTAGGCATCGATCACTTCGCCTTTCGCGTTGTGCGTCATGAGCTCGACCACTTCCGTACGCGCCGAGGCGTTGCGGCACGTCGAGATAAACCAGCGGCGCAAGCCGTGTGTGAGTCTGTTGGGCATGTAGATCTTGAGGACTTCGGCGTCCGCACGGTGATCCTTGCCCGCCTTGTTCTGCGTTCTCGCTCCCATCGTTGCGGGGTTCGGTACGATGAAGTCGTCGCCGCTCGGAGGCCTGCCGTAGACCTCCGCAAAGCCGCCTAGGCGCCACTCTGCGAGCGCCTTGGCCAGTACCGGGTGAACGGGCACAAAGCGCTCCTTCTCGTGCGAGGCCCGGCCCGTCTTGAGCGGCCGGTCGTCGTACTGGCTCCACACGTGGATGGCCCCGAGCCCGGGCGTCTCGCGGTCGTAGTCGCGCCAGCGACGTCCACACGCTTCGCCGATCCGCATGCCGGTCAACGCCTGCAGCGTGTTCAAGACCCTTCGGTCCGCGGGAATTCGTAGATCGGTCATCAACGCCACGGCCTCGTGGTGCCGGTACGGGACGCCCCACTTCCCTCGCTTTTTGGGGCGTTTTCGGCTCGGGATGTGCTTACCGGGTTGTGCTCGATCGCGCCTTCGAGGATCGCAAGCTCGAACACGCTCGAGCAAACACCCAGGATGTTCACGATGGACCCATCGGCGTGACGCTGAGATCCGTCCGCCTTCTTTTGACGCTTGAGCTCTCGGATCATGAGCATCAGATCGCGTGCTTCGAGGTCGCCGATCCGTTTGCGTCCGATCAACGGGTCGACATGGTTCTTGAACCGACCGAAGTCTCGATCGGCGTCGCGCACGCCATCTGCTTGCTGTGCTTCCAACCATCGCTCGGCCACGGTGCGCAGTGTCATGCGCGCGCTGGCGCAAACTTCAACTGAATGTGGACATCGAACGTTTCCCCGGGACGGACGCAATCCGGCGCCACTATCTGAGTGGCCAGCTTGGTTTTCGCCATGTCCGCTACAGCCTCACCGAACGACTTGGCGGCGATGACCGTTCCGGGCGTATGTCCGGAGCCGCCAACAATCTGCCCCCAAGCGAGGATTTGAGCCGCGAAATGAGGCGCGTTGGCGCTTTCTCTGTGCCGGGTTGCAGCGCCAATGATTGGATCGCCTCCGCTCGCCAAATACAACGACGCCCGAATTCAGCTGGCAGTCGCGCTCGGAGACATCAGCGACTTCCAGTTCTAGTCAGACTAGGGGCTGTCCAGTCGCAACACGTTAGCTTGATCCCGAGTCCGGAAACGTCAGCGATTGTGCGGTCGACGGGGTTCTGAGGAGGGACAGCGCCCCGTATCGGGCGCGCCTGCCCGACGGTGGCTGGCTATCCGCTCGGCGTTGACTCTGGGTCGAAGCGCACGACTTCCACCGATCCGCGAAACTCGGCCTTCTCGAGAGCCTCCGCGCGTGCTTCGAGCTGCTTGAGTTCATCCATGGCGGAGCTGCAATAATAGCCGTACTTGGCCTTAACCCGTTCAGAGGCGATGTTCAGCGCCTCACGCGCGCGGACCATGAAGGTCTCGACTGGGTACCGCTCCCCAGGAACGAAATAATCACGGATGATCAGTGAAGGGGAATAACACCGCTGGGTTTCCCCGTCGGGCCAGCGAATCTCGAAGTGCATCTCAGGCATGGCGTCGGGCGTGCAGCAGAACGATGTTACCGCGAGAGGCACCGTTGTAAAGACCCAGTGGCCCTTGCGATGCGGAGATTCGGTCACTGTCGCCCGCTGCCACCGTCGTTCGTGTCGCTCCCCTTCCCTTGAGCCGCTCTCGATGGCACTCTCGGGGGCGTCTACCAAGGGAGTGCATGGACTGGGATTGTATTGCAGTAGGGGGTGGCCTGGCGGGTTCTGCGCTCGGTATCGCGCTTGCGCGTGAGGGCCGGCGCGTGCTCGTGCTCGAACGCGAGAAGTCTTTCCGTGATCGGGTGCGGGGAGAGGCCTTCTTGCCCTGGGGGGTGAACGAACTTCGTGAACTGGGCCTCTATGACGAGATCGTCGGCAAGTGCGCCCATCCTGTGCGCTACTGGACTTCCCATGCGCGGGGGCCGAGCCCGCCTCGCGATCTCGAGGCCACCTGCCCGCGCGAGGCCCATTGCCTGCACTTCCTGCACCCCGACCTGCAGGAAACCTTGATTGCCGCGGCTGAGGACACTGGAGCCGAAGTGCGACGAGGGGTGGTAGTAACCAAGGTGGAGCCAGGCCAGAAGCCGAAGGTTACCATGGGCTACAACGGCAAGGAGGAGACGCTCAGCGCATCTTTGGTGGTTGGCGCTGACGGGCGCACCTCCAAGGTCCGAGGCTGGTGCGGGTTTGAGGCAGACAGAGACCCGGAGCGCATGATGGTCGCGGGGTGCCTCCTCGAGGGTACCGATACACCCCACGACTCGGTGCATATCTTCCGGCGTGAAGGTCACGGAGAGGGCGCGCTCGTATTTCCAATCGGCCGCGATCGTCTCCGCATCTATTTCCTCTACCGAAAGCTCGAAAAGCGTCGGGGGCTCTCCGGGGCGACCAATGTCGCCGCGTTTATCGAGTCGTGCAAACGCGTGGGCGTACCCTCGGACTGGCTAGCCAGGGCCAAAGCCGGCGGCCCACTTGCAGAGTTCGATGGAGCTGACCTTTGGGTCAAGCACCCCTACCGCGACGGAGTTGCTTTGGTGGGCGACGCGGCGTCAGCAAACGACCCTTCCTGGGGCAACGGGCTCTCACTTGCGGTGCGAGATGTTCGGACTCTTGTCGATCAGGTGCTCGCAACCGACGATTTGAATCAGGCCGGCCACAGCTACGCTGAGACGCACGACCAGTACTTCGGGCGCGTGAACCGACTCACCCGTTGGCTCACCGATCTCAACTATGAAATCGGTCCCGAGGCCGATGCCCTGCGCGCACGGGCGATTCCCCTCATCCGGGAAGACCCTGCGCGGGTGCCAGACTATATTTCCTACGGGCCTGACTCACCTAGCGACGAGATGGTCCGCAAGCGTCTCTTCGGGGAAGTCTGAGCAACCCTACGCCTGCATGGCTTTGAGATAGAGATTGTGGTGGGCCTCGGCCGCAGCGCGCCAGCTGTACTGGGCAACGGTGCGCAATCCAGCTTGAATGCGCTCGCTCCGGCCCTCACGGCCGAGCGCAGTGGCGATGCCTCGCGCGATGTCTTGGGGGTCGAGAGGGTCAACCAGGACCGCGTTGTCGGTGCTTAGGAACTCGGTCATGGGCGCGATCCTCGAGGCTACGACCGGGGTCCCTGCGGCCAGGGCTTCGAGGGCGGTCAGGCCAAAGCCCTCGTGGAGGGATGCAAACAAAAGAGCATCCGCGCTGCGATACAAGGCTACAAGCTCGTCTTCCTCCACCACTCCGGTCTGGACAATGGCGTCACGCAGCGAGGAGGATGCCGCCAACTCAGCGGTGAAAGCCCGCTGGTAGTCAGCATGGTCGAGCACAGATGCGCCCCCGACAATCACCCAGCGTGCGTTCGGGTGGGCTTCGTGAAAGAGCGCGAAGGCCTTGAGCATACCGAAGGTGTTCTTGCGCTCCTCCACTCCGCCGACGCTCAAAATGACCGGGGAGTCCGGCGCGATCCCATACCGCCCGTAGGCCTGCCTTGCGCGGCTCGCGTCCACAACTTGAAAGCGCGCGGCGTCCACGCCGTTTGGGATGAGGTGGCTCTGACGCTGAAATTTCACGGCGAGCTCTCGCTCCGTTGCTCGGCTAACCGTCAGGAGAAGATCCGCCTCTTCGATCGACCGACGCTGGCAGCGGTCCAGGTACGGGCTTTCAAAGCGTTCCACATGATGAACCGTGCGGACCACCGGGGCCTGAAGCAGCGCCTCCGGTAGTCGAATGAGCGCGTTGGTCGCCAGGCAGTCTTCCGCATGGGCAACGTCGTGGACCGGGCGCTGGGTGGTGAGGTGATCCACAAACTCCTGGATGCGTTGCCGGATGAGTGCGTCTGTCTCGGATGAGGCTGGTGCCGTGGGTATGGGGACGAAACGGCAGCGGAGGGGGCGGTAGAACCCAGCGGGGATCTTGTCGAGGGCATAGAGTGTCACGTCGTGGCCCAGGTCGGTGAGAGCTTCGGCAAGGGCAGCGCTGTGCACGACGCTGCCGCGCGGACGGGTGGAGTAGGTGAACAGCCCAATGGAGAGAGGGCGCCTCACGCGCCGAAGCCGATCAGCGGGGTTTCCGCGAGATCCCAGAAGTCGAGGGTGTGTCCATCAGACACAAGCCGTACACACGAGCCTTCGTCAATCTGGCCAATTCGGTTGCATTGCACGCCGTGTTCGGCGAAGCGCTGCACCAGCTCGGAGGTCTCCGTTCGCGGAGCGGCGAGGAGGTAGCCATAGCTCGGAAAGGTCATCAGCCAGGTCTCGAGTTCTACCTCATGAGGGCGAGGAATCGCGTGGAGGTCGAGCGTCGCCCCCACGCCCGAGCACTCGAGCAGCATGAGCACGGTGCCAAGCACTCCACCCATGGAAATGTCCTTGCCCGCACCGACGAGGCCGGCCTCCGCGAGCTCGGCGAGCAGGCCAATCTGCGCGCGTAGCGCGGCCGGAGTGCGATCGGTGGCGGCGTTCCAGAATGGATGCCCCTTCCACAATTGCCCACGCAGGTCGACAGCCATCAATAGGTCTTGCCCCGGCTGGGCGTCGAAGCTCGTGATGAGCCGGTTCGCGCGCCCCACGATCGACACCGCGAGGGCAGCGCCGGCGTCGCTCGTGCCGGTGTGGCCACCCACGACCGGTACGCCAAAAAGCTCTGCCGCCGCGTGAATCCCGTCGAACACCAAATCCCGGTCACTGTGCCCCGGCCAAAACACGTCGACTACCGCCAGCGGGCGGCCGCCCATGGCCGCAATGTCGCTCACGTTCACCATCACCGACGAGAAACCACAGAACCACGGCTCGCTTACCAAGAACGACTCGATCATGCCCTCCGCGGCAAACAGTAGGAAGCCGTCCCCATCGGGGATGGCTGCTGCGTCATCGCCGTTGCGAACGGGTGGGCTGTCCGCGGGTAGCCACGCACAACGCGCTGCGCGCCCAAAGCGCGCAGCGGCAGGCTGGATTGCGCGCTTGTAGGCGAACGCGGGATGCCCACGTAAGCGCGCAAGGGCAGAGACGTCGACGGCCACTACAGCGTCCGCAGGCGCGGTCGCGTCCGGCACGCGACCGCGAGGCTTTCGTTCGGGTTGTAGGCCGACAGCGTTGCTCTCATTAGAACGTGCGGCTGTCTTGCGATCTCTTCGGTCCTCAACGCGCTCCAGTCGAGCCGCTCGAATAAGCCCACGTTGCGCTCTTGCACGTGGGCGTGGAACGCATCGCAGCCGAGGGCACGGGCACTGCCGACAGCGCCGCGGATCAACCGCTCGGCAGTATGCGTCCCTCGATAGCGACGAGCGACGCACAGACGTCCGCCGAACCATACCCGATCTTCGGTTTCGTAGATGCGCACTGCCCCCACGATCTCCGTGCCGACGCCCAGCATCAGCGATGTTGCCACCAGCGGAAACGCGCTCGCATCGTGCTGATCGCGGTCCGAGCGTACAAAGAGCCGCTGTTCGCGAAGGAACACCTGCCGCCGAAGCGCCCAGTAGCCCGCCCGCTCCCATGGCGTCGTCGCGATCGTGATCGCGACATCCGCCGCTCGATAAGGGCGAATCCGCTCGAACATAGGTGTGCACTCGGCCAGGTTCACGTTGCCTCCACTCGAAGGCGCTCGATTCCCCGGAGCGTTGAGCATGCGCCGCAGCGGCCACAACCCGCCCGAATGTCCTGGCTGCGCAGTCCATGCTCCGCTAGGAGAGCAGCCAATGGGCGGATAATCTCGCTCATGAGGGTCACCGAAGGCGGCGGCGCGTCTGCAAGGGGCGTTCCCTCCACGGGCACGAACGGCACAACAAACGGGTAGACGCCCATGGGTACCACGCGACCGCAGAAAGCGAGGATCGACTCCGGCGTGTCGCCGAGCCCGGCGAGGATGTAGGTCGTGACCTGTCCCCGCCCAAAGACTTCCACGGCCTGTTGGAACGCCGTAATGTAGCCCTCCACGGAGACCTCGGCCTTGCCCGGCATGATGCGGGTACGTACCTCGGGCGTCACCGCCTCCACGTGCATGCCAAGGGTGTCGATGCCCGCATTGCGCATCCTGCCAAACCACGCGGGATCATCAGGAGGCTCACACTGAGCCTGAATGGGCAGATCGACGCGTGCGCGCACTGCGCGTGCACTTGCGCTGAGGATTGCCGCCCCCCGATCTGCGGTTGCGGGCGTGCCCGTCGTCATCACCATGTGGGTCACCCCATCGAGGCGGACGGCGGCCTCCGCAACCTCGGCGAGCTGCTCCGGCCGCTTGCGGGCAATCGTTCGCTCTGCTTTGAGGGATTCGCCGATGGCGCAGAACTGACACGAGGTCTTGCGGTCGCCGTAGCGTACGCAGTGCTGAAGTACGGTGGTCGCCAGCACGTCGTGGCTGTGCAGTGTGGCGATCTTCCAGTACGGAATGCCATCGCTCGTACTCTCCGCGTAAAAACGAGGTGTCTTGGGGAAATCGAATTCGGCGATCGCGTGGCCATCGCGGTAGAGCGTGCCACCGCTGTCGTGCACCGTGGCGCTAAAGGGGGATCGAGCCGCACGGTCGCCAAAGATGGGGACCATGACCGTCTCGTGGCCGAGGCGAATCGCCTTGTGGTCGGTGGGGCCTGCGCCGCCCCTGCGGGACAGGCCAGGGCCTCCTGGGTCGTCCCACCGCAGGCCGAGAGTTTGAACCTCAGTTGCGAGTATCGCCCACTCTCGGATCGGGAGACTCTTCGAGATGAGCGGGAGCGCTCTTCGTGTGGTCGTGCTTCCCATTCGGTACTTCCAATTGGTTCGTGTTGCGCTCCACGAGCGGCGCGGTGTCGCTTCGGTCGATCAACAAGCTCAGAAGCTCGGGACGGGCGTAGTGGCCCACGCTGTCCATCATCCGCTTACGCTTCACGATGAGGGTCATGTCCAGGTCTGCGACGACCATGCCTTCGCCGTCCGTCAAGGGGTCGCCCAATAGCACTCCCTCGGGCGAGATGATGGCGGTGAAGCAGCCACCACGCAGCGCCTTGTCTAGCCCGCTATCGCCGGCGATAACGCCCACCTGGTCTTCGCTCAGAAAGCCTGTCGCGCTGACAACGAAGCAGCCTGACTCGAGCGCGTGGTGACGGAGGGTGACCTCCTGTTGCTGGCTGAAGATGTCGCCAACCATGGAGCCGGGAAACATGCCGACATGAATCTCTTCGCCGTCTGCCATCAAGGCGTAGCGTGCGAGCGGATTGTAGTGCTCCCAGCAGGCGAGGGCACCGATACGCCCCACGCGCGTGTTCACCGCGCGCAGGCCAGAACCATCGCCCTGCCCCCATATCATCCGTTCGTGAAACGTGGGCGTGATCTTGCGCCGGCGTTGGACGAGCGTTCCGTCGGCGTCGAACAGCAGCTGAGCGTTGTAGAGGCTGCCGTTATCCCGCTCGTTTACACCGAGGGCGACGACCACGCTCGTCTCCCGGGCGACATCTGACACCGCCCGAGTGGTAGGCCCCGGCACGGTGACGCTTTCTTCGTACAGGCGCATGTGGTCCGCGCCCATGGTCACCGGCGAGCGAACGAATGAGAAGTACGGATAGTAAGGGACGACGGTCTCCGGGAAGACTACGATCTCCGCGCCTTCCTTGGCGGCTCGGCGCACCGCGTCGCAGACCTTTTCTGTCGTCCCTTCGCGGCTGTAAAGCACGGGGCTCAGCTGAATCGCCGCCGCCCGTATCGTTCTTTGCTCCACCGGTGGCCTCCCAGCCGTGGCTACATCGTCCAGGTGTCGAGGATGAACGCGTTGTCACGACGGTGCAGCAGGACGAGGTCTAGCACGTCGAGCGGACTGATCGGACGGATGCCCTCCATCAATGCGCCTTCACCATGGCCATAGAGAGCCTGCAGCGCGAAGCGGCATGCGTACACCTTGCCGCCCTCCTCCATGATCTTCCCAACCTGGGAGTTCATGGCGAGGTGACCCGGGAAGGCTTCGTCACCGAGCTTCGGAAACCCGCGCTGCACGCCGAGTGTGACACCCGGGCCGTAGAGCAGGACCGACGTCTCGAATCCCTTGCGGATCAAGCGGGTGGCTTGCAGCAGGTTGATGAGGCCGATGGATCCCTCGAATGCCACGGTGTGGAACGTAACGAGCGCCTTCTCTCCTGGCTTCGCCTTGACGTCCTCAAACACCTTCTCCTCGTAGTCGACCAGGAAGTTGCCCGCCTTGTGGGGCGGATGAGTCACTGTCGGCATAAAATACTCCGTTGAATGGTGGGCACCCCGGCGGCACCCGGAGCTGTTAGCGGTTTCTAGTCTAGGGTGAGGGGGTTATGCCGTCGGCATCTATACGTGTCAACGAGTTTGAGGAGGACAAGACATCCAAATGATAAGCGGGCTCGAAACTACTGCTGCGATCGGCGCACTCCACGCGCAGCTGAGCCCGGCGCTGTCTGTCGAACCGTCGTAGGCGGAACTCCATTATGCCGTGGTCACCCAAGATGGGTTGCGAGCAGAATAAGGCTGTATCGATCGGCCTGCTCGGGACGTAAGGCCGCGTCGGCGCAGCATTCAGGCGGCACAAAACTCGAAGGCAGGCTGACCGGGAAAAGGCATGCGGGGTGGGGCGCGGGCATGACCGAGGATGCGCTCGATGTCGTCGGGCTCGGTGACGACGGGCTTGAGGCGGAGGCGCCCTCCACCGCGCTGACGGACCATCGGTGACGTTGAAGTGCACGATGCGTCTGCGCTCGTGCTCAAGCACGATGAACACGTACAGGACGCGAAACGTGGCTGTGGGCACGACAAAGAAGTCGATGGAAACGAGGTCCTTGATGTGGTTCTGGAGAAACGCACGCCAGGTCTGCGGCGGCGGCTTTCGCCGAAGCGGCATGTACCGGCCTATGCCGGAGGCGGCGCCGTTGATGAGGGCGGATGCGACGAAGAGAAACTCCGAACGCTCGAAGTCGAAACGGCAGAGCTCCGCCAGGCACTCGGGAACGTGAAGGCGGAGCTGGAGGCCGCCCAGCAAGAGTTGAGCGCCGCACATGAACCGCCCGGGGATTCCCGGAGACTACGTGAGTCCGGCCTCCATGGCCGGATCGTCCGACTGGATCTGTAATTTCACAGTGACTCAGACGGCTACGCGCTCGAACGCGACTGCCATCACGTTAGCCCGAGCCGAAATTGTCGATGACCACATAGTGACCGGAGCGCAGGGCAAGTAGCGGGGTTGCAGGGTACCTCAGGGTACGGGAGTAAGAGCGTGGCTTGCATGCCTTTGACAGCGATACGCGGAAAAACCGAGTGCCCGCTTAGGGTTAGCGTATCGCGGCGCCTAGGGTTCGATTCCCACCGCCTCCACTACTTAAGACAAGCGATTGCTTGTGGTTAGCGCATTCGCCGATCGCGAGTGACCACATAGTGACCACCGTCGGCTTGCGTCGGCGCGGGTTCGTCGAGTTTGGCGACGGCCTGTTTGAGCCGTGACTCGCTCAAATGGGCGTAGATCATCGTCGCCTCGATGTTCGCGTGGCCCAAGAGCTCCTGAACCACCTTCAGCGGCTCGCCGCGCATCACGAGATGGCTCGCGAAGGTGTGTCGAAGCACATGCCACTGGATGGTGCGGTCGAGTCCCGCCCTTCGGCAGGCGCGAGGCAACACCCGCTTGATCATGTCCCGGGTCAACAGAGCGCCGTCCTCCCGGCAGAACACCAGCTCTCCACGGAGGTGCCGGTGGTCTTTCAGTATCCGGACGAGACTCCCAGGAATCGGGACACGGCGCGACAGCCCGTTCTTCGGAGTACCGAAGATTCTTTTCCAGACCGATCGCTTCACGAAGATCTGGCCGTTGACCAGGTCCACGTCCGTTTGGCGTAGGGCGAGCAGCTCGCCTAACCGGAGCCCAGCCTTCAATGCGGTCGCGACCATCGGGCGAAACTCCGGGACCGTTGCGTCGAAAAGACGCTCGGCCTCGTCGAAGTCGAGGAAATCGAAGTCTGGTCTGCGTGTCTTCATCCATTTGACGGTGGGGACTACCTCGATCAAGTCCCACTCCTGCGCAGACCGGAGCGCCCTGCGCAGGACCGATAACTGGTTGTTGATCGTCTTCGGCGATAAGCCCTTCGAGAGTTGCGCACTCTTGAATCGCTCGAGATCTCGGACCCCGATCTCGGAGACGAGCAGCTTGCCGAAGAACGGCGAAAGGTGGCAGCGGATGATCAGCTCCTTGGAGTTGACCACACTCGGCTTGTTGTTGGTCTTCGCATACGTCTCGTGCCAGTCCTTGAGGAAGGCTTCGCACGTGGGCGCAGTGGTGCTCGTCCTTTTCCGAGATCCGGAGGAAAGCGCCGTCAGCAACGCACGTAAGGGTCCGAGTTCTATCCGCTTGGTCACCTTCGCGATCATCGCGGCTCGCATCTCGCGACGGACAACGTTTTGAGGAACGACAACGCAGTGACGATGCGATGGCATCCGAGATTCACAGAGGATCCCGCCCACCGCTGGCTACGCGACCTCATGGTCGACGTCACGGGATCTATCTCGGCACTTCCGCGAAGAGGACACCGTCGTTGGGGTACGTCGTTCTGTGCGGATATTCGGCCGACCGAGGCCCTTTTGCAGCGCTTTCTTCAGTTCAATCAGGTTCGCTGCTCGTTTCCAGCTCGCCGATCTGCAGACATCGGGCGCGATTTGAGCTAGGAAGTCATTCTCGGGGTGATTCCCACCCTCGCTACCACAACGGCTGCGAGCTACCGGGGCACCGACAATCTCGGGTAG
>Ga0255058_10001979_pt1 | contig 11416 bp, 9 predicted proteins | sample Cases_109_9_MG_FD_188637 | JGI IMG/M metagenome (GOLD analysis project Ga0255058, IMG submission 188637) | Seawater microbial communities from Amundsen Gulf, Northwest Territories, Canada - Cases_109_9 | ecosystem: Environmental > Aquatic > Marine > Gulf | place: Canada: Northwest Territories... | reverse complement strand
ACCGCCGCACCTGGCAGGGCTTCGTTCGTCTCATTGTCTGGTCATGCGTCGCGATCGCCATCACGCTCGCCGGCATGGGCATCTTCCTGACCTGACGGGTCCGCTCAGCCGACGATCTCTGCATCCAAAAAGAAGAAGGGGATCTCCTCGGCCGCGGTGTCCGGGCCGTCGGAGCCGTGCACGGAGTTGGCCTCGAGGGACTCGGCATAGAGCTTGCGGATCGTGCCCTCGTCCGCGTTGGCCGGGTTGGTCGCGCCCATCACCGCGCGGTTCTTGTTGATCGCATCCTCGCCTTCCAAGACCTGCACGACCACGGGGCCGGAGGTCATGAAGGCCACCAGGTCGTTGAAGAAGGGGCGCTCGCGGTGCACCGCATAGAAACCTTCGGCCTGCTCCCGGCTCAGGTGCAGGCGCTTGGAGGCGACGACCCGCAATCCAGCCTCTTCCAGCATGGCGATGATCTTGCCCGTGAGGTTCCGGCGGGTGGCGTCCGGCTTGATGATCGACAGCGTTCGTTCGGTGGCCATGGCGGCACGGCTCCTCGATTGTTGCTCCTCCGGCCTCGAAGGCGAGGGCGGGCGCCGCGGCTTATAACCTCGCCCAGGCCGCGACGCAACCGCCTGTCGGGGCCGCTTTTCCCCCTGCCGGTCCCGTGCTAAGGAGGGCGCCTTCGGATCGGGCCACCATGCTGCACATCAACGACCTTACCTATCGTATCCAGGGCAGGACACTGCTCGAAAAGGCAACGCTCGCCGTATATAAAGGCGAGCGGGTGGGCCTGGTCGGCCGCAATGGGTCCGGCAAGACCACCCTGTTCCGCTTGATCGCCGGCGATATCGAGGCGGACGAGGGGAGCATTTCACTGAACCGCGGGGTGCGCGTCGGCTGGCTGGCGCAGGAGGCGCCCGGCGGGCCCCAGAGCCTCATCGACTTCGTGCTGGCGGCCGACCAGGAACGCCTGGCGCTGCTCGCCGAGTTGGAGGAGAGCCTCGACCCCCTGCGCATCGACGATATCCACGAGCGCCTTACCACCATCGAAGCAGACAGCGCCCCGGCCCGCGCGGCCCGCATCCTGGCCGGCCTGGGCTTCGACGAGGCCCGTCAACAGCAGGCCTGCGGTGAGTTCTCAGGCGGCTGGCGCATGCGCGTCGGCCTGGCGGCGCTGCTCTTCTCGCGGCCCGATCTGCTGCTGCTCGACGAGCCGAGCAACCATCTCGACCTGGAGGCGGCGGTTTGGCTCGAGGGCTATCTGAAGTCTTACCCGGGGACCTTCATCGTCATCTCGCATGAGAGAGGCCTGCTCAACCGTTCGGTGAACCGGATCGTCCACTTGAGCGAATGCAAGTTCACCTCCTTTCGCGGTGACTACGACGGCTTCGAACGCGCCCGGCGCGAGCAGCAGCGCCGGCAAACATCGCTCTTCGCCAAGCAGCAGGCCGAGCGGCAGCGTATACAGGCCTTCGTCGACCGTTTTCGCGTCCAGGCGACCAAGGCCCGTCAGGCGCAGTCGCGGCTGAAGGCCCTGGCGCGCATGGAACCCCTGTCGGGCGTGACCGCGGATGCGCCGGCGTTCTTTGAATTTCCGGACCCGCAGCCGTTATCGCCGCCGATCCTGGCGATGGACGATGCCGCGGTCGGCTACGGCGCCTCGCCTCCGGTCCTGAGCGAGTTGGACCTGCGGATCGATATGGACGACCGCATCGCCCTCCTCGGCGCCAACGGCAACGGCAAGTCCACTCTGGCCCGCCTGATCGCCGGGCGCATGAAACCGATGAGCGGACGCCTGGTCCGCTCGCCCAAGCTGCGGGTCGGCTATTTCTCGCAGGACCAGGGCGAGAGCCTGGACATGGCGGCGACGCCCCTGCAGCACCTGGAGCGGCTCATGCCGACCGAGCCCGAGACCAGGCTGCGCGCCCAGCTCGGCCGTTTCGGCTTCGGCCAGGATCGGGCCAAGGTCGCGGCCGAAAAGCTATCCGGCGGTGAGAAGGCGCGTCTTCTCTTCGCCCTGGTCAGCCGCACGACACCGCATCTCCTGATCCTCGACGAGCCGACCAACCACCTGGACATCGAGTCCCGCCAGGCGCTGATCGAAGCGTTGGGCATATATAAAGGGGCGGTGATCCTGGTCAGCCACGACCCGCACCTGGTCGAGCTGGTCGCCGATCGCCTGTGGCTGGTGGCCGATGGCACGGTCCGTCCCTTCGACGACGACATGGAGAGCTATCGGCGCTTGCTTAGCGATCGAGGACGCAAGGAGACGCCGGGGCCCCGCCAACGGGAGGAGCGCACCAACAAACCCGGCACCAACAAGAAGGCGCAGCGCCAGGCCAACGCGCGTCGCCGGCAGGAGACGGCCGGGCTCCGGCAATCGGCACGCCGGGCCGAGGAAGCGCTCGGGAGGCTCTCCGACGAGATGGCCGCACTGGAATCCAAGCTCGCCGATCCGTCGCTCTACGACGAGGCACCCGACGCCCTGGCGGCCTTGCAGGTCCGCCACACGGCGCTGAAGACAGCGCTCGCGGAGGCCGAAGACCGATGGTTGCGGGCGCACGACACCTTCGAAGCCGCCCAAGTGCAAAAGTCCTAGCAGGTCCCCTCGCAAGCCCATGTCCGATGTCCGACGATCCATCGCCACCCTCCTGAGCGCCGCCGGCTTGTTGCTGATGGGCAACGGCCTGCTGGTGACGCTGCTGCCGTTGCGTGCCGGCATCGAGGGGTTCAGCACGACCCAGATCGGCGTCATGGGCACCGCGTTCTTCGCCGGCTTCGCCTTGGGCTGCCTGATCGGGCCGCGGATACTGATCCGTGTCGGGCATATCCGCGCCTTCGCCGGCTTCGCCGCGCTCTGCGCGGTTTCCATCCTGATTTTCGACCTTTGGCCGCACCCCTTGGGCTGGATGGCCCTGCGCGGGTTGAACGGCTTGTTCTTCGCCGTCCTCTTCATGGTCATCGAATCCTGGCTGAACGAACAGGCCAGCAACGAGATGCGCGGGCGGATCCTCTCCATCTACATCATCACCGCCAATCTGGTGACCATGGCCGGCCAACTCATGGTCAACCTGGCGCCGGCCGAGGGTTATGTCCTGTTCACCTTGACGGCGATCCTCGCCGCCTTGTCCCTGGTGCCGCTCTCGCTGGCCGATACGGCGAGCCCGAAGCCGGTCGAGACCTCCAAGCTCGGCATCTTGAGCCTTTACCGCCTCTCGCCCACGGGCTTCGTCGGTTGCTTCATCATCGGTCTGGTGGAGGGTGCTTTCTGGTCGCTGGGCCCTGTCTTCGCGCAGGACCGCGCCATGAACCTGGCCGAGGTGACCTTCTTCATGGCCGCCTTCGTGGCCGGGGGGACCCTCTCTCAATGGCCGCTCGGGCGCTGGTCGGATCGTACCGACCGGCGGATCGTGATCGCCGTGGCCGGTTCCGGCACCGTTGTTACCGGCTTGCTGCTTGCCTTCGCGCCGCTCGGCTCCTGGAGCTTGGCGTTGGCCATCGCCATGCTGCACGGCGCGTTCATGATCCCGCTCTATCCGCTCTGCCTGGCGCACGCCAACGACTACGCACCGCGCGAGGCGTTGGTCGAGACGAGCAGCGGCCTGCTTCTGGTCTACGCCGGCGGCGCCGTCCTCGGCCCCGTCATCGCCGGCGTGGCGATGGACCTGGCCGCGCCCGGTCACCTCTTCGTCTTCATCGCCGTGCTCCTGGGGAGCCTGTCGGTCTATTGCGTGTTCAGGATGAGGCTGCGCCCGGTTGCCAGCGACGAAGAGCGTGTCGAATTCGTCGCCCTGCCGAGGACGACGCAATCGCTCTACGGTCTGGAGGAAGATCTGCCCGAGGAGCACCCCTCGCCGGACGCGGCGACGACACCGCTGGATTGACCGGTTGCTCGAAATGACTGGCAGCCGGCCTTATGTCTTTTGCGCCCAGCGCCCCTGATCGTCCTGCTGCCAATAGGTCAAGGCGTGCCCGGCCTCGTTCAGGCCGCGCCATTGTTCGCGCGCCGCCTCGAGCGCGGCGGGGTCCTTGCCATCGAAAACGATGGCACACAAGCCGTAGGCCTCGATACGTGAGCTCCGCGCACCATCGGTCAGGAATAACACTTCGGCCCCATTCGGCGCCTCGTCGTCCGCCGCCGCCAGCCACACGGGCTGATCGGCCGGCCGGCCGTCGCGCGCCGTGCCGTGCGGCAGAAACGTGGTATCGGAAAAGGTCCATAGATGGTTGGCCAGCGCCTCCACCCGTTCGTCGGAGCCGCACTGGACGAAGGCCTTTTGACCCCTCTCCAAGGTGCGCTCCAGCATGACGGGAAGAGCCGTTTCCAACGACCCTCGGGTCAGGTGATAAAAGCGCACCTCCGTCATGACATCACGGCCGCCCTTATCGACCCGATGCGCCAGGATGTGGCCCGATCACACGCCTTCATCTCAAGCCTCGTAGAGGGCCGCGACCATCTCATTGAGCAGCCGCACGCCGAAGGCGGTCCCTCCCTTGGGGACCGTGGGCTTGTCCTTGGCCGTCCAGGTAACACCGGCGATATCGATATGCGCCCAAGGCGTACCGCTCTTGACGAATCGCTGGAGGAACTGGGCTGCGGTTATCGACCCGGCGACCCGCCCGCCACTGATGTTCTTGATGTCCGCGGCGGGGGTATCCAGGAGCTTGTCGTATTGCTCGCCCAACGGCATGCGCCAAACCCGCTCGCCACTGGCCTCGCCGGCATCCGACAGCGCCTTGGCCAGCTTGTCGTCGTTGGAGAAGAGCCCGGCGTATTCGTTGCCGAGCGCGACGACGATCGCGCCGGTCAAGGTAGCGAGATCGACCACCGCGCGTGGCTTGAACTTCTCTTGCGCATACCAGAGCGCGTCGGCCAGCACCAGGCGTCCTTCCGCATCGGTATTCAGGACCTCGATCGTCTGACCCGACATGGAGGTAACGATGTCGCCCGGCCGCTGGGCGTTGCCGTCGGGCATGTTCTCGGCCAAGCCGCAGATGCCGACCGCGTTGACCTTCGCCTTGCGGCCGGCGAGCGCCTTCATCAGGCCGGCGACCACCCCGGCGCCGCCCATGTCCCACTTCATGTCCTCCATCCCGGCGGCGGGCTTGATGGAGATGCCGCCCGTATCGAAGGTGACGCCCTTGCCGACGAAGGCTATGGGCCTGGCCGCCTGGCCTCTGGCATTGGGGGCACCGTCCCACCGCATGACGACCAACTTCGACTCGCGGCTCGACCCCTGGCCTACGCCCAGCAGCGCGCCCATGCCCTGCCTGCGCATAGCGGCGGCGCCCAACACTTGCACCTTAACGCCGAGCTTGGTCAGGCCGCGCGCCCGATCGGCGAAACTCTGCGGATAGATGACGTTTGCCGGCTCGGAGACGAGATCACGGGTGAAGAAAACGCCGTCGGCGACCTTCGCGAAGCTCCGCATGATCTTGCGCGCGTTGGCCGGGTTGCCGACGAGCACCGAGAGGGTCTTCAAGCTGGGCTTTTTCTCCGGCTTTTCCTTGGTGCGGTACTTGTCGAACCGGTAGGAGCGCAAAAGAGCGCCGTAGGCGTACCGGGCCGCGCGCTGGCTGGCGTCCGCCGACGCTCCCGTCAGCTCGTCGACGATGAGCGACACGTCGGCTTCGCCGCTGGTCGCAAGATTTGCGTAGGCCGATCCGCCGAGGGTCTCCAGATCGAGGAGGCCGAGCTTGCCCACCTCGCCCAACCCGGCCAGGAGTATCCGGCTGTTGCCGAGCTTGGAGGGGGCCAGCAGCTCGAGCCAATCACCCTTGCGGCCGGCAAAGCGGCTGGCCGCGATGGCCCGCTTGATCGCACCCCCGGATTTCTTGTCCAATGCGGCGGCCGAGGGGCTCAGCTTATTGCCCTGGGCGACACCGACGACCAAGGCGCCTTTGCTCGGCAGGCTGTGGGCGGCAAAAGTGATCTTCATGGAATCTCCCCGTTACGAAGGCGTTTATCCGGGCATCGGCGGCTGGGTCTCCCGGCACGGCCGGCGATAACCGCCGGGAACCGCCCGTTCCTTTTGCGACCCTAGCGCTTTACTGTCAATCACCGTGGCCGCGCCGACGCCCTGAACGCCCCCGAACTTCTACCCGATCCGTTACTTGCGGCCTGGACAGCGCGCTATCGCGCGTTAATCTTTCAGACGGTCGAACGCGGCCTCATGAGAGAGAGAAAAAACTCCGGCTCACTAGGGGGAATTTTATGCGGGGGGCAATCGCCATAGTGCTTACCCTGATGACGCTCCTCGGAACGCACCGCCTGAGCGGGGCGAGCGAACTGCCGTCCGAAGACGTTCGTGTACTCATCACCGCGGACGAGCTCACCTTCGACCGCGTCGAGGAGGTGGTCACCGCGCGGGGAAATGTCGAGATCTCTCAAAACGAGAGGGTCCTGGTCGCCGACGAGGTCATTTACGACGTCCCCTCGGGAACGGTGACCGCGACCGGCGGCGTCACCCTGCTCGAGCCGGATGGCGAGGTGGTTTTCGCCGATCGCGTGGTATTGGACGATCGGCTGTCTACGGGCTTCGTGGAACAAATCCGCGTGCTGATGAGAGACCAGTCACGCCTGGCCGCCGCGAGCGCGGAGCGGACGGACGACCGGTATGTGATCCTGACCGACGGGGTGTTCAGCCCCTGCAAGGCCTGCCGAGACCATCCCGAGCGGGCACCGCTGTGGCAGATAAAGGCCAAGCAAGTCGTCCACGATCAAGAGGAGAAGACTATCGAATACCGGGATGCCTGGATGGAGTTCTTCGGCGTACCGGTCTTCTACACACCTTACTTTAAACATCCCGACCCGACGGTCGACCGGCAGAGCGGCATCCTGGCACCCACGGTCGGGACCAGCGAGAACCTGGGCTTTACGGCGCAAACGCCGGTATTCTGGGCCATCGACGATGTCAGCGATTTCACCTTCTCGCCGATCATAACGACCAAGCAGAGTGTCGTTCTCGGCGGCGAGTACCGCCATCTGTTCGAGCAAGGCGGTCTCGCCGTCGCGCTGAGCGGCACCATTGCCGACCGGAAGGAGGACGACGGCGATGTCGACACGAACGTCTTCCGCGGACATATCGACGCCACCGGCCGTTTCAACCTCGACCCGACCTGGCGGACCGGCTTCGACCTGCGCCGCGCGACCGATGATACCTATCTTAGACTCTACGACTTTTCCGCCGAGCGAACCTTGAGAAGTCGGATGTTCGTCGAAGGCTTCCGCCAGAGAAACTATGCGGCCGTCAACGCCTTCTCCTATCAAGGGCTGAGAGATCAGGACGATAACGACGAGTTTCCGATCGTCGCGCCGTCCATCGACTTCAGCTTCATGGGCGAGCCCGACGCCCAAACCGGCGGCAAGCCCTACTTCGACACCGGCCTGCGGACGCTGACCCGAATCGACGGGCGCGACAACGTCCGTATCGGGATCACCGGCGGATATGAGATCCCCTATACCGGCCCCATTGGCGACGTATACAGCCTCAAGGCCGAACTGCTGGCCGAAGGCTACTGGACCTACGGCATGGTGCCTGGAGACCCCGACGTCAATCCGTCCAACGCCAATGGTGGAGACGTGACCGGCCGCCTGCTGCCTCAGGTCGCGCTGGAATGGCGCTACCCGTGGATCCAGGACAACATGACCTGGCAGCAGATCGTCGAGCCGATCGCCCAGATCGTCCTTGCCCCGCCGACCGGCAACCCCAACGAAATCCCCAACGAGGACAGCGTGGATTTCGAATTCGACGACAGCAACATTTTCGATCTAAACCGATTCCCGGGAACCGACGTGGCCGACTCGGGCTCGCGGATCGACTACGGGCTGAGCTGGCGGGGCGACTGGGGGATCGAATCCTCCGCCGAGGCCTTTTTCGGCCAAAGCCTCCAGATCATCGAGCCGAACCAGGACATTTTCCCGAAGGACTCCGGGGTCGGCGAAAACTTCTCCGATTTCGTGGGGCGCGCACAGATATCGCCGGTCGAAGAGTTCGATCTAATCTACCGGTTCCGCATCGACGACTCGAGCCTGAGCGCGCGGCGCAATGAGATCGAAGCTCGAGCTGGCGTTCCCGCCTTCAATTTCAACATGGGCTACCTCTTCGCCGACAACCAGCAAACCAGTGACAATTTCGGCAAGCGCGAGGAAATCAACATCGGCGCTCGTTCCCAGTTGACCAACGATTGGAGCGTCTTCGGCTCCCATCGCCGTGACCTCGACCGGGGCAAGGCGCTGAGCTGGTCGGCCGGGGTTGCCTACAACGACGAGTGTTTCACCATCGAAGGAGTCTTCCGGCGCAAGTTCTTCGACGACCGCGAAATAGAGCCGGAAGACTCCGTTTTCGTCCGCATCGTCTTCAAGCACCTCGGCGGGGTCGGCAACTAGCGTGACCGGGCGGGCTTCACCTTAAACAGGCCAAACACCGCCGCCGTCGAACAATTCCCCATCCGGCACTTGCGAAACACCCCCCCGACCCTTCAATATGCCGGCCTGCCGGTATGGTCGGTCAGGTATTTCAAAGGAGCATCGACAAGGAGATGCCGAGCCCGTTGTCAAAAGCCCGATTGGGACGTAGGCGCCCATCGGCGTGGTGGATGGTTTGCCTTATCGCGCTGGTTTTTTGCCTCACCACCGTGACGCCCGGTGCGCGGGCTCAGGAAGCGCTCAGGGCCGCGGCGGTGGTGAACGATCAGGTCGTCTCCATGCTCGACCTCGTCATGCGCACACGCCTAGCCATCCTGGGCGCACGGATCGAGGATACCCCGCAGGTACGCCGGCGCATCGCCCGGCAGGTATTGGTCCGCCTTATCGACGAAAACCTGCAAATGCAGGAAGCCGAGCGGCTCGCCATCGAAGTGCCCGACGAGCAGGTCAATTTGGCACTGGCTCAGATCGCCAAACAAAACGGCATGAACAGCGAGACCTTTATCCAAACCTTGAAGGAGAACGCCGTACTGCCCTTCGCCATTCGCAACCAGATACGAGCCGAGCTGGCGTGGCGTGCGGTCCTCGAGCTGCGCATCAGGCCGAGCATCAATATCGAAGAAGACGAGATCGACGCGGCTGTGGAACAGATCGACACACAGGGCGACACCTTCGATCGCCGGGTGGCGGAGATCACTCTTGCGGTTCCCGACGCGCGCCAGGAGCCGCAAGTAATGGAAGACGCCCAGCGGCTCATCGAGCAAATCGGCGCGGGCGCGAACTTTTTCGGCCTGGCGCGGGAGTTCTCGCAGTCCTCGACGGCGAACCTCGGGGGCGATCTCGGATGGATCGGGCTCGGCGAGATGGAGCCTGTCCTGGCCAACCAGTTGAAGGAACTTCAGCCCGGTCAAATCTCGCCGCCGATCCGCATCGCGACCGGGATAACCATCCTATACCTGAGTGAAGTGCGCCAGCGCACGGACGATAGCATAGACCGCGAGGCGATCGTGCGGAGCCTAACCCAGCAGCGGCTCGAACTCCTGGCCCAGCGGACCCTGCAAGAGCTGCGCCGGACAGCGAACATCGATATCCGAATCTGAGATAACCTGCTCAGGGCGCTAGCGAACACATGAAAGAACATCGCCCCCGGTCCCGCACGTCAAAGCGAACGGGCGGGCCCTGTGCCGTTCTCGCCCGAAAGGACAAGCTTGGCTGACCGGATCGAGAGCTTGCCTCCCTTGCGCGAGGTTATCCGCCGGCATCGCCTGAGCGCCCGCAAGTCCCTGGGCCAGCATTTTCTGCTCGATCTGAACCTGACCCGCCGCATTGCCCGCTCGGCCGTACTCGCCGCGGACGAGACGGCGATCGAAGTCGGGCCGGGGCCCGGCGGCCTGACCCGCGCGTTGCTGCACGAGGGTGCCGCGCAGGTGGTTGCCATCGAACGTGACCGGCGCTGCATCGCCGCGCTATCGGAGCTGTGCGAGATCGCCGGGACACGCTTGCGGGTGATCGAAGGCGATGCCCTATCGATGAGCCTGAGCGAGCTATGTCCGCCGCCGCGCGTGGTGGTCGCGAACCTGCCCTATAATCTGTCGACCGCCTTGCTCGCTCACTGGTTGGTCGAAATCTACGAGCACCCCGGTGCCGCCGCCCGGATGATCCTCATGTTTCAAAAGGAGGTGGCGGACCGACTGCGCGCACCCGCCGGCGGGAAGACCTACGGGAGACTTAGCGTCATCACTCAATGGCTTTGCCGTGTCACGCCGATTTTCGACGTTCCGGCCGAGGCCTTTACGCCGCCGCCCAAGGTGGTATCGAGCGTGGTCCGGTTGGAGGCACGCCAGGCGCCCCTTGCGGCGGCAAGGCTTTCGTCCCTCGAAAGGGTGACCGCCGCCGCTTTCGGCCAGCGCCGCAAGATGCTGCGACAGAGCCTTAAGTCCCTAGTCGCCTCGACGCCCGCACTGCTGGACGCTACCGGGATCGACGGAACGCGCCGCGCCGAAACGCTGAGTGTCGAGGAATTCTGCGCTCTGGCCCGAGCCCTGCAGGAAAACGCGTCCTAAGCGCCGCCACGTAGCCGTTCGACGAATTCGTGCAGGCCGATGCGTCGTTGACGTCGCAACCTCTCGGCCATGAGGATCGCCTCCACCTCGCTCAGCGAGCGATCGATGGCGTCGTTGACGACGATGTAGTCGTACTCGGCCCAATGGCTCATCTCATCCGCGGCCTTGGCCATTCGCCCGCGTACCACCTCCTCGCTGTCCTGAGCGCGGGCGTAGAGGCGCCGCTCGAGCTCCTTGGTCGACGGCGGCAGGATGAAGATGGAAACCAGATCCCCGCGCATCTCCTGATCGAGCTGCTGGGTCCCCTGCCAGTCGATGTCGAAGAGGACATCGCGCCCGGCGGCAAGCGCCTGCTCGACCGGGGCCTTCGGTGTCCCATACTTGTGGCCGAAGACGACGGCGTGCTCGAGAAGCTCGCCGCCCGAGACCATCGCGTCGAAACGCTCGGCGGCGAGAAAGATATAGTCCTTGCCGTCGATCTCTCCCGGCCTCGGCGGACGCGTGGTTACCGAAATGGACAAGCTCAGGTCCGCCTCGCCCTCGAGAAGCTTGCGCGATATCGTGGTCTTGCCGGCACCGGAGGGAGAGGAAAGGACGAGCATCAAGCCGCGCCGCTGAATTTGGAACGCCATTGGCCCCCGCCTACTCGATGTTCTGAACCTGCTCGCGCATTTGTTCGATGGACGATTTCAGGTCGAGGCCGATGCGCGTCAGCTCGATGTCGGAGGATTTCGAGCACAAGGTGTTGGCTTCGCGATTGAACTCCTGGCACAGGAAATCGAGACGCCGGCCAATGGCTCCCCCTTGCCCAAGCAAGGCGCGCGCCGCCGCGCAATGGGCCCTCAGGCGATCCAGTTCCTCGCGCACGTCGGCTTTGGTCGCCAGCAGCGCCGCCTCTTGCATCAAGCGGTCCTCGGGCAAGGCGGAGGCTGCAACC
>Ga0255058_10001978_pt1 | contig 11429 bp, 9 predicted proteins | sample Cases_109_9_MG_FD_188637 | JGI IMG/M metagenome (GOLD analysis project Ga0255058, IMG submission 188637) | Seawater microbial communities from Amundsen Gulf, Northwest Territories, Canada - Cases_109_9 | ecosystem: Environmental > Aquatic > Marine > Gulf | place: Canada: Northwest Territories... | reverse complement strand
CGTGGCATGGCTAAGTAGTGGTTGCGTGCGGCCATGGTAGTAGGTGGGCGGGAGACCGCCATTTGCTGAATCAGGCGACAGGCATCCGCGTGGTGCCAGCTTGGCCCAGTGCGTCCAGTCGTCGGCGATACTTTTCCTCAAGCATAGGGCCAAATGTCCGGCGAAGTTGCTGTGCAGCATTCGCGCCAATCATGCGACTCTTGCCCGTGTTCTCGCAGCAAAGACGCAAGTGCTGGGCAGCAAGCGTTACGTCCGGTTCAGCCCACCGCCCGCGAGTGTAGATCCCCTGGGGATCGACAACAGGCACCAGTCTAAAAGGAACCAGAAGTGATGTGCTTTCATCCATGAAATCGCAGTTTCCCGACCAATTTGTTGCGATTACAGCTTTTCCCGCCAACATGGCTTGCGCGAGTAACATGCCAAAACCCTCAGCCCGATGCAGGGAGAGAACCACGTCGGCCGCGTCAACAAGCGCCGCCATGTCCTGCTGATTTAGCGTTTCTGTCAAGAGCCTTACCCGTCGATCACCGTCGATCGCTTCGCTAAGAAGCCGAGACGCCTGCGGATAGCTTTCGAGATTACTGATTTTTATCAGCATCCGAGCGTGCGGCTGACCCGCAAGGCCGAGGCGAAAGGCTTGGACGGCACCTTCGGGGTTCTTGCGGGCGTGGGAGGAGCAGACGTCGTAGGCAAAGAGGACCACAAAGTCGTTCGGTTCCAAGTCAAACCGCGGCCTTATCGGCTGCGTCGGACGAGGATGCGCGATCGGACATGGCACAACATGCACCGGAACGTTGATCAACCGTCGCAGCGCCTTCGCGCAAAATTCGCTGGGCGCCCAGACTTCATTGACCAACCGCTGAGCGGCTAACCATTGCTGCGGAGGGTCTTCTAATTCCCATGCCCAATAGCCGACGCGGTAGGTTGACCGATGAAGTCTGGTACTTGCCAAGGCCAGCCCAAGTCCGGGGGGGTTGATATGGAGGATAGCTACGCCATTCGGACCCGGGGCGACCGATTGCGCGCTCTCAGCGTCCGGCAACATATCTCGGTCGGGTATTATGATTTTTGTCAGATCAACCGCATTGGGATGCAGCCCAAAGCGCCGCAACAAGTCGAGCTGAAGTCGTGCGGCTTCGCCCAAGCCACTTGTAGCGCCGAGATATCCGATAAAACTGAGCGGACCGGAAATTGGAATGGTCTGGTCGGGAGCTCGAGACACAAGCAAATCTAGTACTGCTTCGCGAATACGTCCCCCGACGCGAGCCCTGAATTGGGGAGGCAGTCGACGCCAAACATTGCGGATGTGCTTGAGCATCATTGGCGAAAGGTGACCCAGGTTTGTTCGAACCAGAACGCAACTGCCTCGGATTAGTCTGCAATGCACTGTCTCCAACCGCAGCCTCAAAGTCGGCAAAGGTCTGCGCGGACCATCCTGCTAAGCCCATTAGCGCATAATCTCAGGCCTGCACGGAACTGGCGCTCGGCTCCTCGTTCAACACTTGGCGTAGGTAGTTTCCATACCCGTTGTTCGCATAGTTCCGCTCAATCAGCTTTGCTATTTGATCTGCGGAGATAAATCCCTGACGGTAAGCGATTTCTTCGGGGCATGCGATCTTGAGCCGTTGGCGCTTCTCAAGCGTCGCCACGAAATTAGCCGCATCTAGCAGACTGTCGGGGGTACCCGCGTCAAACCACGCAAACCCGCGACCCAGCGGCGCCACCCTGAGCTGGCTGGCGCGCAGATAGATCATGTTGACGTCCGTGATCTCAAGCTCTCCGCGGCGTGACGGTTTGAGGCTTTTTGCTAATTCAGCGGCTTGTTGATCGTAGATGTAGAGCCCGACGACTGCCCAGGCCGACTTTGATTCTTTGGGCTTTTCCTCGATCGAGATCGGTTGACCTTGGGGATCGAAGGTAACGACGCCATAGCGTTCTGGATCTTGAACGCGATGGGCGAAAATGGTGGCGCCCTCGTTCTCACGAATAGCACGCATGAGTACCGCACTCAGGCCATGCCCGAAAAAAATGTTGTCACCGAGGATGAGAGTTGCGGGTCCGCCCCCTATGAAGTCCTCTGCAATTATGAGCGCCTGAGCAATGCCTTCCGGGCGCAGTTGCTCGATATAGGCCAAACGCAGCCCCCACTGGCTTCCGTCGCCGAGATGTGCACGCATGGCTGGCAGGTCGCGCGGCGTCGAGATAACGAGGATTTCGCGGATGCCACCCAACATAAGCGTCGTCAGCGAGTAGTAGATCAACGGCTTATCGTAGACGGGCAGCATCTGCTTCGACATTGAGAGGGTCATCGGGTAAAGCCGTGAGCCGCTGCCACCAGCGAGAATGATGCCTTTCATTCGGCGCCCTCGAAAAATCCATTTTCTTCATCAGGCACGCTTGGCGAAGCCTGGGTCGCGACATCGTTCTTTCCGAGCACAGCTGCTATCCCCTCTTTGAGCTCGCTTGTTTTCCTCAGGCCCAACCGCTCGCCATCGTAGCGTGACCGCCGCAGCGGGCGCCACCACCACTCATTGCCGATGTACCACTGCACGGTCTTGGCAAGACCGCTCTCAAAGGTCTCCCGTGGGCGCCATCCGATCTCGCGTTCGATTTTGTCGGGATTGATGGCATAACGGAAATCATGCCCCGGCCTATCGGGAACGAAACGAATGGCGTAGCGATGCGAGGCGTTGCCAGGCAGCGGAGAGAGCCGATCAAGGAGGTCGCAGAGAGCCTCGACGACGGCAAGGTTGCTGCGCTCGCACCGTGCGCCCACGTTGTAGCTTTGGCCGGGCATTCCTTTCTCAATAAGGGCCACGAGCGCAGATGCGTGATCCTCAACATATAGCCAATCGCGAATGTTTGCCCCGCTGCCATAAACCGGGAGTTCGCGACCCGTGAGGGCGTTAGTAATCATCAGGGGGATAAGCTTTTCGGGAAAATGATAAGGCCCGAAGTTATTGGAGCAGTTTGAGGTGAGGACCGGCAGCCCATAAGTGCGGTGCCATGCAGAGGCAAGATGATCGGCCGCAGCCTTGCTCGCAGAATAAGGAGAACTCGGATCGTATCGGGCTTGCTCGGTGAAGGCCCCCTCGGCTCCGAGACTCCCAAAAACCTCGTCCGTGGAGACATGCAAAAACCGGAACCGATCCTTCGACGCGCCTGGCAGAGCCTCCCAATAGATCCGCGCAGTCTCCAACAATACATAGGTTCCAACGACATTGGTGGTGATGAAAGTGGAGGAACCATCAATCGAGCGATCGACATGTGATTCGGCGGCGAGATGAATAATAGCCTCAGGTTGATGCCGCTTCAGAACGTCGGCCAGACTTTCGCCTTGGCAGATATCCAACTGATAGAATTGATAAGCGGGATCATCTGCTATTTCTTGCAGTGAACCCAGATTGGCCGCGTAGGTGAGCTTATCCACATTAATGACGGAGGCATCAGCGTTCTTGATGAGATGGCGACAAAGCGCCGAGCCAATGAAGCCGGCGCCGCCTGTGACAAGTATATTCATCGAATTGATACTCCCGATACGAAATCTCGTCAGGCGACATAGGGAAGCTAGAGTTTCTTGAGGGCGACAGCTGTGAGTATGCCAATGTTGCCGCCGAGCGTTTGTCGGCGTATCCCAGATTTGAAGAGGGTCTTGAGACGAACGCACAAGCTATTACTGCTACGCATGAGGTGATAGGTGTCTAGCAGGGACCGGCTGTCGCTGGTCAATAGGTGACGGCACTGATCCAAAGCCCTAAGATTGATGTGATTCCATCGTGCAAACCCGCCACCAAATACCTTGCGAATGCGCCGCCATCGTGCCCGCAACCCCGTGTTGCACCCGATCTGGTTGGCCGAATGTTGGCGGTAATCGAGATGCGGCATTTTTTCATAGTGGACGACCCCTCCGGCACCGGAGATCAGCTGATACGTCCACCAATCGTGGGAAACGACATCCACCGGACCGGCCTTCTCCAATAGGTACTTGGTCGCGTGATTAAATACCATCGTGTTTGCACCGGCGATGCTTTGCACCAACGCGTTCGCAAAGGATGGCTGTTTGGAGAACAAAGGCGAGTATCCTTGGGCACGACCCGCCTCGCCCATGAGCCGCGTGCGTGTGCAATAAACCGCCGAGACGGATTGCGGACCAGACTGCAGCCAGCCGACGGCATGCTTCAGCTTGTCACGATGCCAAATGTCGTCCTGATCACAGAAGGCATAATAATCGCCCGCTATGCTTGGATCCGTTGCAAGTGAAAGAAAATTGGCGCAAGGTCCGCAGCGCGGACCTGCTCGCAACTCGACTTTTTGAGGAACGCATCGAGCAAAGTTTTCGAGAATGTTTAGCGTGGCGTCGGTCGATCCATCATCAGAGACGACGAGATGCCAGTTCCTATGTGACTGCTGCTTGATCGAGGCAAGCTGCGCGCTCAGAAAGCGCGCGCCATTGTAGCAGCAGAGTAGAATAGTGACGCACGGAACGTCACCCAGAACTGGCCAAGCGCGACCGTCTTTCTGAGAAGCAATCGAGGTGGCCGTTTCCGTTCTGGGTGGGGCGTGCTGTCCAAGACAATTCACGAGCGCATCCCCCCAACGAACTGCACTAGCAAGCACCGTCAACTTGAGTGTTGTGATTATGCGCTTTAAAGCATCATCTTGGCGTGTTTCAAGGATGGATCGCACGTTGAACACAGTTCATTTTCCAGCGCAACCGATCTTAATATCAACCATGCCGCCAGATACGTTCTATACGGATCAGTGGCTAGCGAAATGGTCCCAGGCGGCCCCTGAAGAATGCACCGATTCGAAAATTACAGGGCGGGAAATACGACAACCAGAGGGGTTGCACGCGAAGCTTGGGTTGGGCTTGCCCTAATGAAAACGCTGTCCGCGGCTCCCAATATGAGCGCGCTGGCTGCAATGCACCAAAACCGTTATTTTGAAGCGAGTATTGCGGCACCCGGACCCATTCAACTTTTCCACAACCAACTAGCCAAGGCTAGCAGTGGCAGGATTGGCGAACCGCGAACAGGCGCGCGCCAAAGCATCTGAAATGCCTAAACGATCAAGCAACTGCCATCTCTCAATACCTAAGCGGGCGCTATAGGTAGCCTAGGAGCGGTTCTCTATATGAAGGTTTTGCCGACGGCGCTCCCTGAGATCAAACTCATCGTTCCGCGAACAATTCGCGACGATCGCGGTTTTTTCGTCGAGACATACAATCGAAGCAAGCTCAGAGAGGTCGCCGGTATTGGCGCTGACTTTGTACAGGATAACCATTCAAGTTCTGAACAGGCAGGCGTCGTTCGAGGCCTGCATTTTCAGATCGAGCCATGCGCCCAAGACAAGCTTGTTCGAGTCGTGCGCGGCTCAATCTGCGATGTGGTCGTCGATATCCGAGTCGGGTCCTCCTGTTATGGGCACCACGTTTCGGTCGTGCTAAGCGCCGAAAATCAGACCCAACTGTGGGTGCCAAAAGGGTTTGCCCACGGCTTTTGTACGCTGGAGCCGGGGACGGAGGTCGTTTACAAAGTCACGGCCCACTATGATGCCGGTTGCGATAAGGGGTTGGCGTGGGACGATCCTGACCTCAATATAGACTGGCCGGTTGCGGCGCCAGCGGCCCTCTTGTCGGATAAGGACCGCACCCATCCGAGGCTGCGAGACCTGCCTGCTTATTTTTACTATGAGAGTGCCTAATGATGGGCGTTGCTATCTTGTATCGCGTTTCCTGCGAATGGGAGGAGCGGCGCCGGAAACCAGATTTTAACAATGGTGAACCGGACGTTGACGGAAAATTCGATCGTAAGAATTGCTGTGATAGGGACGCGCGGGCAGCTCGCCTGCTCACTTCTTGAAATGGCTGAGGCGCGGGGGATCAAGATTGTTGCGCTCGGGCGACCAGCTCTTGATCTCGCTGATCGTCTAAGCGTCAATCGTGCGCTTGACGGATCAAGCGCCCACATTGTTGTCAACGCGGCAGCCTACACGGCCGTCGACCGAGCCGAACGCGACACGTCGGCTGCTTTCGCAATCAATGCGACAGGAGCAGAGCACGTGGCAACGACTTGTGCGCGCCTTGCCCTTCCCCTCATTCATATATCAACCGACTACGTATTTGATGGAATGAAGTCTTCGCCTTATCTGGAGAGCGACCTCACCAGTCCTACGACGGTTTACGGACGCTCCAAGCGCGAAGGCGAGCAACGCGTGGCACGAACGTGCCCCAACCACATCATTCTCCGCACAGCCTGGCTGCATAGCCCTTTTGGGCACAACTTCGTCAAGACAATGCTCCGACTTGCGAGCGAGCGGGAGCGGATTTCCGTGGTGGATGACCAGTTCGGCTCGCCCACCTTTGCGCCCCACCTTGCCGACGTAATCCTCACGATGGCGGATCGACTGGCGACTGGAAACGCTGACTCGCAATGGGGCATTTATCATGCGGCCGGAGAGGGGTATGCGTCCTGGTATGAGCTCGCAGAGGCGACATTTCAGATGTCGCGCGCGCTTGGCGGTCCCTCGGCAAAGGTCTCAAGGATACCCAGTTCTCGCTATCCCACTTCGGCGAAACGGCCCATGAACTCCCGACTCGATGGGGGCAAACTGGCGCGATCATTCGACTTGCGTGTGCCGCACTGGCGCAAAGGCCTCGCCTCCGGCGTGGCCCGGCTGATCTCGATGATGCAATCCCATTGAATGAGTCGGGCTCCAAGTGCCATGCTTACATCGATCGAAACAGCCTGCCACCGATGCTCCAGGACGGGAGAGACTTCATGGACGAGCTTCTGGCGCCTGCCAATCCGGAAAACAACGGCAAAACAACTCCGTTTCGCGGCCCTGCCGTATTCGTCGCTCAGCGTGCAACTGTCATCTGCAGCTGTTCGTGCCTATCGAAGTGGCACAACGCCCCAAGTTGCCGCTAGCTTAGCGATAAACAGCGGGCCCACATTCTCGCGGAGCTAGCCCATGATCGTTCCTGTCATCCTTTCTGGCGGCTCTGGCACGCGGCTATGGCCGCTCTCGCGGGCGATGTATCCCAAGCAGTTCATCCGCTTCTTTAACGGGCAGGGCGCCAGCCTTCTTGGGGCCACGCTGAAGCGGGCCTGCCTCGGCGAGAACTTTGCCGCGCCGATTATCATGTGCAACAACGATCACCGCTTCCTTGTCAGCGAGGAAGTCGCGCGCGCCGGCCTTGAGCCGCAAGCGATCATCTTAGAGCCCATCGCGCGCAACACGGCACCTGCCGTTGCGGTGGCCGCACTTGCGGCTCAGCGTTCAGATGAGGATGCCATTCTGGCGGTGATGCCGTCCGATCACGTGGTACGGGACGCACCGCGTTTCAGTGAGAGCATCAAACGCGCAGCCGCCATTGCTGCCACCGGGAAGCTCGTCCTCTTCGGGATCAAGCCTGCCGCACCCCATACCGGCTATGGCTACATCCGCCAGGGCGCGCCACTTGATGGCGCAAGCGGCGGCTTTGCGGTTGATGCCTTTTTCGAAAAGCCCGATTTGGCAACGGCGGAGGCTTATGTTGCCGCTGGGACTTATTTCTGGAACAGCGGCATTTTTGTTCTGAACACCCGCACCTTTCTGGAGGAGCTTGAGCGTCTTGAACCGCGCATCCTCAAAGTGGCCCGCGACGCGCTCGCCAAAGCGAGCGAAGACTTGGGTTTCCTGCGCCTTGAGCGGACCGCCTTTGCGAGTGCGCCCGACATTTCTATCGATTACGCGGTAATGGAAAAGACCAATGCCGCCGCCATGCTCCCGTTAGATGTTGGATGGAGCGACCTTGGCTCATGGTCATCCCTGTGGGAGGTTTCACCCCACGACAAGCAAGGCAACGCGATCCAAGCCGACGCCATCCTAACAGATACCAGCGGCTGTTATGTGCACAGCGAACGCTCTCTCGTATCAACGATCGGGGTGAAAGATCTCGTCATCGTCGACACACCGGATGCGCTTCTCGTCGCCGACAAGAATCGATCACAAGAGGTCTCAAACGTTGTGGCGCAGCTGAAGCATTCGAACCGTACAGAGTACCAGCAGCACCTTAGAAATTATCGGCCATGGGGTTACTTTGAGATGCTTAACTTGGGCCCGCGCTTTCAGGTGAAGCTCCTGCACGTGAATCCTGGCGGCAAGCTCTCAATGCAAAAGCACCACCACCGTTCGGAGCACTGGGTCGTTGTGAACGGCACCGCAAAGGTGACGATCGGCGATGTTGAACGGCTCGTTCACGAGAACGAAACCGCGTACATCACGGCGACCCAATGGCACCGGCTTGAGAACCCTGGCAAGGTACCGCTTGAGATCATCGAGGTGCAGATTGGTAGCTATCTCGGCGAAGACGACATTATTCGGGCGGACGACGTCTACCATCGCGCACCGGAAGAGACGAAGTAACGAAAACATACTCGCATCGCCCACTCGGCACATTCCTTAGACTGCTAAAGCCTAATCCTACAAGGTTTTGGACGTCTTGATGCGCGATCTCGGAACGACCTGAGTTCTTGTTCTCGGGCCTTGTTCTGTGTGGAATCACTAACGCAATCAGCAGGGGCTTGCCTGGTGAGCAAGGCGCGGCGGACATCGGTCCTGCGCTGCAGCGGGGCGCCAGAAAATTTCAGCGATGGGGGTTCATGCCTCCGCGGATTGGTGCCGCTATGTTCAAGCGTTACTTAGGAAGCTGCTGGCGCCGAAGCACCTTCTTACTCCTCGCGAAATGCGCGCATGAGCTGGTCACTAACCGGCTTGAGCAGATAGGACAGAGCCGTTCGCTTTCCGGTCACGAAGAAGCACTCCACCGGCATACCGGGCACAAGCGTGACGTCTCCTTGACGCGCAGTCTCCTCGCCAGGCATGGCAATGCGGACCGTGTAGTAGCTGGCACCTGTCCTCTCGTCAGACATAATATCTGCTGAGACCCGCTGGACGATGCCTGCGATCACAGGCGTCGTTCGTTGGTTGAAAGCAGAAAGGCGAAGGTTGACCGTCTGACCCACATGAACCTGATCGATATCGTTGGGAGCAACCTTTGCTTCGACTGTCAGGTTGTCGGCCTTTGGAACGATCAGCATGATCGTTTCGCCAGGGCCGATCACACCGCCTAATGTGTGTGCGTTAGACTGGTGTACGGTACCGTCCTGGGGCGCGCGGATTTCGATGCGCTTTAGCTGATCCTCAGCTGCCACCTTGCGCTCGACATACTCGCCGGTTTTCGCGTCGATATCGCGCAGCTCTGTGGCGACCTGGCTTGCAAGATCACGGTCGATTTGAATGATTTGCAGTTCCGTCTCAGAAACCCGGGCTTTGGTGCGCGCAATCGTGGAGGTTAGCTGGGCCGCTTCTCCTTCGACCCGCGTCGCCTCCCGCTCCAGCGACGTCATTTTGGTGACGGGCATCAGCTGTTTGTTCCAGAGTTCGCGGGCTCCCTTCAATTCACGATGAATGAGCTCGATTTCGCGGATCTTGGCCTTTGACTGGGCCCTTAGTCCGTCGATCTCCTGGTTCAACTGTTCTATGCGCTGGCGCAACTGGGCCTTCTGACCAACCCTTGCCGCTTGGCGCAGCGAAAACAGCCGCCGCTCCCCCGCAACCACATGCGCCACTTGTGGATCGTTCATACGCGAAGCAAGCTCAGCAGGCACGACGACTTCATCCGCCCCATCGCGTTCTGCCTCAAGGCGCGCCTTGCGGGTGGCCAGCTCCGTCAAGGCCTTCGTGATGAGACCGAGGTTGGCACGTGTAATGGTATCATCGAGGCGCAAAACCACGTCTCCTGCTTGCACCTGGTCGCCGTCGCGAAAGTAAATCTCGCCCACAATGCCGCCCGACCGATGCTGTATTTTCTTCACATGGCTATCGACCACAAGCACTCCAGGGGCGATAACCGCGCCGGAGAGTTCGGCACGTGCTGCCCAACCGCCAACGATGCCGACGAGCGCTGCGAAAAGTGCCAAACCAATAAATACCCGTGCGCGGATACCGTGCTCTCGGCCGCTTCCCGCTGGCCGGTCGTCAGCACCAATCCTGTCCTTCTGTTTGAAGCGCATGTCTCTCAATACCGTTTGGTCAAGCTACTGACGCGAGTTTGGGTTTGGGCGCGCTCCGCAAAATCTGTTCCTTAGGCCCAAAGGCCGCCAGTTTGCCATTCTGCAGCAGAGCCACTTGGTCCACCGCAGAAAGTGCGCTCGCACGGTGGGTGATGATGACGACAATACCCTTGCGCTCGCGTACGCTGCGAATAGCGGTGGTCAGAGCAGCCTCGCCCTCAGCGTCGAGGTTCGAGTTGGGCTCATCGAGCACAACCAGAAAGGGATTTTCGTAGAGCGCGCGGGCAAGGCCTATCCTTTGACGCTGGCCTGATGATAGCGCGCTGCCGCGCGGGCCTATTTGCGTTTCGTAGCCATCGGGCTGAGACAGGATCATTTCGTGCACGCCGGCGGCGCGCGCCGCCGCAATGACGACCTCGGGATTGGGTGAAGCGTCGAGGCGTGCAATGTTCTGCGCGATGGTTCCCTCCAACAGCTCGACGTGTTGCGGCAGGTATCCGACATGGCGGCCAAGACGCTCGCGCGTCCAGTGCTGAAGCGAAGCGCCGTCGAGCCGCACGTGACCGTCTGCCAATGGCCAGACATTGGTGATGGCTTTCGCCAAGGTCGATTTTCCCACCGCGCTTGGGCCTATGATCCCGAGACCTTGACCCGCCCTAAGCTTGAAGCTCACGCCGGTAAGGATGGGGCGTTCTGTGATGGGAGCGGTGATGCACACGTCTTCCAACTCTAAGCTTTCGTGGGGGGCCGGTAGCTGAAGTGGCTCGGTTTGCACGGGCATTCTGTTAATCGATTTGAACAATGAACCGGCACTCTGTCGTGCCGCGACAAAACTCTTCCAATGCCCAATGGCGAGTTCAACCGGCGCCAGCGCCCGCGAGGCAGCGATTGATGCAGCGATTATGGCGCCTGCGGTGAGCTGTCCGCGAAGGGCAAGGTAGGCACCAAAGCCTAACATGGCCGATTGCAGCATCAGTCGAAAGACTTTGGAGGCACTCGAGAAGCCGCCGGTCACGTCGCTGGTGCGCAAGTGCGCGTTAAGGTGCAGTGCATTGGCACGGTCGTAACGCTTCGCGGCATTGTCAACCATGCCCAGTGCGTTGAGCGTCTCGGCATTGCGAACGTGCGATTCTAGAATTTGTGAGCGGCTATTAGACGCCCCAGAGGTCGCCCGCTGGCTTGATCTTGTGAGATGCTCAGTAGCCCACGTGAACCCTACCAATAAAGCGGTTCCCAAAGTCGCGATCATTCCCAACAGCGGATGAAGCAGGAAGATGAAACCCAGGAACAGCGGGATCCAAGGCAAATCGAGGATCGCGATCGGCGCGTTGCTACCGAAAAATCTGCTGATGGTCTGTGCGTCACGCAGGG
>Ga0255058_10001977_pt1 | contig 11432 bp, 11 predicted proteins | sample Cases_109_9_MG_FD_188637 | JGI IMG/M metagenome (GOLD analysis project Ga0255058, IMG submission 188637) | Seawater microbial communities from Amundsen Gulf, Northwest Territories, Canada - Cases_109_9 | ecosystem: Environmental > Aquatic > Marine > Gulf | place: Canada: Northwest Territories... | reverse complement strand
CTCAGGTCCATCACCGTTCCGTTAGCTGGCGATATGAAGGTCCCTACCAGTTGCTCAGAACCCTGCGAAATGAGAATCGAGATGATACCAATGCTGCCGCCTACCTTCTCGATACTGATGACCCCCGGATCGGTCGGATCGGTAATGTCGAGTAAACCACTCGCATTAACAGACCAGTCCAGAACAGTCGTCGTGCCATCGCCGCCTTCTGCGAGCGTGTCACTCAGCATGAACATCTCGACAGATGATCCGCTATCGGCAGGGTCTGCCAGCGGCTCGAAAACCACAATTCCGACGTCATTTGCAGACGGCAAATCTATGACATACACCAGACCGGCAAGCTCTGCCACGTCAAACGTCGAATCGGTTGCGGCAGCAAGATTCGCTAACGCCGTGGCCGCATCGATCAGGGTCGCGCCAGGACCAAGCACGATTTCGAGAATCGGCGTGATAGTGGTTTCGAACGTCGCCGAATCCGACGTAAACGTTGATGCGTCCAAGGGGGTAGCCGCAAGCGCAGTTACCGCGGCTGTCAGATCGATGCCATTGTTATGGTTGCCGTCAGCGTCCAGCGTTTGCAGAAACCGGGCAATATTTTCGGCTGCAGCGCCGAAGTCGTTCGGCGTAATCACCGGCGCCCCATCGGGCAATGTGCCGAGTTGCACGCCGCCGACTGAGAAACTCAATATTTCCCCAACGGTGTAGCTGAACATTCCATTCGCGTCGGTTGTTCCCTGCGGATTGGAGCCGGACTGATAGTTCAACCCTTGCACCGGTGAATCGATGAAAACACCCGTATCAACAACTGGTGGCGGAACCACAACAACCGGGGGTCCGCCAGCTCCCCCACCGCCGCCGCCGCAAGCCGCAAACAGGGGCAACAATAACAACACAATGACCTGCGTCATTTTCCTCACTGGTACTTGTTTTGTATTCATCAGGCCTCTCCTAATTCATGATCAACGCCAGCAAATTGGTGGTGATCTAAACTATCTTGCGCGAGCGGGCCCATACATGCGGAAAAGCTGACGATTACATGAGGAAAAAACCGGGAGAGCTGCGCAGCCGCAAAAACAAGTAGCTATACGGACATTGGTCTCGAATTAATTTAGCGGATCGCGCGACGCGCTTTGAGCAATTCGTAGGCAACCCGAACCTCGCGTGTCCGACGCTCCGCTTCGGCCAGCACGGCGGCATCCGGATTACTCGACGCGATCTTGTCCGGATGGTTGCGATTCATCAGGCGCCGATACGATTTCTTGATTTCATCATTGCTTGCGTCCTGTTTGACGCCCAAGGAGTCGTAAGCAGCGTTGACACGGGCCGCATCCACATCACCGGCAGGTGAGCGCCGGAAACCCTTCTGGGCGCGAATCATCGCCTCCAGTTGCGCCAGTTCGACGCGGCCAATTTCAAGCTCGATACACATGCTCCAGATCGCCGCTCGTTCCTGTTGATGCAAACGGCTCTTTGCCAGCGATACCTCCAGGACAAGCCGCAGGAACATCATGCGTTCCTCGGCGGCGCGCGCATCAACACGGCGCAGCCTGCGCATCGTCTGGACCAGGGAAAATGCGGGCTCCTTGCCCTCGTTGAACCAGTCAATCGCGCTGCGCACGGCCGCCGGCCCAAGGCCAAGGCGATGCATGACGGTCCGGGCCGCGCGAATTTCGTCCTCGGTTACACGACCATCCACCTTCGCGAGATAGCCCATGCTCTGGAACAGTGCACGAGCAAAACCGTCATTGAATGCCCGCGTGCCCGCACCCTGCTGCTGGAATGTCCGATAGCCCGCGACGAAACTTCGGAAAACTTGATATGCGACGAACGCGCCAAGGAGCACGAGCAAAGGCTTCATTGCCACCGCCTGGATAGGGTCAGCCGACAATCCTAACGGTTGCCGCGCCCTATTCCTATGTCCCTCGCTTGCCTCGCCGCAGGCGAACGGCCATCATCGCCCGGAACGTATCGCAACAGAGCCAAATTCCATCAATGAGTACCGCTGACGCCCTGTTTGAATCTGCAATCCCCGAGTTACCGTTGCTCGGCCGCGGCAAAGTCCGGGATATCTATAACGTCGATAGCGATCACCTGCTGCTGGTTACGTCGGACCGTCTGTCGGCCTATGACGTCGTGCTGCCGGACCCAATCCCCGGCAAGGGTGAGGTACTCACAAAAATTTCCCTGTTCTGGTTCCACATGATGGCTGACCTGATCGACAATCAATTAACAAGGCTTGAGGTTGACGATGTCATCAAAGACACCGGCCTGTGCGACCTGCTGCGCGACCGATCCCTGGTCGTCAAGCGGCTGCAACCTCTGCCGATTGAGGCCGTTGTTCGCGGTTACCTGATCGGGTCGGGCTGGCGCGACTACCAGGAAACCGGCAAGACCAGTGGCATCGAGCTGCCGCCCGGGTTCGAACAGGCCGCAAAATTACCCGCGACGATTTTCACGCCGGCAAGCAAAGCCGCGGCCGGGGACCATGACGAAAACATCAGCTACGCCGCGGTCGTCGACCTCATTGGAGAGAATCTTGCGCACCAGGTTCGCGATGTATCAATGAAGATTTACGAGCGCGCGGCGAACTTCGCACTCGAGCGCGGCATTATAATTGCGGACACAAAACTTGAATTCGGCCTTGATCAGGAAGGCCGCCTGCACCTGATCGACGAAGTGCTGACACCCGACTCGTCGCGATTCTGGCCCGTCGCACTTTACGAGGTCGGCACGAGCCCGCCGAGCTTCGACAAACAATTCGTCCGCGATTACCTTGATACGCTGGACTGGGACAAGACGGCGCCGGGCCCGGAGCTTCCCGCCGAGGTTTTGCAGCAGACCGCCGACAAGTATCGGGAAGCGATAACACGTATCGCCGGGGCTTGACCGGCATGTACAATACTGCGCATGACGCCGAATATTGGTGAACAAATCGAGGCGTTCGTCTGGGGCGACGCGCTGGCGAAATATGGCGTGCCGGGGCATGTTCTGGCCACGATATTGCGCTATCTGTATGCCGTATTGCGCGATGTAATGTCCGGACAGCTTACGCTGCGCTCCATGAGCCTTGTGTACACAACGCTCCTGTCGATCGTACCCCTGCTGGCATTCAGCTTTTCGGTCCTCAAGGGTCTCGGCGTCCACAAGCAGCTCGAGTCCCGCCTGTTTTCAGTTCTGGAGCCGCTCGGCGAGAAGGGCGTCGAGATTACGAGCCAGTTGATGACGATCGTGAACAGCGTCAACGGTAACGTGCTTGGTGGTATCGGCCTCGCTTTTTTCGTCTATACGGCAATCTCAATGGTACAAAAAGTCGAGGAAAGCTTTAACTACGTCTGGTACGTGTCCAAGCCGCGCAGTTTCGCGACACGATTTACAGAATACATGCTGGTCTTGCTAATCGGACCGCTTTTCATAGTTATTGCGCTCGGCATGATCACGACGCTGCAGAACGATGCCTTCGTGCAGTACCTCGCGCAAAATCAGATCCTGGGCCCAGTCCTGACAGCCGGCAGCAAGATGACGCCCTACATGATCGTCGGCGGCTTGTTCACGTTTCTTTACATGTACATGCCAAATACGACTGTGAAACTGAAATCAGCGCTGGTCGGTGGTTTTGCAGGCGGTTTCCTGTGGGCCACAGTCGGCGTGATATTCACGGCATTCGTCGTCAACTCCACACGCAACCAGGCTATTTACGCGAGTTTCGCAATCGCGATTACGGCTTTGATCTGGCTCTACCTGAACTGGCTGGTCCTGCTCATTGGCTCGCAGCTCGCGTTCTACCACCAGAACCCGGCGTATCTTCGCATCGGCCGCCGCGAACCGCGGCTGTCAAATGCCATGCGTGAACGACTCGCGCTCAACATCATGTTCCTCGTGGGAACCGCGTTTCGAAACCCGGGCCAGCGCGTAGGAATGAGCGATCTGAGCGTCGCTTTGAAAATTCCTTCGATAACGCTGGCGCCGATCGTTACCGGCCTGGAACAGAGCGATCTGCTGACCCTGACCGAGAATGAAGAACTGCAGCCCGGCCGGGAAATGGCCCGCATTTCACTCGGTGACATCCTCGACGTCGTGCGCGTGGCGGGTGAGACCGGCTCGCACCGTGATCCGAAATGGGCGCCGGAGATAGAAGAACTCGGTACCAGGCTCGACAACGCGCTGGCAAGTACCGTCGGTGAGAAAACCCTGTCTGACTTGCTGGACGAGACTTAATACGAGCGGGCCCCAGCCCGCGACAAGCAAAAAGGTGCCGCAAAAAGGTGCCGGATTTATTTTCGGAAAATAAATCCGGCACCTTTTTGCAATCTACGCTCCTGCGACAGTCATTTCGCCGACCAGCAGCGATCCGCAACGTATGCCACCGCGCAGATCCTGATCGTTGCCCAGCAACTCAATACGCGCATAAAGATCCCGCAAGTTGCCGGCTATGGTCACTTCGTTCACCGCGTACTGAATCTCGCCGTTTTCCACCCAGTGGCCGACGGCGCCCCGCGAGTAGTCCCCCGTAACGCCGTTTACGCCCTGCCCGATCAACTCCTCGACCAGCAGCCCGGTTCCCATTTGTGCAAGCAATGCGTCCAGATCAGCGGCATTGCCTGGAATGATCAGGTTTTGTGTTCCACCCGCATTCGCTGTTGTCTTGCGACCCAGGCGCCGCGCTGAATAGCTACTGAGTACATAGTCCTGTAGCACACCTTCCGAAATAATATCGCGGTCCCAGGTTGCAACGCCTTCAGCGTCGTACGACGCACTTGCCATCGCTTTCGGCAGATGCGGACGCTCCTGCACATTGACGAAGTCCGGGAATATCTTTTCTCCAGCGACATCGAGCAGAAACGATGCGCGCCGATACTGCGCACCCCCCGCAATGGCTCCTATGGCATGCCCGATGAAGCCACGCGCGACCTCGGGTGTGTAAACAACCGGCACGCGCCGCGTTTTGATCTTGCGTGCACCGAGTCGTCCGACAGTCCGACGCGCCGCAGTCTCGCCGATCGCATGCACGTCCTCCAACTCGGCCGGGTCACGAGCGCTGCTGTAATAATAGTCGCGCTGCATGTCGCCGTCCTTGCCGGCAAGAATGACGCAGGTGATATCGTGGCTCGACTTGCGATAGCTGCCGACGAAGCCATGGCTGTTGCCGTACGCCCGCACGCCACGGTTGCTCGATACCGTCGCGCCTTCCGAATTATTGATGCGCTTGTCGTAGGACAATGCGGCGGCTTCGCATTCCAGCGCCAGTGCAATCGCGCTGCTCGCGTCGATATCCCAGTGATGATCCAGATCGAGATCAAGTATCTCGGTGCACATTAATTCGGCATCCGCGAGACCGGAATGCACGTCTTCGGCCGTAAGCATCGCGAACGAGTTTGCTTTGGCGACAATTTCGCGAATCGCCTCGGGCGTTGTTTCCGAGGTGCTTGCGCTGCCTTTACGAGAATCGCGATAGACCGTCACCCAGACGCCACGATCATTGCTGTATTCGAGGCTCTCGACTTCTCCCAGCCGCACTGTAGCCGCCAGGCCCGTGTCGTGGCTGGCCGCCACTTCGGCCTGATCAGCGCCGAGCCTGGCAGCTTCCTCAAGCGCCAGATGCACAAGCGCCTCGAGCGTCTGTGGCCCCGGCAAATCGCCGCCTGTTACTTCATTCATTCAATCTGTCCAGACCGTCCTGTTTCGCATGTTAGACTGCGCCGCCATCGTCACAATGGTCGTGCTGCGGAGTAGCTTAGCCGGTGACTGATTTAAAGCCCAGCAAAAGTCAAAAAAAGCGCGAGCAAACCGCACGGCAGGACCTCGGCGAACAATTGATCGGCTTGCCGGACGAGCTTCTGGATAGCTTGTCGCTTGACGAGCGATTGTACGACGCCATACACGCAGCCAGGCGAATGAAGTCGCATGAAGCGCAGCGCCGCCAAAAGCAATTCATCGGCAAACTCATGCGCGATATCGATCAGGCGCCGATTCATGCGCTGCTTGCCAGCCTCAGGGGAGAAGATCGCCGGCAAAAACGCGTTTTTGCGAACGCGGAGCGCTGGCGTGACAAACTTGTGAGAGAGGGCCGCGAAGCCTTGCAGGCGTTTGAGGCAGAAACAGGACAGGTCAGCAAGGAGCTTGCCACCCTGCTCGAGGCGCTCAAACTCGCGACCAGCGACCGCTCGGAAACGACGATTCGCCGCCGCATTTTTCGCCGCGTCCACGATGTACTGGCCGCATGCTCAAGGGATGGTTAGACTTTCAGAATGAACGCACAAGTTGGCATCATCATGGGTTCCCGCTCTGACTGGGACACAATGCGTCACGCAAGCGAGACGCTCGAGACGCTCGGCATCGCACACGACATACAGGTCGTGTCCGCACATCGCACGCCTGATCTCCTGTTCGAATACGCAGATACAGCTGTCGCACGCGGCCTCAAGGTGATCATCGCCGGCGCGGGCGGAGCAGCACACCTGCCCGGCATGACTGCGGCCAAGACACGCGTTCCAGTGCTGGGCGTTCCGGTGGAATCAAAGGCATTGAGCGGGCAGGACTCCCTGCTGTCAATCGTGCAAATGCCGGCGGGCATTCCAGTCGGCACCCTGGCCATCGGCCGTGCCGGCGCGGTGAACGCAGCACTGCTTGCCGCCGCTATTCTTGCGAATGACAACGCCGACGTCGCAGCCGCGCTTGAACAGTTCCGGCAGGATCAGACTGATCGCGTACTGGCCGATCCTGATCCCAGGAACTGAATCTCCCGGCGATGCGTATTGGCGTAATTGGAGCCGGCCAGCTCGGCCAGATGCTGGGCGATGCGGCCAAAGTGCTCGGCTTCGAATGTCGCTTTATTGATCCGTCGGAATCACCTCCTGCCGCCCGCAGCGGCGATGTAATTCAAAAACCCTTCGACGATCCCGAAGCACTCGCCGGGCTGGCAGCCGATTGCGATGTCGTCACGTATGAATTCGAGAACGTTCCGGTCGCCGCCTTGCAGGCGATCGCGAGCACTGTGCCGGTTTACCCGCCGCCGGCGGCCCTCGCGATTGCACAGGACCGGCTGCACGAAAAACGGCTGTTCGATGAACTCGACATTCCTTTGCCCGGCTACCGGGCGATCGATTCCTTGCACGATCTGCAGCTGGCGGCATCCGACCTGGGTTTGCCAATCGTCGTCAAGACCCGGCGTTTTGGCTACGACGGCAAGGGCCAGACTGTTATTCGAGATCTGCAGCAGGTCAACGAGGCTTGGGATGAGCTCGGTGGTCAGCCACTTATTGCCGAGGCGTGGGTAGCTTTCGACTACGAGGTTTCCGTGATCGGCGTGCGCAGCACGCTGGGTGACGTGGCTATCTGGCCACTGACTCAGAACGAGCATGTGGACGGCATCCTGTGCAGGTCACGTGCGCCCCTCGATCATCCAGGGCTGTTCGAGCACGCTTCGGCCTACATGCAGCGCATGCTTGCGCATCTCGATTATGTCGGTGTGCTGGTACTGGAGTTGTTTGTCGTCAACGACGGATTACTCGCCAACGAATTTGCCCCGCGTGTCCACAATTCCGGCCACTGGACCATCGAAGGAGCGGCCACGAGTCAGTTCACCAATCATCTGCTCGCGATTACCGGGCAGACGCCAGGCTCTACCGCCTGTCCCGCTCACGTGGGCATGGTCAATCTGATTGGCAAAATCCCGGACACTGCCGGAAAGTCCGGCGATAGCCGCATTAACCTGCATGATTATGGCAAGACGCCACGCCCTGGTCGCAAACTGGGCCATATTACGATTGTTGCCGAAGCGGCGGCGGAGCGTGACGAATTGCTCCGCCAGGTCAGTGAAATTGTGACCTGATCCACCCGCCCGGACGGGCACAGGACATAGCGGATTAACCGGAAAAGCAGGTAAACTGCTTATTGCGCCGCCGAAACAAGCGCTGTACTAATTCGAAATCCGGCGACGCAGACGAATTCACTATGTCTTATGTTGAGCACTTCAATCTGACAGAGCAGCCGTTCCGGCTGACGCCCGACCCGGACTTTGTGTACTGGAGCAAGCAGCATGCGCGCGCCAAGGCCTACATGGAGTCCACGATCTGGCTCGCGGACGGCTTTGTCGTGATTTCGGGTGAAATCGGCTCCGGCAAGACTACCCTGTTGCAGTCTTTTTTGGCCGATGTCGGCGACGACATAGTCTATGCAGTTGTCTCACAGACTCAACTGACTGCAACGCAATTTCTACAGGCTGTCCTCACGGAGTTCGGCTTCAAGCCGTTCAAGAAGCGCAAGGTCGAATTGCTCGACATGCTCAACATGTTCCTTATCGAGCAGTACTCGAACGGCAAGAAAGTGGTTCTGATCGTCGACGAGGCGCAAAACCTGTCGAAAAAAGTGCTTGAGGAAATTCGCATGCTGTCCGGCATCGAGACACACAAGGAAAAGGTTCTGCGCATCATCCTCGCCGGCCAGCCCGAGCTGCGAAAGACCCTCGATTCCCCGACGCTCAAACAGTTAGTGCAACGCATTCGCCTGCGCTTTCACCTGGGACCGCTCGACAAACGCGAGCTGCAGGAGTACATCAAACATCGCCTCAAGATTGCCGGTTGCGAAACAGACGACCTGTTCGATGAGATGTGCTACGAGGTCATTTACCGCTATGCCGGCGGCGTGCCACGCCTTATCAACACCCTCTGCGACACCGCACTGCTGTGTGCATTCGCCGATGACAAGAAACTCGTCGAAGTCGGTGATATTCGCTCAGCGATCAAGGAACTGGGCTGGGAGGAACACGAAAGCAACACGGGCGTCTTCGGTGCCATACGCAATATTGCGATCGGCCATACCGCAAACTCGCACATAACGCAGATAGAGGTTCAAACAGATGGCGAAACCGTCTCGGTGCAATCGTTTCCGCAGGGACGAGTCATCGTCGGCCGCTCGCCGGACAACGAGATCTATATCAAGAGCAAATTCGTGAGCCGCCACCACGCACAACTAGTCAGCGACGATGAAGGCTGTGTCATCGAAGACCTGAACAGCACCAACGGCATGTTCATTGACGAAAAACAGATCAAGAAACGTCGCTTGCAGGACGGCGACGTTGTATCACTCGGCGTACATAATCTCGTGTACACCGATCTGCGGAACGTTATAGCGCCGCCCGACGAGGGCGAGGGCGAGAACGCAGCGTCCGAAACGGGAACCTGAATCAGGTCGACCGCCCCCGGCGGTCCATCAGGTCGACCGCCCCCGGCGGTCCATCAGGTCGACCGCCCCCGGCGGTCCATCAGGTCGACCGCCCCCGGCGATCATTGACGCGCGCGTCGCGCCGTTTCAACAACACGACAAGACCACCTACCAGGCAAAACAGTCCGAGCACGAAACTGATCGTGGGCCAATACCAGTGATTCACGTACATTGACGCAGACAACGCCACGACGCCGACCAGCAGATAGAAATAGGGCAAACCCTCATAGATCGGTTTTGAGACCCACATGTCATTTTGCTCTCATACCCCGGGGCAATCCATTGTCCATAGCCACCGGCCGTTCGTCCAGTACCTGGCGGTGGCCCGCAAACCAAAAAACCCGGCGCAGGGCCGGGTTTCGTCAATCTGGAGAGGGTATGCGGCCTGGAGCCGGTCTCAGGACCGACCGATACCGAACAATCCGAGGAGCCGTGACAGGATCGATTCCGACATGCCGTCCACGGTAAGATCTGGCTCGAAATCAGTGTTTTCGGCGCGCAATCCCTGCACGAACTTCTGTGCAGCCGGGTCCATGTCCTGTTCTGTTATTGTATTTTCGAATGCCATCGATCGAGTCCTTTCGTCAGATGGCGACACCCTACCGCAACGATATGTTCAATGGCGTGCTGTATCTCTCACCTTAGGATGTGAGACGAATACGTCTAAATTATGTAAAGGGTTGGAGCGCGCTGTTGGAGCCCGCCATGCGGGCGAATACCAGCTATCGCCCGCATGGCCCGCTCCTACGCCGTGCCACCGACGGTTAGTTCATCGATCTTCAGCGTTGGTTGTCCTACACCCACGGGCACCGACTGCCCGTCCTTGCCACAGGTTCCTACGCCCGTGTCCATTTTGAGATCGTTCCCAACCATGGAGATCCTGGTCAGGGCCTCGGGACCATCGCCGATCAACATCGCTCCCTTGACTGGCGCCGTGATTTTGCCCTTCTCAATCAGGTAGGCCTCGCTCGCCGAGAACACAAACTTGCCTGACGTGATGTCGACTTGTCCGCCACCAAAATTGGGCGCAAACAGCCCCTTGTCGACCGACGCGATGATTTCTTCAGCCTCATGCGGGCCTGCAAGCATGTAGGTATTGGTCATGCGCGGCATCGGTGCATGTGCAAATGACTCCCGCCGACCATTGCCGGTTGGTTTAACACCCATCAGGCGTGCGTTGAGCTTATCCTGCATGTAGCCCCGCAAGACGCCGTTCTCGACGAGGACATTGTATTGCCCGGGGGTGCCCTCATCGTCGATCGCGAGCGAGCCACGCCGATTCGGGATCGTGCCATCGTCGACGATCGTGCAAATCGGTGACGCCACGCGTTTGCCGACCTTGCCTGAAAACGCCGATGTGCCCTTGCGATTGAAATCGCCTTCGAGGCCGTGGCCAACGGCTTCGTGCAACAGAATGCCCGGCCACCCCGCGCCCAGGACAACCGGCATCGTACCCGCGGGCGCGGGCACGGCTTCAAGCTGCACGCTCGCCTGGCGTACGGCTTCGCGCGCGTACTCGATCGGCAGATCGCCATGCAGAAAATAGTCGAGATCTGCACGTGCGCCGCCACCGGAATAGCCCTGTTCGCGACGGCCATTCTCCTCCAGGATGACGCTGACGTTCAGCCGTACCAGCGGTCGAATGTCGGCCGCCAACGTACCATCCGAACCCGCAACGAGTACCAGGTCCTGGCTGCTGCTCATGCTGATGATGACCTGTTCCACACGCGTGTCGAGCGCGCGCGTCGCCTCCTCAAGCCGCGTCAGCAGCGCCGTTTTTTGTTCGTCGCTGATGCTGAGCGTAGGGTCGGTGAGCGGGTACAGAGGATCCGCGCTGCCGCGTTGCCATGCGGGCAAGGTCTTGCTGTCGCCCTGCCGGGCAATGGCCCGCGCCGCCTGCGCAGCGTGTTTGAGCGCCGGCAACAGCAATTCGTCTGAATAGGCAAAGCCGGTCTTTTCCCCGCTGACGGCACGCACCCCAACGCCCTGATCGTGGCTGAAGCTGCCCTCGCGGATTATGCTGTCTTCGAGCGTCCAGCTTTCCTGCCGGCTGACCTGGAAGTAGAGGTCTGCATAGTCAATGCCGCCCTTCATGATCTCGCCGAGCGTACGGTTCAGATGCTGTTCGCCGAGTCCGACGGGCTCCAGCATGCGTGACATGACGGTGTCGATCGTATTATTGGCGTTGCTCAATTGATAAACTCCTCACAAGC
>Ga0255058_10001975_pt1 | contig 11439 bp, 7 predicted proteins | sample Cases_109_9_MG_FD_188637 | JGI IMG/M metagenome (GOLD analysis project Ga0255058, IMG submission 188637) | Seawater microbial communities from Amundsen Gulf, Northwest Territories, Canada - Cases_109_9 | ecosystem: Environmental > Aquatic > Marine > Gulf | place: Canada: Northwest Territories... | reverse complement strand
ACATTTCATCACGGGTACAACCAAACATTTCTAATGTCCGATCATTAAAATTAACAAAACGAGGGGCCTCTTTTCCTGAGAATTTTACAATCATAATGGCATCTCCAGCTGACTCAAATAACGTTCTATACTCTTCCTCCTTCTGCTTTAGCATTGTTTCCTTTTTCTTACGTTCGGAGATGTCTTCACAAAATGCCATATAGTCCCCATCTAGTTTAGTAGCAGTTATAGAAACAGGAACAATGGAGTTGTCTTTTTTTAGTAAATTATATTCTGCCTGAAGATCATTCTTTTCAATTAATAATTTAAAATCTGCCATTACTCTTTCTACGTCATCGGTTGTGACAACATCAGAAATATTCAATCTAAGCATTTCTTCTAATGTATAGCCCAACATCCTGCAGCCAGCGGGATTAACAAAATTGTATTTTCCAGTTTTATCTACTTTAAAAATACCCATTGGAGAACCTTCAGTAATAGAACGGTATCTTTCTTCACTCTGCATTAAAGCATTCTCAAACTGATTGCGTTTGTCTATCATTTGATTGGCCAAAGAGGCTAATCCGGAAAATTCGGAATAGTCCAGGCTTTTTATATCGATTGAGACTGATTTAGTGGCTCCTTCCTTGAAAAAGGATGTAAAGACCTCAAAACTACCGCTCATCCGACGCCTCAATCCTTGCGAAATTAACGCCACAAAAAGAAATACAACGATAATCTCAAAGATAATAATTTTTACATCATCCTTCACGTGACCCATCAATATTTCTTTTTCTCTGGAAATGAGCGCTTCTACTTCGTTCAGGTTTATTCCAGCCCCTATGAAGAGTTCCCAATCCTGCACACCTTTGACGAAAGACATTTTCGGTTGAGCGTCTTCAGAATTTTTCGTCTCGCTCCACCAATATTTTAGAAAATCGCCCTCAGGCATTGTTCTTGCGATCCTGATTTCTTCCTGAAACACCTTTAAGCCATTCACGTCTTCCATGTCCCAGAAATTTTTCCCTACCAAGTGGGGGGACTTGCGGTTAACCAGCTCGATACCATCGAAGTCACCCACGAAGATAAATCCTTCTCTTTTTGGCCCAAATGCAACCCTGCCTATCCTTTTAAAGATATCTTCCTTGATTTTGGCTTCGTCGATTTTAGGACTCGCCTCTGCTGCTACGGAACGCCAGAAATAAATGTCTTCTACTGCCCTTTCCACTTCCCTCTTGATCATTGCTTTCTGATTGGCAATAAATTTCTCCCGGCTTTCCTTACTAGTGTGTTGAGTAAATTGGTGGTATCTGCCATAAATTAAAGTAGTACCTAAGATACAAATGGCGATAATATTTACCGCCAGCATAGCAAACAAAAACTGGGTTGAGATGCTATAAATTTTGCGTGTCATCTAAACTCACTTGTTTAATTTAGATATACTCAATTTGCTTAACTAATCCTAATGGGCTATATTTTAGCATATTTTATTACGGAAATTTCATCATAATTTAGCATTTCTTTATAACTATGTTAAGCCGACCGCAGGCGGTCGGCTTAACGTGAGCGGCGAATAACCCGCCAGGCATGGGCTTATGGAAGCTTGCTTTCATAAAACCTTATGACTGATCGGGTTGATTCGTATTGTTAGGCTGCCTCAGGCGGACTCAATGCGGATCAGTTATTCGCCGCTCATGTTAGATGGAGCAGATTCGGATCTTTAATATGCGCGCAAAGTGACCTTCCTCCCAAAAAAAAGTTGATCCAATATTAAAATTAGAAATATGATAGAAATGGAATCAAAAAGGATGATGGGTTGGCGCCAATCAGGTGGCGTAAGTGAGGAAAGCTTGAGGAATGTTGGGGCAGCTTTAGAGTGAATTCCAAAATATGATGAAAGTCTAAATGAATTTTGTTATCATTCTTCTATTCAAAATTCCTATTTAAGAAAACTTTTAAAAGGAATATGCAGGGGTTTATCTCAATTGGCAAGCCTTATACGGTTTGATAAGGTCATCATCACTTGGATGAACGGCTTTGAGAGGCAGGCAAGATATAATGTTTTAGACGACATTATTAGGAATTTCCATTTTAAGGTCGTGTGGTCTGGCTTTAAAAGACCCGATTTCCCCACTAAACTTGGCTAAATCAACGCACTTTATGATGAAATTTAAAATCCCCTAGAATCAACGCCTTATTACCAAAATATTTCAACAAGGCATTTGATGTCAATATTTTGCTTTCTTACTGGACAAAGGATCACTCTTTATCATAAATCGAATCCGCATTAACCTAATAACTATCTAAATTCAAATACCATTTGTTATATGCTTCGGTAAAAAGGAGGGTTATATATTCATCCTAAGGAAGCTTAATAGTTTAGGATTTGATCAGAAATTTTTTGCTTTTATAAAAAGGGGGTGGAAGTAATGACTATTTGTCCCGTTGCGTTGGCGGTGGGTTGCAAAAAATGTCCGCTATTTAAAATTTGCCCGCTAAAAACAGTCCTGGGCGACCAGAAAAAAGAGAAAGATGAAAAAACCCCAGAGAATAAGGAGAAATAAACTCTTATTTCGCGCTGAAAAATTTATGCTTCTTTCTGGTTAATTGCAAGAATTTCTTATGAGGGGAAATGTGGTTATCTTCAATAATGAATACTGCACACCTTGTATCTGTAGATCAAATTCTTGAGTTTGCCGAAGGAATAAATAGGCTCACCATATTTTTACAAAAATTGGACTTGAAAAGATGAGTAAACCCCTTTAGAGAAATATGCTCTCTAACGGGGGAACTTACAACCCAAGGGGAAGAATCCAAACATTAATAAGTTAGGCCTTAAGAAACTTTTACTTAATATGTCAGTGGGTTTAGCTGCATAGCCACGAGCTTTAGCTCGTGGGATGATAATGCCAGAAAATCTGGACTTTAGTCCTTTAAATGATACAGACACTGTTAAATTCGGGGGTTAAAACCCCTGGAGATTGAGCATTCCTAGTCCACGGGCTGAAGCCCGTGGCAATTTACTTGCTGGATACATAAACATTGAAATTCCTACACATCAAATTAATCAGGCGGGGCTACAAACCAGAAGGAAAAAATTCCTAGTGCCGCCTTCAGAGGCTTCAAAAAGAAAATTCCTATACAACTAAATTGCTTAAGGTAACATAATATTTTTCCAAAACCATTCTAAAGTTCATTAGTTCTACCATTTTTGAAAATTGAATTCACAGGCAACTTTACCGGAAGTTTCCTCATTTCTTACCAAATAAGTTTTTGGCCATTTTTATGTAAACATGCCAGAATACCCCCCTTGGAAGAACGGGGATGAATGGCATCCTTATTAGTGGGTCTGGGGGATATTTTCCCCCAGTATAATTTAGATAACTTCCTCTTTAATGCCCCGTGTGGAAGCACGGGGTAGTTTACTTTGGATTTCCAATTAGTTTTTAAATTTCCCTTCCCGACACCCTCTTTTTCCGTAAATATCTACTCCCAGCATTCTTATCTTGTAGCACGAAGGTGATTCTTCAAGAAAAAAAATTTCTATAATTATTTTTGGACCTCTTGATCTGGATCAATGCGCTATTTCTCTGAAAGCCTTAAATTAGCGACAACGCAAATATAATCTGGAGATTAATTTGATGGATATTTAAAAACAACCCTTTAAGAAAGGAGGAAGTTTTTTAAAGTTTTAACTAAAACTCAAATCATTTAAAACCATGTAACTTGAGGAGAAAATTATGAACAATACAGATCACAGTATGTTTTGCAACCAGTGTGAAATGAGCGCCCCAAACGGATGCGGATCGAAGGAGCAAGATATTGGAACTTGCGGTAAAGACGCCACTCTATCCAGTATCCAGGACACTATGATCTTTGGATTAAAGGGTCTTGCCGCCTACAGGGAACACGCAAGGGAACTGGGAGTCAATACTTCTTCCCTGGACGATGTGACAAACGAAAGCCTCTATTTTAGCATGACCAACGTTAATTTTAATTTTGACGAGCATATTGCCCAATTAATGAAAATTGGAAAGGCCGGGGTGGAGGCCATGGACTTGTTGTCCGAGGCCCATACAAAATCGTTAGGAGTTCCCACCCCTGTCAATATTTCTCAAAACCGGGCCGAAGGAAAAGCTATCCTGGTGAGCGGACATAGCCTCGTCATGATGAAAAAACTTCTGGAGGCCACAAAGAATAAGGGGATCAATATCTATACCCATTCCGAAATGCTGCCCGCGCATGGTTACCCGGAACTCAGAAAATATCCTCACCTCAAAGGGAATATCGGAAAATCCTGGTTCGATCAGGCCCAACTCTTCGAAAAATGGTCAGGGACAATCATTGTGAACACAAATTGCATTGTTTCCCCTAAAAAATCAGCCACTTACCTGGATAGGCTCTTTACTTACAAAATAGTCGGCGTAGAGGGCGCCAAAAAAATCCTCAATGATGATTTCAGCGATGTTATTGAAAAAACCCTAGGCCTTCCAAATGTTGTTGCATTCAACAGCGATGACACTTTAACCACAGGACATCATTATAAAACGGTTCTTTCTCTGGCCCCTCAGATCCTTGAGGCGGTAAAGAGCGGAAAAATCAAAGAATTTTTTGTTATTGCCGGATGCGACGCTCCCGGAAGGGGAGGAGAATACTACCGAGACCTGGCGGAAAACCTTCCAGAGGACCACATCATTATCACCTCCAGTTGCGGAAAATTTCGTTTTAACCACATTGACTTCGGCAAAGTACCCGAAACGGATATCCCACGATATTTGGATTTAGGTCAATGCAACGACAGTAATGGCGCAGTCCATATTGCGACAGCATTAAGCGAGGCATTAGGGCTGCCCATAAACAACCTTCCCCTTTCCATTGTTTTAAGCTGGATGGAGCAAAAGGCGGTGATAATTCTTCTGGCATTGTTTAGCCTGGGGATAAAAAATATATTTCTGGGACCTAAACCTCCCCAGTTTGTGGATAAGGGAGTCTTTTCCTTTTTATCGGAGCAGTTTAATTTGCGACTAACCACCAGCATAGAGAAAGACTTCGGTTTCGAACAAACGAAAAAAGTGGCTTAATGACTACTCAATGCAGTGACAACCCTAGCTCCCTCCCGCTTTAATTAAGGAGGGAGCTAGGCATTCTCTATTGCGTTGGGAAAACTGAACCTCCCGAAGGCGAGCCGCGGGGAATGTGATGGTTAAAAACTTCCACCTAAGGAAAAGTTAAAAATAATTTTCCAACTTTTTCTTGTCTATTATTCTAAATTTCCTATCGCGGAATTCAATGATTCCGCAGTCTTTAAATTTTTTCAAGACCCTGGACATCGTTTCAGGGGTGATATTAAGGATGGCTGAAATTTTGTTTTGTTTGAGTTCTAAAAACAGATCATCATTTTCATAAATAAATTTAGCAACCCGGGAAGTGGAATCCATGGTTAGGCTTCGGGATATAACCTCTTCCAGACCTTTCAGTTTTTTTGTTAAAGACTTAACAATCGATAACAAAACATCCGGATTGTTCAGAAATTCCTTTTCAAAGGCTGTAAAATTTACCACAATCATTTTGCTGTCCTCCTCGAACTCCGCTGAAGCCGGATAGGGGATATGGTCTAAATTTGCGAGTTCCGCAATAAGGGAAACGGGATAAAAATATTTCAAAACCACCTCATTCCCCTTAAAATCTGACTTAAAAACTCTCAACACACCTTCGGTAAGTATATAAAGATTTTTAGGCTCATCTCCTTCAAAAAACAGCATGACCCCCTTTTTAAATTCCTTAACAGAGCTCAGTTGTTTTAGCCTGAGCAGTTGTTCATCCTTTAAATTTTCAAACAAATATATATCCTTAAAATCCATCCTTATTACGCTCCCAAATAGATTGAAAAAAAACAATCTTTTATAGGGCCTGAAAATGGGACCCTTAAAACTCTGGTATCGATTATTCCAAACATTATTTAAATAAAACATAGTTTAGCAAAATATTATAAATTTTTAATAACATTACCTTGCAATGAAGCAAATAAAGTTTTTTAAGGAATGTTGGCTTTTATAATTAAGGAAATATAGAAAGAAAAATTCAAAAAAAAGGAAAACCCTTAGGCAGATTTCTATCTATCATTCTGTTTTTTTCTAAAGATAGCATTATCCAGGGAGAGAAGATTTATAGGGAACTTGAATGCTTTAAATGGCATGAAAGGAAAAGAAGATGGGCTTTCTGTTAAAACATTGAAAGATGAGATGACCGGAAATTTCCTAAAAAACCTACTAAATTAAAACAACCTGGAGCATTCAAAAAGAGAAGCAAGGACAAACTTTTAATGGGTGACCGTTTTTTTTATGTTCAGTCAATATCAGCGCCTCATTCTTAGTTAAAGATTTATAAATTTTCTAATAATAAAGTTTACTCTTCTCCCAAAATGGATTTTCAAATAGATTGAAAAAGTCCTCCTATTGAGCTTGTTGAAATATTACATAGCGCTCAAAAGTGTCTCAAATATTTAATTTTGTTAAAAATTAATAGGATGCTTTCAATAAAAAAGGCTTTAAATTCAATTTTTTTCTTTTCTTTGAATTATTATTTTTATCTATTCTTACCAATCTAAAGACTTTTCCATTTTCCATGATCAAATCGTTTTTTTTCATTTTCATGCAAAATTTCCCTACACTACCGGTCCGCTTTTCGTATTTTAGAGCGCAAACCATTTTCCCATCCAAAGTTCTTCCAATACATTTAAATTTAAATTCAGAGGTTGAAACGGCGCTTACAGATAGTGGAATAAAAAATAGACCGAGCGCAAAGAAGAAAATAATTTTTTTCTGTCTTAAACTCATTAACATCTATCTCACCCCCTTTCTAACACTTTGTGTTTTGCTGTTTGTCCTCTTATGTATCTATAAATGAAGATTGCATAACATGAGCCCAAATAAAGTCATTTTCGTATTAACTTATAATGCTATTAATTCAATATGTTACAATTGAAAACAGAAACAAACCCTAACCGTGTTAATATTTTGAAACAACTTTATCGAAACAATATTTCATTATTGAAATAAATTACTGAAGTGAAAAGCAGGAAAGGACATGCTAAAAAACAAATGCCACTTTTGCTTTTGCTATATTTTCTCAGGTGGTCAGGATTTATGTGTAAATAGAAGATAACATCTTGATTTGCTAAGTTAAGGAAACAAAACCTTATTGAATTATCTGCGAACCAACATGTTACGGGGGGGGTAACACAGGGATTGAGAGGAAGCTTATATGCGTTATACTTATGAAACATTGCCGTACCAGAATGATTCAAATATGAAATATTTAGCATATAACACAATGGAGAAAGAAGAGGCAAAAGAAAAAACTTCCGGTCCTCTTTTGCAAAATTGTTAACGGGCAACCTGGAGATTTCCACAGAAGAAGCAAACCTACTGTTTGGGTCGATAGTTAAAGAAATGGGTTATTTTACAAATGGATATAAAATTTTTATGCACAAGGAGTCTTATGTAACACCTCAGATTGGACTATCTTTTCTAACTCAAAAAAGTTGAAGACATTCAAATTTCAACGCATATGGTATTTAAAATGCTATATGAAGGCAATGATCAAATATTTTCCTATAAGCCTCATTTCGTAATGGAGTGAAATTTTACCTAAATCTCATATAGCTCTAAGGGCCGCAACCACAATTCTGCAGAAAAAGCCGAATTGGACGGATTTCAAAGAAAGGCCGCCCGAAGGGTTGAGCCCAAGGATGGGCGAAATCAAATAGGGCTTCCGCCCTGGAGAACAAACAAAAAACTTTCTCAAAAAAGATGCTTTTACAGTGTAATAGTATAATTGAAGATGAACCGTTTTCAGGGAAAGGGGTATTAGATTGCCAACTTGAAAAAACTTCTTTGTCAGCTTGAGGCCAATTATTTCTCAATAAAAATGATTCCTAATGAATGTGTTCCTTAACATCTTGAAAGGTATTTTAAATGGCATCTTTTATTATTCTTTTTCTGGCCACCTGCTTTCTTGCATACTCAAATGGCGCTAATGACAACTTTAAGGGAGTGGCAACCCTCTTTGGCAGCGGAACCTTAAATTACAGGGCGGCAATCTGGTGGGCCACCGCCGCTACTTTCTTTGGCTCCATTTGTTCTATCTTTCTGGCTGAAACACTTGTAGAGAGTTTCTCCGGAAAAGGGTTGGTTCCCGACGTTATCACTATTTCACCCGATTTTCTTTTATCCATTGCCATGGGAGCTGGTCTTACAGTGATGTTAGCGTCAATTACTGGCTTTCCTATTTCCACAACCCACAGTTTGACAGGCGCATTGGTGGGAGGAGGTTCCATGGCTGTTGGAGCGCAGGTAAATTTTGCTCTGTTAAGGAACTCGTTTTTTATGCCACTTTTGCTAAGTCCGTTGATCGCCGTCATTTTAGGAGCAGCCAGTTATGCTATTTTCCGTTGCATCAGAAATTATCTGGGAATTACTAAAGAATGGTGCATATGTATTGGTGAAACGGAGAAAGTAATTCCTATACCGCAACCTGATTCTTCCCTTACAGCAGGTAGCATGATCACCGTGGATGCCACCCTAGATACGGAAGAAAATTGTAAGGAATATTACACGGGAAATATTTTAGGAATAAGTTGTCAAAAAGCTCTTGATTTCGCTCATTTTCTCAGCGCGGGAATGGTGAGTTTTGCCAGAGGACTCAATGACACCCCCAAAATTGTGGCTCTTCTTTTAGCGGTTAAGGGATTAGAAATTGAATTAAGTATGGTTGCTATCGCTATAGGAATGGCCGCCGGAGGTCTTTTTAATGCCCAAAAAGTAGCAGAAACTATGAGTAAAAAAATAACTCTCTTGAATCATGGACAAGGCTTCGCCGCGAATATTGCGACAGGGGCGCTGGTTATTATTGCCAGTCGTTTGGGCATGCCTGTTTCTACTACACATGTGTCTGTTGGTTCTCTTATTGGAGTTGGATTTATTACAAAAAGAGCCAATTTTGGCGTTATATCAGAAATACTTTTGTCATGGATTTTAACCCTCCCAATAGCCGCCCTTTTCAGCGGGTGCATTTATTGGGCATTGAGCGCTTAAGTTTTTTGTAAACAGGGCAAAAGGACGTCAGTGGAATGATTTTAAAAAGGGGATAGATCATAATGATACGAATATTTGCAATATTCACCATTTTTTTAGCCACTAATGTTTGGGGGTTTGACCATTCACACAAAACATTTGATCAGTTATTGCAAGACCATGTTGTGGTTAAGGATAGGCAATCGATGGTTTCTTACCAAACAATTCAAAAGGATAAAAACCTCGACAAATATCTAAAGGAGCTTTCTTCTCTGAGCAAGAAAGAGTTCGATGGTTTTAGCCCCAATGAACAGCTGGCGCTTCTGATTAACGCATATAATGCATTTACTATTAAATTAGTCATAGACCATTATCCGGTGAAATCCATAAAAGACATTGGTCCTTTTTTTATTTCTCCATGGAAGAAAAAGTTTATTACCTTTTTAGGAGAAATAACCAATTTGGATAATATCGAGCATAATTTAATTCGAACCCATTTCAAGGAGCCAAGAACACACTTTGCTATAAATTGCGCATCCGTTGGGTGCCCATCACTGATGAAAACTGCTTTCATTGCCAGCCGTCTGGAAGATCAATTAGATAATGCCGCAAAACTTTTTTTTAGAAATTATAAAAAGAACCATATAAATGGAAATACATTGTTTTTATCAAAAATCCTTAAATGGTATGGAGAGGATTTTAAGGTAAAATTTGGATCTCTGGAACATTTTGTCGCGCCCTATTTAACAGATGACAAAGCCACTGTGATGAAAATCCAGGCCGGGGAATATGATATTGAGTTTCTGGACTATGATTGGAGCTTAAATGACGCAGATTCATAGCAGTTAACCTCAATTCTGAAATTGAAATTTCTGCCGTTTAAAGGGTCCCAACCACTTTTGCGGATAAACCCCATAGAGAACATAGTTCTCTAACGGCTAGAGTGAATGGTTAATGCATCAAAGAAATTATTTATACCTCCGACAGGAGTCGGTGGCTTTCTCTAATGAGGTTAAAAAGTCTGGTGTCCTCTCCCCCTCAATAAGTTTCAATGAAAGAAAATATTTAAAGGGCATGAGAATAGCTTATCCCAAATTGACAATCTTTACCCTCTTTGGTAAGCTAATCGTCAATTGTATTAAGAATTTGAAAACCAGACAAGGAAAAATACCCTATAGGTTTTTCTAACACTCTAATGAAATTTTAAAAGTTTTGATGAGAAGTTTCCCCTCTTGGCAGAAGACAGAACAAACAAACCTTTTAACAACAATCGCTTAAAAATGCCTAGAGAATAGTCCTGGAACAAAAGGTTAGAACCTGAAATTCCTTTATGGGCCTCAGCTTTTTAGCCTGCAGTGGTGTCAATTATTATCTAAAACACCTGAAGAAACGCTTTAATGTCTGATATTCTGGGTGGGAAGTATCCTAACACACCCTTGGATATTATCGTTCATGCCAAATTTTTTTGGAGAGATGGCCGAGTTTGGTCTAAGGCGATTGACTCGAAATCAATTGTTCTGGAAACGGAACCGGGGGTTCGAATCCCTCTCTCTCCGCCAGAGTAATTATTAATAATTCTTCATTAAATAAAAATGCGCTGCAGCAATAATCCAGTTGGTTTAAAGGAAATTTAATTTTGAGCGCAAACAAGCCCGCAAATCCAGGAGAGATGACCGAGCGGTTTAAGGTGCACGCCTGGAAAGCGTGTGTAGGTCACCCTACCGGGGGTTCGAATCCCCCTCTCTCCGCCACTTATTCCACTTATTTACCAATTAGTTGGGAGCTGTCAGGGCTATGAGAAGTATGTCCCCAGACTGTCCCAGAACCATTTTTTAGCATTTAAAATTATCTCTTAGAATAAAGCGCAAACCATTTAAAATTAATCAAATATAACGCTACCAAAAAAAATAGTGCATTAATTGCTTGACAAAAAACCTCCTATCAAAATCTTATTAAAGTAAGTTACGAAGGAAATTACAAACCAGAATCTCTTTTATCAATTCTTCTCACCGATTAGGCAATAAATATGCGAGTAACTTTTCATATGCCTTTACCAGCCAGTGTTAAAAAAGAAGGATTGGTACGTTTCATCTTGTCATATTCTTGATGTAGTATCTCAGGGGAAAACACAAAAAAAGCCTTAGATAACCTTGTAGAAGCGTTAACTCTGTTTTTCCTTACATGATCTTACCCCATTTGAGTGGACACTCAGTTAAGCAGCCAGAGCCATATTCTCGAATTCAGTAGGCGACTTATAACTTATTGCTGAATGCTTCCTTTGCCGATTATAAAACACTTCAATATACTCAAAAATACACTGCTTCGCTTCCCTCCTGGTACGGAAGCGTTCAAAGTAAACCATTTCTGTTTTTAGAGTATGAAAAAA
>Ga0255058_10001974_pt1 | contig 11439 bp, 10 predicted proteins | sample Cases_109_9_MG_FD_188637 | JGI IMG/M metagenome (GOLD analysis project Ga0255058, IMG submission 188637) | Seawater microbial communities from Amundsen Gulf, Northwest Territories, Canada - Cases_109_9 | ecosystem: Environmental > Aquatic > Marine > Gulf | place: Canada: Northwest Territories... | reverse complement strand
TCGCACGTCTTCGGTGATGGTACGAATCAGGGTCGAAGAATTGGTCTCCAGGTGGAACGAAAACGGAGCGCGCAGATACCGCTTGACGAGCTCGCTGGCAATCTCTACCTGGCTCTCGTAAATGAACCTGAATTTGAAGTGGTTGAGTAAAGTGAAGAGGCCGTTCTTGATGATGAACAAGCCCAGCAACACCGCGGCTGACACCTGCAGTTGCTCGAGGTAGCCCAGTTGCGTAAAGAAGGCGGGCAGACGGTCCGATCTCAGACTTTGTTGTTCCGGATCAGAGAGGAGCTGCAAGAACGGGATTAAACTCGCGATCGTGATGGCCTCGAGCCCTGCGAGAACCATCATTGTCAGGACCAGGCCGCCCACTTTTCTGCTACGTTGGCGCCCGAGTATGTCGAAGATCTTGAACATGGCGATCGTTCTAATGTCGCTCTAAGCTACAGGCGTCCTCGCTGTCGTGGCCGAGATCATGGCGTCCGTAGTTCGGTTCACGCGGTAAGGCAAAGCGATCCACTAAGGCGGTGATGCGTAGACCGATTTTCATACCGGTGGAGACATTCAATCGAGAGCTCGATAGCCGCCTGTTCATGGCTGCTCGCCTTGCTGCATCCAAGAAGCGCGTGTTTGTGGGCAAACATGGCGCACTGGAGAGACTCTTTCCGCACAGCAAGGGGGCCATCTACCTGGGCAAGAGCCTGGTCACCCCCTTCTATACCGACCGGCTGGATGGGTTGAACCAACTGCATCAGGCCCACGGTGCTTTCATCCACTTGGATACCGAAGGCGCTGTGTTCCCAGGCGACGAGGACGATTGGAAGAAGACGCTTCGCTCACGTGTCGACCCGGCACGTCTCGACGGTTGCGACACAATCTGCACCTGGGGAGACTTCCAGGCAGCGTATTATCGATCGGACCAGCCACCGCCAACGATAACCGCCACTGGTGAGCCGCGGTTCGACCTCTACAAGGACGAGAATCGAGCCTACTACGACGCGAAGGTAAACGAACTGCGGTCGAGTTTGGGTGATTTCATTCTGATCAATACAAGTCTTGCGAGCGCCAACAATCGCCTCGGGACCGACTATGTGTTCTCACCCACCAGTGGATATCTTGCAGACTCGGAGCCGGGCCGTGACTTCGTCCTCCGGCTGTGGGCACGTCAGCAGCGTGCGCTCGTCGCCTTTGTGGAGCTGATTCATCGATTGAGCAACACGCTGGCCAGTCGCAAGATAGTCGTCCGACCTCATCCCTCCGAGGATCACAATTTCTACCGCACCGTCCTCGCTGGTTTGGACAACGTTTTCGTCATCCACGACGGGCCCGTCACCCCCTGGTTGCTTGCGGCCGAAGCTATGCTTCACGATGGATGCACGACGGCAGTGGAGGCGTATTTCGCGAACTGCGCCATCATCAACTATCAGGTGGCTTCTGAGATGGCGGGGGCCTATCTGGCCAATTCTCTGGGACGGCGCGCCCATTGCGAAGATGAAGTGCTCGAGCTCTTGGCGTCGGCGGAGCGCGGCGACGTAGGGTCGGTCCCCGAGCGGGCCAAACAGCTGCTGAAGAATTTTGAAACCGATGCAATACAAGCGTTGGATCAGGCCGTTGAGTCCACGGTTGAACGGCTCGATGTCGCCCCCATGTGCCCCTCCAACGAACTCGTGCAACGGATGGAAGGGCGTGCGTTCAACATGGAGCGTGCGAAACGCGTCGTCCGCCCGCTTTCCAGAAATCGAATGAAACACAACGCACATGCTCGCTCGAAGTTTCCCGGATTCAAGGAACCTGATATTGAGTTCCGACTGGGGGCGATTGAGCGCGTCACCAATGTCCGACTGACTTTCAAGATATTTAGCGAAGATCTGTTGGTAGTCGACTCGCTTTAGCCCTTCTTTGAGCGAATTCTATGTGCGGAATTGGTGGATACTTTGGCCTTGAGGAACTTGCCGACTGGCCTGTTAGGCGGGCCATGGAGTCGTTGCGGCATCGTGGTCCCGACGCCAGTGGCCGCTACTTCCGGAGGCAGGGGGAGCTCAACGTGCACCTCTTTCACACCCGCCTCAGCATCTTGGATCTCGATCATTCCTCCATTCGGCGCCTATGGCGCCATGGTCGCGCGCGTCGCGGGCACGTTGGCCCGATCGCTAATCGTGGTGCACGTAGCAGCCAAGACCGCCAAAGAGACTAAATTTAGCTTCAACCCACTCAACTGAACCCCGGAACGTGGCCCGGATACCTGCCTGGCACGGGGGGCTCAAATCGTGATAGATGCAGAGTCGCTTTTCAGAGAAGACACCAGCATGGCTTAGAGGAGAACAGTATGCATGATTCCATCGACGGAAAGTCAGTACTGGTCACCGGGGGCACCGGATCCTTCGGCAAGCGCTTCATCGAGACCATCCTCCGACATCACCGCCCCGCGCGCGTAGTGGTGTTCAGTCGCGACGAATTGAAGCAGCATGAAATGCGTTCCCGTCCTCCTTTCGATACCCTCGGTGAAGATAGGATTCGCTACTTTGTCGGTGATATTCGCGACCGGCCTCGACTGATGCAGGCTTTTCGGGGCGTGGATGTGGTGATTCATGCCGCCGCGCTCAAGCAGGTGCCTGCTTGCGAATACAATCCTTTCGAGGCCGTCAAGACGAATGTCGTTGGAGCCGAGAACATCATCGACGTCGCTATCGAGCGGGGCGTCGAACGGGTGGTGGCGCTTTCCACCGACAAGGCCTGTAACCCCGTAAACCTTTACGGCGCCACCAAGCTTTGCAGCGACAAGCTCTTTGTGGCTGGCAATTCCTACGCTGGAGGCACCCCGACGGGATTCAGCGTGGTGCGTTACGGCAACGTGGTCGGCAGTCGAGGCAGTGTCGTGCCCTTTTTCCTCCGTAAGCGCCACGAAGGGAAGCTTCCGATCACACATCCTGACATGACACGCTTTTGGATCACGCTTGATCAGGGCGTCGATCTCGTGCTGAAGAGTCTAGAGCGCATGTGCGGCGGAGAGATCTACGTCCCGAAGATCGCGAGCATGCGCATCACGGAGCTGGCCAAAGCCGTGGCCCCCAACGTTGAACAAATCGTGGTAGGGATTCGGCCCGGAGAGAAGCTCCACGAGATGTTGATTTCCAGTGACGATGCTCGCCATACTCGGGAGTTCGACGACCACTACGCCATCGAGCCCGATTTCGTGTGGTGGGAGACGGGTCCCAGGAGCGACGGTAAGACTTGCGCCGAGGGCTTTCAGTACAGCTCAGACAACAACAAGTCCTGGCTCACCCACGAGGAGCTCCGGGCCATGATTCGACCAATCGCCGAAGAACTCGGGGAGCATCTTTGAGAGGGCGATCATGAGCGACTCTAACGATCGAGCGCCGCTAGGGAGTCCTAGCGTTTAATCGCTAGTTTCTCGATAGTGCCTCTGTCTCACGTTCGCGTTGAGCGTGCGCAGCTTTGGATGCGCCTCGACAACCGCCGCGATCTCTTCATAGCCAGCATCGTCCGAGGGAAGTTTTGGCCACAGGGCCCGAACGAACGCTAAATCGTCGGATGTATCGACGGTCCAGCGATGTCCGCCCAGGTCGCGTTCCGCTTGCACATGAACGATGGGGTCCTTCTGACTTCCATCGTAGAACCAAGGCGTCACGTGTTCACGCTGATAGGGGTGCAGCGCCGCTGCAGCCGACCGCTCCAAGGCTTCACGCCGAAAGACCTCGACATCGATGCCCACGGGAAAGGTTCGCTGCTCGGGCATGCGCGTGGCGGCGTACACCACCTTGGGGTCCCTGATCAGTACCTCCACCGTTCGATCGATCACCTCCGGATCGACCAGCGGGCAGTCGGCCGTGATTCGCACGATGATGTCGGGATCGGCGACTCGGGCCGCCTGGACGAATCGGTCGAGCACGTCATCGAGTGAGCCGCGGAAGCACGGCATGCCTCGCTCCACGCAGAGCTTCTCTATGGGGTTGTCGCTCTCGTCTTCGGAGGTGAGCACCCAGGTCTCGGCGACGGTGCGTGCGCGGGAGGCCCGTGAGAGCACCCGCGCCAACATGGGCTCGCCCATGATGGGCGCGAGCACCTTTCCCGGAAGGCGCCGTGAGCTCATTCGCGCTTGCACGAAGGCAACGACTTTGGGCGTCACGGGGCCACCTCGGCGTAGAGACGCGCTAGTTTGTGAGGCACCCTCGACCAATCCGCATCGCGCAACACGCGCACTCTTCCAACGTGGCCCGACGCTTCGCGCTCAGCGCGCGGGCTCTTTGCCAGCCGGCGCAGTGAAGCCCTCAGCCCGTCGACATCTCCAACAGCAAAGCGGTGCTTAGCGGCCTCAACCCATTCGCGATTGCCTGGAATATCGCTCACCAGGACGGGTCGGCCACAGCCCATCGCTTCCAGAAGCGACACGCTGCTCCCGTCGCTTTTCGAGGTCGAGACGTAAAGATCCGCTCCGCGATACACCTCTGGCAGCTCGTCCTGGTTTACCCGACCGAGCCAGGTGACTCGCCCTTCCGTGCTCGCCTCTTCGAGAATAGACCGCAGTCGACTCTCTTCGGAACCCGAGCCGCACAGCACGAGATGCGCACCGGTGTCAGGTTCGAGAGCGGCAAAAGCGCGCGCCAAAGTCTCGACGTCGTACACCTCCTCCCAGTTGCGCGTACTAAGAATCACGAACGCGTCCGCAGGCCCGAATCTTTTTCCTGCACCGTCGGGACGAAACTGCGACACATCGATACCCCAGGGAACGCGCGCATGGGGGCCTCGATATCCGAGCTCACGGGCGACATCGAAGACCGCCGCGCAATCGCTCAGAAACCCTTTCGCACGTGAGAGACTAAAGGCCGCCACGTCGCGCCAAACGGGATCTTCCGCGGCGGCCCGGAGCAGATCTGAACCCCAGGACGCAGCCACGACCGGGAGGTCGGTCGCCAGGACCGCTGGGAAGGTGATGCGCTGAAGCGGCCCCGCATGCACGACGTCCGGCCTGATCTCGGCCAACGCCGCGCGCAGAGCGTCGACGCGCCCTCCCAGCTCGCCCGATGGTAGGAGTCGAGTGTGCATGTCTCCCACAGGAGTTGGGCGTTCTTCTTTGATGGGAACGGTGGGGTCCATGCGCAGATGCCATACGTCCCTTGCCACGCTTTTCGCGGCGGTCAGGAATCGATGGTCGTGGGGCCCGTACGACTCGGAGACGTAGGCGACCCTTAGCGAACGAGCATCGTCCACGTGAGCGCCTCCCCGCGTGCAATGTCGACTGCCGCTTTAGTTCCGACCGCCGCCTCGATTTCCGGAGGGCGAATCGCGTCCGCCGTCGCCGGACGGACCACGTCGATCATGTCGCGACTGATCGTCTGACCGGCCCGGATGACGGAGGCCGCGCGCAGGCAACGGCGCTGCACCAGCGCGGTCTCCTTTTCGTTATCGGCTACGAACTTGCGAGACGAGCCGAGGGCGCGCTCGAGCTCGCGCGTCCGCGTGACCATGTCGGCCCAGGAGCTGGGATTCATGGCGAACGCGTGATCGGGTCCCTCGCGGTCGTTATCATCGGTGAAATGCTTCTCGACGACGGTCGCCCCCAAGACAACCGCCCCTAGCACCGTAGTGTGACCATGCGTGTGGTCCGAGAGGCCGAGGATCATCTCTGGAAACATCGCCCGATAGGTACGAAGAACCTGAAGGTGGATGTGGTCGAAGTTCGCGTCCGAACCGGTGTAGTTGGTATTGCACTGCATCAGGACGAGCTTGTCGGTCACGCTCTCGAGGGTCTCGACGGCACGTACCACGTCGGCTATGGTCGCCGCCCCCGTGGCGATGAACACAGGCTTTCCTTTCCTTGCGGTGTGAAGCAGCATCTCGGTCCAATCGATGTCCCCGGAACCGATTTTGTAGGCCGGAACGAAAGGGTCGAGCATGTCCACCGCCTCGAAGTCGTAGGCGGAGGAGAAGTAGTCGATGCCGACTCGGTCGCATTCTTCTTTGAGGATGGGTGTCCAGTCATGGGGGACGGAGGCGTCTTGGTAGACCTCAAACACGGACTTCTTCCACTTCGACTGATGCGAGAGCTGTCCGCCCAGCGATTTGAAGCCGACGTCCGACACGATTTTGTGCGCGGTGAAGTTCTGGAACTTCGCGGCATCTGCGCCCGCGTCTTTCGCCGAGCGAATGAGGAGCTTCGCCCGGTCAAGCTCTCCGTCATGGTTGGCGGCGATGTCGGCGATAAAATAGGTCGGCGTAGCAGCGCCGACAAGTCTGCTCCCAATCTTCAGCTGCTTCATCATTCACACTGTAGTGGGCATTCTTCCAGGGTCGCGAGTTTGGCGCAAAGCGACGTCTCCTCGTGCAACATCCGCCGGAGACCTTCTCGGGCGGTGGGTGGCCGATGCCCGAGACAGTCCTCCAATCGGGTCGTCGACAAGCAAGTGTTGAGTGGCCGGGGTGCTTTAAGTTCCGCATCCTGAAGCCGGCCTTCGTCGATGAGCTCCGAGTCGAGCGAAAAAACTTCGGCCAGGTTGCGAACAAACAACAACTTGCTCAAGCACTGCGAACCCAGTACATGAATGAGACCTTTTGCGTTCGCATCAATGAGCTCGAGCAGGAGATCGATAGCGTCGCCCGTGTAGAGCGGGTTGAAAAACACGTCGGCAAAGCCGCGAATGCGTCGCCCCCCGCGTAGCTCGCGCAAAGCCCAAGCAGCGAGCCCTCGCTCGGGTGTAGGGGGCCACCCGAAGAAATTGGTCCGAACCACCAGGGCCTCTCCCTTCGAGGCTTCGAGCACGGCATCTTCAGCCCGCGCCTTCTGGCGGGCATACGCGTTGAGCGGATGCCGTGCGTCGTCCTCCTCCGGTTCGCTCTGCCGCGGTCCGCGTGCGAAGACCGAATCGGTCGAGATGTGCACGCATCGCGCGCCAGTGAGTGCCGCCGCGGTTGCGAGCTCTCGAGGCCAATCGGCGTTCACGCGCTCGGCGATCCCACCCGACTCACAGGCGTCGACGCTGGTTACTGCTGCACAGTTGATGACCCAGGTGGGCTCAAGCTCTCGAAGCAGTCTCTCCGCAGCGCCCGCCGCACTGACATCGCAGCGCACGCTACGGATCGTGGTTGGCTCGGCGAACCGCCTCGAACGGGCGGCGACGTGCACCCGGTGGCCCCGCTCAGCGAGCCGCAATGCAAGCGGTGCCCCGAGTAGGCCTGTCCCGCCAAAGACCAGAACCGGCCGTCCGTTCGCCATGGGTTGAGCTATCATATCCCCACCAAGAGTTCAGCCTCCGCGAGCCTCGAAGTCTATATCGAGGTCCCAGCTCTTGTCACGCGCACAGCAACCGCAATTTCAAAGGCGCTAGTCTGGACGTGATCTGGCCATACCATCGTCCGGTGTGCTAGCTGGCGAGATAAAGGGGGCCGTAACATCGCCCCGAAAAGGCATCATGACGGTCGAGTGGAAAAGACAACGGGCGCTTTGCATCGACGATGACTGCGCTATCGAAAACTGGATCAATCCAGAGGGCGAGACATTCGAACTCTACGCAAAGTATGGAAATCCACTAGATATTGTTGCTCTCAAGAGCAACATCGTCGCGGATTTTGAGGGTCGAATCGACTCAATTCGCGAGTCGCGTAGTGCGCTCTACCAAAGCGAGCGGGTCGAATCGGTTCGGAGTTGCCCCGCGTGCGAGGTTTCGTCTGAGCAAGCGGAGTACCAATTCTCGATCTACGACGCTCGCTACAACCAATGCCAAAACTGCGGACATGTGTTCGTGAGCCCTCGGCCAACGTCCGAAGCGGTCGACGAATACTACGCGAAGAGCACCGACTACAGTTCAACCTACACCGACATCCCCAGCGCCATGCAGCGAGTGGCACAAATAGGTGCACCGCGAATCAAATGGGTCACCGAGACCTTTGAGCGGCGTTTTGGGCGCAAGCCGGAGTACGTTCTCGACGTCGGTGCCGGTGGGGGACACTTTGTTCGAGCAAGTCGTGACGCGGGCTTGAGAGCCGAAGGCGTTGAGATCAGCGCGCCGAGTCGGCAGTTTGCTCACGATCACTTCGGTACGGAGTTGATAGATCAGGACTTCACGACGGATTTCGATTTTGGCCAGCCCGACGTTATTACGTTTTGGGGAGTCATCGAGCATGTGACTCTGCCGTCGTCCTTTGTGGAAGCCGCTGCGCGTCGCATGGGAAAGGAAGGTCTAGTCGTGGCCAACGTGCCCCGCTGGAACTGCTTGGACACCGGAACCCAGTCTGTGTTCAACGATTCGGTCGTTCGCCACCTGGACCCATTGGGCCATATCAACTGCTTCAGTGACAATTCATTGGCTCATCTCTTTTCGCGATTCGGCTTCGACCCTGTCGCGGTCTGGTATTTCGGGATGGATGCTTATGAAACGCTGATGCAATGCGGACTACGCTCCGAAGACCCGAAGTTTTTCGACCGCATGAAGGTGGCCATTCCCGCTCTGCAAGCGGCCATCGACAAGGCTGCGCTATCCGATGAAGTCACACTGGCTGTCGCGCCATCGTGACTCCCGTCTCGAACTGTCACGCATGTACATCGCCGAGCTCTGTACGCTTGCTCTCCGCGGATGGGGGCAACCTACACCTCAGTCGCTGTCTGTCGTGCGGCTTCGTGTACCTGGCAAGCTGGCAACAAAGCCTGGAGAGGTTCAGGGAGCTCTACGACTACTACGGTCGGTTGAGCGAGGAGGACTTGACGCGACGGTATTCGCCGGAGAACCGTACGCGACAGCGAGAGCTCTTGAAAACGTTGGCAGCCTACGCTTGAGGGCAAAAGCTTCTGGACGTCGGCTGCGGTGAGGGACAACTCCTTCAGACAGCAAAGGATGAAGGTTGGGACTCGGTCGGGGTCGACTTGTCGGAGGCGGCCATTTGGCTCTGTCGACAACGTGGGCTCTCCGCTTCGCAAACGGATTTTTTCGATTCGTCCCTCAACCCGCAACGCTCACATGCGAGCTCATCCCGTCAGATATCCTCACGGGTATCGGACGCGGAGATGCACTGCGGGTCTGCCGGGAAGTCGGTCAACGTGTCGCCGTCGTTGTCGATGCCATCACTGCATCGCGGGTTCGGGAACTCGCGGGTATCGTCCGGATTCGAGCAACCGAAGTCCGCCATGTCGATCAGCCCATCGCCATCGTTGTCGAGACCATCACGGCATTCGGGCGTCGTATCGGTTTCATCGCCATCGACCGGGCTGCTGCATCCAGGATCTTGGCCGTAGTCGATGAGGCCGTCGCCGTCATTGTCAATCCCGTCCTGGCAGTGGATGTCAGGAAACTCCAGTGGATCGTTGACGCCGCTGCAACCCCGATCGTCCGGGAAATCGATGAAGCCGTCGCCGTCGTTGTCGATGCCGTCGAAGCATTCCCTCAGCGCGCCTAACCCCTCATCGTTATCGAGGGGGCTAAAGCACTTCGGATCTTGGCCGTAATCGGTTAGGCCATCACCGTCGTTATCGATCCCGTCCTGGCACTGGATGTCAGGAGACTCTCGTGGATCGTTGACGCTGCTGCAACCCCGATCGTCCGGGAAATCGATGAAGCCGTCGCCGTCGTTGTCGAGACCATCACGGCATTCGGGCGTCGTATCGGTTTCATCGCCGTCGACCGGGCTGCTGCATCCAGGATCTTGGCCGTAGTCGATGAGGCCGTCGCCGTCATTGTCAATCCCGTCCTGGCAGTGGATGTCAGGAAACTCCAGTGGATCGTTGACGCCGCTGCAACCCCGATCGTCCGGGAAATCGATGAAGCCGTCGCCGTCGTTGTCGATGCCGTCGAAGCATTCCCTCAGCGCGCCTAACCCCTCATCGTTATCGAGGGGGCTAAAGCACTTCGGGTCTTCGCCGTAATCGGTTAGGCCATCACCGTCGTTATCGATCCCGTCCTGGCACTGGATCTCGGGAAACTCGCGCCCGTCGTTGCTGTTTGCGCAACCTAGATCGTCGGGGAAGTCGATGTCGCCATCGCCGTCGTTGTCAATACCATCGAAACATTCGGGCAACCCGTCGGCTTCATCGTTGTCGGCCGAGCTAGTGCATCCCCGGTCGTCCCCGTAGTCGATGAACCCATCATCGTCATTATCGATTCCGTCACCGCAACGCAAGTCGGGAAACTCGAACGCGTCGATCGCGGAGGAGCACCCAGGGTCCGACGGGAAGTCGACGTCGCCGTCGCCATCGTTATCGACACCGTCCGAGCACTCAGGCGGGTTGTCGACCTCGCTTCCATCTCCGGGGCTCGTGCAACCGAAGTCAGAGCCATAGTCGATGAAGCCATCGCCATCGTTGTCGACACCATCGCCGCACGCGGAATCACCTGTTTCGGAAGCCCCAAACGGATTCCCAAAGCAGCCAACATCGACGAGGTCGACGAAGCCGTCCTCGTCATTGTCCACGCCATCCGAGCATGCGAACTCGTTCGGGTCGAACGAGGATGAGAAGCAGCCGAGCGCCACGGCCAGCGATGCGAGCGATGCGAACCGAATCCGATGGCTCGCGCGGGTCGTTTTCCGAAGCATATTGCCCCCAACATGGTCGCTCTATCACGCGCCGAGGCCCGTTCATAGTCTTCGGCCTTCGCCGAGCCGACAGACAGCGCGTTAAAGCAGACCGATCTTGATCGCCCAACGCGCAGGCGTGAGCTTTTAGCGAAGCCAGAGGCGCGTTCGCGTTGCCACCAGCCGCCCGCCCGCGTCACTAATGTTGTAAGCTGGAATGCCACCATAGTACGCAGCCGAGGTGCCGATCGCCCACCACCAGCACGCATTGGTGCTGCCGTCGAGCGTGGAGAGTCCGTCGCTCTCGGCACTCAATCCGCCGAAGGCCGTGCATCCTGACTGGTTGGCCGGGGACTGGACGATGTTGCTCGCAGTCCCCCTTCCAACGAACGGATCTTCGGTCTGTTCCCACCGTACGAAGCCGCCGCCCTCGTTCGGCCAGTCGATGAAGAACTCGAAACCGGGCGATGCGCCTTCGAACTCGGCCGTCAGGTTGAGGATGCTGTAGTGGCCCATATTGGGCTGATCGGTGTTGACGCCTGCTGCCCAAGTCGCAATTGGCTCGTAACCCTGCGCGACGTCTTGGTCGTAAAGCTGCGTCCAGCCACCTCCGTCGGTGGTCATGTCGCAGTACACGGTCAACACGGTGCCATTGACATCGATCATGTACTCACCGTCCATGCCCTGACTGGCGGGCAGGAAGTCCAGGCAACTGGACTCTGTCGGAGGGCTGCCGCCCACGCCGCCGGTGCCGCCTACGCCGCCGGTGCCGCCCACGCCGCCTACGCCGCCGGTGCCGCCTACGCCGCCCGTGCCGCCCACGCCGCCCGTGCCGCCCGCACCGCCTTCACCACCAGAACCGCCGATCGGACCCGCATTTGAACCACATCCGTACGCGGCCAGAGCCACGACGAAAACGAC
>Ga0255058_10001973_pt1 | contig 11442 bp, 10 predicted proteins | sample Cases_109_9_MG_FD_188637 | JGI IMG/M metagenome (GOLD analysis project Ga0255058, IMG submission 188637) | Seawater microbial communities from Amundsen Gulf, Northwest Territories, Canada - Cases_109_9 | ecosystem: Environmental > Aquatic > Marine > Gulf | place: Canada: Northwest Territories... | reverse complement strand
AATGTCGCTTGTGAGCTGAATGATCGGCCAAGAAAAACTCTGGCGTTTTTCTCACCAGCAGACAAATTTAATGAATGTGTTGCATCGATCGGTTGAGATCGCCCCCCGAAAACGGGCACTGGACTGCTGGACTAATGAAGGTCGGCTAACGACCCGAAGCAGACATCGCAAACCACAGGTATCCGGCACGTCGCGCAAAAGATGTGTTACCAGTTTTTAGAAAATTTGCCCTTTTATCATTTTGACGGTGGTCACAAGCATTTCGTAACTGGTATTTTCGCTTTCATCATCTCTTTTTGCATATGACTCACCTGGCTCGTATTTTGAAGTCACTGCCTTTTGCAGAGCTGTCAGAGAGCGCCTTAAGGCCGTTTCATTAGGCTGATAATTTGAATTAATACTTGTGGATAGCGCCCTTATAGCCTGAGCAAAGTGTGTTTTTTTCCGTGCACCCAGCGAAGCCTTCTCTTGTTCGAGAAGCTCTAGTATTTTATCGGCAATCTCGTTTTGGAGGGCCCCATCAACTTTGCCCCAGGCTATCATTTGAAGGCAACGGTCAAGTTGATTCAACCGGCGATTACGCATTGGAATCGCGCGTCAAAACGTTGAGCAGCACGTAGCGCAACAAAACCTCGTAACTTTGCTTTTCCATGGCGAGCCCTGGCGGCAGCTCGAGCGTGTGAATGGGGGAATCATCGGGATCCCTGATTTCCTGTAAGAGCTTGGCACCGTCCTGATATACCTTGTAGCGCACGTCTTTGTGGTCACCATATTTCAGCAGTACCGTGCTATTCGTCCAGTCCTGAATCACTTTTGTAGCCATCATCTTGACCTCCACATACCTGCGGAATTGGATGTTCCAGACGCGCCTCGTGGCATCGATACCGGAGACCCTACACATTTACCTGCAATGGCTGTGCCAATTGAGAAACTGATGACGAAAGAGTGATAACTTACTGAAAAGACACATAACTTGATCTTCGCCGAGTCCCGGCGACAATGTCGCCGGGTTACCAAAAATGTCAGCTCTTGACACCGGATTCAGGCGAATGGCGACAACTGCTTTACATAAAGAAAGCAGCCGAAGACTTTAAAATTATGTAGGCGCCGTATATGCAAGAAGTCAGTTAGAGGTTCGACTGAATGGTAATGTCTGCTTCTGGCCGAAAGCTGCCGTTATTGACATCGATATCATGGCGATTTGAATGTCCGCTAGTGGCGAGAGTGAAAGGCCCACTTGATGTGGGCCTTTTGTAATGTCTAGCTTGGCGCTGAATATCTACTGGGTTATTTCGACCCTTTTCTCGATAACCTTGATGCCATGTAGGCCGCCGTCAGCAGCAGAGGTATCGATGAAGCGTACTTCGCTGCCGTGTCCCGCGGATTCCAGCATCGATGTGATCGCCTGCTGGGTGGCCGCGTCGATCGGCTTTTCGCTAACAATCATGACACCGTCCATGCTATGAGCGGTTGCCATAGTGCTGTCATGCATTACATGGACGTCAAAGTCCGTGACATCGCCATCGCTAACCCAGGTGGCGTCGTGATATTCGCGGTCGAATAGTGGCATCCTGATCGTCTTGCCGTCGATGTCGAACTTATAGCCGTCTGCCTCGCGAGTAATAAGTATGTTCCTGCCTGACTTATCGACGATAGAGCGATTCTCACCTTCCTGCATGTCGTGGAGGTTGAAGCCGAGTTCGTCGCCATCGAGTTCCAGGCGTACCTCGCCATGACTGTCACTGTCGACCAGGGCAATCGCCACTCTGGTCTTCGTCTCTTCCCCCGCGAGCGCAACACCTGCCAATCCAATTGAAGCAAGCAGTAGAGATAGTTTTCTCATTTTCATAAGCTTAGAACCCCATGTTTTTGCGTGAATACTCACTCTTGATGCACGGATGGATCGAATGGTCGCAATTTTGGGACGTTGCGACGCTATAATTCAGCCGTATGCCTGACGATCTAAAGTGTTTCCGCTGTGGCGCGTCCCTTGCGAGCTTAAGTCTACCACTCTCAAGGCAGGACGAATGTCCGTCCTGTTCCGTCTATGTGCACGTCTGCAAGATGTGTAATTTTTACGATCCTGCGGTGCCGAGACAATGCCGGGAAGACGATGCCGAGGACGTCGTGGACAAGGAAAAGCTCAATTTCTGTGAATGGTTCAAGCCCGGCTACGACCAATTCGACGCGACCCGGGCGAAGCAATCGGCCGATGCCCAAGACGCACTGGCAGGATTGTTTGGTGACGGTGAGGCCGGCGCTCCCGAGCAGGATGAGTTGCTAAGTGAGGCGGACAAGTTGTTCAAGTAATGCGATGCGTGTCGACCGACGAAGATTTCTGAAACTGACCGGCGCAAGCCTGACGATGCCTGCGATTCCCGGCTGCGGGGGGCACGAAAGGATTCCCGTCGACGGCATACCTCGCAGCAATTTCGACGAGGACTCAACTGCTGAAGAAGTCACTGAAGGCATGGACCTCAACGGCAAGATCGCGGTGGTCACGGGATGCACGTCGGGCATAGGCTACGAGACGATGCGGGTGCTGGCATTACGCGGCGCTTATGTCATCGGCACGGGCCGCACGGTCGACAAAGCGCAGGCGGCCTGCTCGAGCGTCCTCGGCAAGACAACGCCAGTTGCACTCGAGCTGTCAGACTTTGATTCTGTCGTGGCTTGCGCCGAGACCATTCGCTCAATCAAAGCTCCCATCGATATGTTGATCTGTAATGCCGGCATGAGAGGAAGCAAGAAAAGAGAGCAGGTCTACGGGCTCGAGAAACACTTTGTCGTCAATCATCTCGGTCACTTCATCCTGGTCTACAACCTGCTGGAGCGCCTCTACCTGTCGTGGCAGGGGCGGGTGGTCGTTGTCGGAAGCCGGGCCGCCTATGGCAGCGCACCGGAGGAAGGCATCGAGTTCGGGAATCTTCGGGGCGCTGCGAACTACAGCAGGAGCAGGGCGTATGGGCATTCCAAGCTCGCCAATGTGCTGTTCTCACTCGAGCTTGCGAGGTTGTTGAAGGGTACGCGCATCACCTCGAACTCCTTGCATCCGGGGGTGATCAATACTGAGATCGACAGGACCGAGCCCGGCCTCTTTCAAATGGCGTTCGGCGTGCTGACTGCGGTTGGCGGCAAATCCATCGCACAGGGAGCGGCGACGTCCTGTTATGTCGCCACCAGCCCGCAGCTCGGTGCCATCAGCGGACAGTACTTCGAGGACTGTAATGCTGTAACCGTTCTTGGCGATAATCACATGCACGATGCAATGCAGGCGGAGCAGCTGTGGCAGGTATCCGAGACACTGACCAAGGACTATCTGGATGAACTTCAGGTCCCGGAAACGAGCTGATGCGAAGAGGGCTGGCCTGTGATTAAGCACAAAGTTGTCAGGCCGCTGGTGGCGATAACGCTGGGGCTGATTCTGGCTGTGTATGGCTACCAGCGCGTTACCGATCCGGAGCCAGGGCTGCAACGGGCCAGGGAAGAGGCGGTTGTCCTGTCAGCCCGGGATCTGTTGCAGAGCTACGTGACGCCCGGTGGGATCCTGGAGATCGTGGATCCGGTGTCGCCGAATAGAAAGGTCGGCAAGGACTATATCCTGCCTGATGGGGAGGGTTGGGAGGTCTCGGGCCATTATCGTCGCGACGAGGACGATTCGTGGCACCCCTATCTGATGTCGCTCGATAGCGAGGCTGGGCTCGAGTCCCTTGCGGTCAAGGATGCGACTGATCGTCTCATCGGCATGTCGGCACAGGATCCGAAATTCTCGGCTGTGCCGCCACAATCCATCGATTAGGCGACCCAGACGATCAGGCTGATCAGCGACGCGGCATAGGCGAAGCCAAGTACTACAACGCTTTTCTCGATTTCAGTTTTCGGATGTTCGTAATTCATTTTTCATCTCCTTGCAGATCTTTCCAGTGGCTTCATGGTGCTTCGTTGCCGCTTTCAAGGCCTGAAGGAAGGCTGATTCATAGCTGAAGATGCCATGATGAAATTGTGATGATTGGCCGTTTAGACCTCTAATCAGACGATTTTCGGTCGTAAGTAGCTGAAAAATGAGGGACGCCCGACTTCGGCCGGCGCGGGGGGCCGTTCAGGCCTTATCGGCGGTGAGCGCCTGCTGCTCGAGGCTTTCCTGGCGCCATTCGAATACGTTCAGTTCGATAAACACGAAAGCGACCAGCCACAGGAAGGCGTCCCAGAAGTCGACGAAGTCGCCTTTGACGCCCCAGTAGATCGCTGCGAACAGTAGCAGGGTATAGAGCACGATCTTGCTCGCGCTGCTAATGCGAAGAATTCGGCCCTCGAGCCTGTTTGCTTCCTGCAGGCGGACGTCGATCTCGAGCACCAGCACGACTAGTAGCCAGACGGCCGAGTTGATGACGTCAACCCAGGCAAGCCGGATGATGTCGATGAGACCCTTCAGATCGACGAGCGCCGCGATACCCTGAAATTGATGAAAAGCGTTTGCACTGGACAGGGTCGTACAATTGGCCGCCGTCAGGATTTCGTATTCGTCGAAGTCGATTGCATACGCCCATTGCCCGTTGACCAGGGTGCAAAGATCACTGACATTTGCCAGTGGTGCTGCGCCCAACACGAAATTGAGTTTCGTCAAATAGCCGTAAAACGAGTAAATGATAAACGCATAACAGACGGCCCTGAGTCCGTGCAAGGTCCAGGTCGTCCGCGGCGTGAACTGCTCATCATCGAGAACATAGGTCTCGAGCTCGAACATCAATAAGAGGACGACCCAGGCCGCTGTATCGATGCTGGCGGCGAATCCCTCGATGATGTGCTCGATGGCAACGCCATCGGCAAATCGGTGTGCTGTTGCTGCCCATTCTTCGGAAAAGAAAAGATAGACGTTGAGCGTCAGCGCCGCGTAGACGGAATACTTGAATAGTCTGAAGATGTTTTCGCGGCTGATATTCAAAGGCTGGTTGAGAGCTACTCTTACCAGCGGCGAATCCTACCAAATTGTCCGATCGGTACCACTACTTGGGCCCTTCAGTTATTCATCAGGCAATGCTCAGGGTTTTATCAGGCCTCGCGGACCGGGAAGTAGGACAGTGCATCCTCATTGATCGATCTCCCCAGGAAGGAGCCAATGATGGACGCAAGAAAAGCCTGCAAGATAAACGAGGCGCCGTATGTCAGCGTTGCTCTGGATGCCGCGAGGCGCTGGAAACGGCTGGATAAGGATTCGTCCCGGGCCGAGCTGTATCACCAGCGGGCACGTGACAACGCTGCCCGATATCAGAGAAACATCGAATCCTACATAGGCACGGTGGACACACCGGTCGGTCTGGCGGGACCACTGCGCATCAACGGCCGGCAACGGGTGAATGAGTATCAGGTGCCGCTTGCAACGACAGAAGCAGCCCTGGTCGCTTCCTACAACCGTGGATCGCAGTTGATCACAGCGGCCGGAGGATGCGACGCGCGTGTACTTGATGAGGCCGTGAGCCGCACCCCGATGTTCGCCTTCAAGAGTCTGGTCGACGCCGAGCAATTCGCGAACCTGATTGCCGAGCACGGCGCCGAACTCAATTGCGTCGTAGCAAAGATCACGTCACATGGGCAACTGATCAGCACGCGGGCGGTGGTCGAAGGAAATCATGTGTACCTCGATCTGAGATTCAAAACCGGTGATGCGTCAGGTCAGAACATGGTGACCTTTGCCGCCGATGCTATTTGCAAGGCCATATTGAGTCGAACTCCCGTGCAACCCGAGCACTGGTTTCTCGAGGCAAATTTCTCCGGAGACAAGAAGGCGACGTCGAAGTCATTGGGCGACGTTCGCGGCAAGCGAGTATGTGCAGACATCTGCATTCCGCGCGAACTGGTCAGTGACGTTTTGCACACAACGCCGGAGCACATGGTGGACTACTGGTACGCCGGCGCGCTCGGCGGTGTCATGAGCGGCACCACCGGCATCCAGGGACACTTCGCGAATGGCTTGACCGCACTCTACCTGGCCTGCGGACAGGACGTTGCCTGCGTTGCCGAGTCAGCGACAGGCATGACCCGTCTCGAGACGACAGCGGCGGGCGATCTCTATGCCAGCGTCACTCTGCCCAACATCATGGTTGGTACGGTCGGCGGCGGTACCGCACTTCCCAGCGCCAAAGCTTGCCTGGATATTCTCGGACTCTCGGGCCCCGGCAACAGTTCGGCGCTGGCAGAAGTCTGCGCAGGCCTGGTTCTTGCCGGCGAATTGTCGATAATCGGGGCATTTTGTTCCGGCGATTTTGCGACGGCCCATCGCTCTCTGTCACGAGGCGAGCCCATGGGCAGGGGAGAAAATCATGACTAATCGTTGGTGGATTTATCAAAAAGAGCGCTTTCCAATATTCGCGCACGGGCCGCTAATTGTGATTTTCTGCATGGCCGTGATGTTTTTCTCGGCATTGCAGCAGGATCAGATCGTGTTGCCCAGCCTACTTCGGATCAGCGGTGCCATCGTTACGACGCTGATTCTGTTTTTTCAGCTTCGGGTCGCCGACGAGTTCAAGGATTTCGAAATCGATTCGAAATACAGATCGGAACGACCGGTTCCCCGCGGTCTCGTTCAGCTACCCGAGCTGGCAAGGCTCGCCTATTTAGGCGCTGCCATCCAGTTCCTGATTGCTGTCGTTGTCGATATCGGCCTGTTACCGATCCTCGCCGCAGTCTGGGCGTATATGGCGCTGATGACGAAAGAGTTCTTTGCACCGGAATGGCTACGCAAGCACCCAGCAGCCTACCTGCTCAGCCACATGCTAGTCATGCCGCTGATCGCGTTTTACATCAGCGCCTTCGATTGGCTATGTGTTTGCCGCGCGATGCCACAAGGCATGCCATGGATCCTGTCCGTCGCCTTCTTCTGCGGGCTCGTACTGGAGCTCGGACGCAAGATCAGGATTCCGCGGCTGGAGCAGGAAGGCGTAGAGACTTACAGCGCAATCTGGGGCACCAGCAACTCCGTTGTAATCTGGTTGGGCGCCATCGCGGCCGCTGTTGCTGCCTATGCAAACGCAGCATCATTGATTACCTCGTCGAGTCTTCATATCACTCTCGGCGCCACGGCTCTGATTATCGGTGTTCTGACGCTGGCACTTTTCCCCAAGCGATTCGATGGAGGCTTCCCGGAGTTTGCCGCGAAGATCATCGAACCGAGTTCCGGCCTGATAGCGCTGCTCCTGTATCTGGGTCTCGGTCCAATCCAGGCTTTCATTCAACTTCAGGGCTCATGACATGAAATCCATAAACTTTGCAGACGATCGCGCCGAGGCGCATCGATTTGGCAATAAAGGTATTCGTCTGGCGATGCTGTCGCAGGCAGGTTTCAACGTGCCGGCATTTTTTGCTGTCAGCCCCGATGCTTTCGACAAACAGGCGGACATTGAGAACGCGATGCGTCGATTGTGCCCGGATGGAGCGCTCGTGGCCGTTCGTTCATCGTCGCATGAGGAGGATGGCGAGCAGAGTTCGTTTGCGGGACAACTTGACAGTTATCTGAACGTATCTGGCCAGGAGGTCGCGACGCGAGTCGCCGACGTTTCGCAGTCAGCCTGCAGCGAACGCATCGAGTCCTATAGGCGGTCTCAGGGACTGGAAGGCGAGGTGCCGATGCCGGCTGTTGTGGTTCAGCGAATGGTCGATGCCGGAGTGTCCGGCGTTGCGTTTGCAGCCGATCCGGTTAGCGGCAATCGCGATATAGCCGTTGTCGCCGCAGCGCGGGGACTGGGGGAACATCTGGTTAGCGGTGAGGTGCAGGGTGACACCTGGCATATCGGCAAACGGTCACGAATCGTAGAGCGGGAAATCGCTGCAGAAGATGGCGCAGCCGTCCTTAAGGACAGGCAGGTCAAACAAATCGCCAGGCTGGTTCGAAAAGTCAGTGTGTTCTTTGGTAAACCTCAGGATATCGAGTGGGCCATCGATCGTGGACGAGTGCATTTACTGCAGAGCAGGGACATTACGACGCTCGCGAGGGAAACAGACCAGGCAGCTTATGCGCTGTGGGACAACAGCAACATCGTCGAGTCCTACGGTGGCGTGACAACACCACTGACTTTTTCGGTGGCCCGCGGTGCCTATGAAGAGGCCTACCGGCACTTCGGCCGGGTGCTTGGTGTGAGCGAGCAGGCTATTCGCGCCAACCGACGCACATACGAGCAGATGATCGGGCTGATACAGGGTCGCGTGTATTACAACCTGCTTAACTGGTATCGCTTGCTGATGCTGACACCTGGTTTTCGCTTCAACAGCGGTTTCATGGAACAGATGATGGGCGTCACCGAAGAGTTACCCACCAACGTGGTACCCAAAGCGGAACACGGCGGCCATCTGGCCACGTTGCGGGCGAAAGCCGGGCTTGTGCGTGTTGCGAACCGACTAATCTGCAAATTATTCGCTCACAATCGGCGGGTACGTAAGTTTCACCGCAAAATGGACCAGCTGTTGGCCCCGGTCGAACTCGACACGATGTCACTGGACGAACTGATCGACTATTACGACTGGTTGCAGGCCGAAGTGATTCCTGCCTGGGACACGCCGCTCATCAATGACCTGTATTGCATGATTTTTCATGGTGCCCTGCGGCAACTTTGTTCAAGATGGCTTGGTGCAGAATTATCGGACATTCACAATGACCTGATCGGTGGTGAGGCCGGCATAATCAGCCTGGAACCGGTTCGAAGAATGCGCGAGCTTGCAAAAATCGCGAGAGAAGACCCGGGACTTGCGAACGTGTTAAGCCACGATACGCTGGCGTGCATAAAGCGGCGTATTCAACGCAATACGGCTTTCACGCACGAATATCACGCCTACATAGAGCAATTTGGTGACCGTTGCCTCGATGAACTCAAACTCGAAAGTCGAACGTTGGCCGATGATCCGCTGCCGATGCTGCGGGCCGTCGGGCAGCTGGCCAGTACTCGCGAGGCAGCAACAGGCGGCCTCGAAAATATTCGCATGAACGCGGAGCAATCACTTGATGCCATATTTGCAAAGCGCAAATGGCGTCGCTCGATCTTCAACTTCGCATTGGGTTTGGCGAGAGCACGCATCAGGGATCGGGAAAATCTCCGATTTGAGAGGACCCGTGTCTATGGTCGTGTGCGGGCCGTGTTTGTGGAAATAGGGCGCAGGTTGAAGGATATCGATGTCGTGGAGGGCGCTGACGATATCTTCTATCTGGATGTGCAGGAAATTGCCGGCCTGATTCGCGGAACAGGCGCAAGTGCCTCTGTGAAATCGTTAATTAGATCGCGTCGCACCGAGTTCGAAGCTTATACGTCAGCGTCCGGGCCGCCGCGTCGATTCATCACCTGTGGTCCGGCCCAACTCGAGTCATCAATGCAGTTGATCGAAAAAGACTGCGGCGAAGAGGACGAACACGCGCGCAAAGGCCAGGCCTGTTCACCGGGCATCGTCAGGGGCCCGGTACGGGTCGTTACAGATCCGCGAACCGCCACGATCAAGTCTGGTGATATTCTTGTTGCCGAACGCACGGACCCGGGCTGGGTAACCATATTTCCATTGGTAAAAGGCGTCATTATGGAACGAGGGAGCTTGTTGTCTCATTCGGCAATCGTCGCGAGAGAGCTGGGAGTACCCGCGGTCGTCGGCGTAGAAAATGCTTGTCACTGGCTGCAGGACGGCGACTGGGTTGAATTGAACGGCGCGACCGGCCACATTCGTCGTCTCAAATCGACGGAATGCGCTGCGTGAATTTATTTTGGCGAAACACAGCTGAATTTATCTGGCATTGGCGTTTTTTGCTCGCGGCGATCTGCATTGCAATTACGGCAGTCGCGAGCTTGCAGCTTGGTGCGCTCACGGTATCCAACACCCTCGAGATCTGGTATCCGGAGGACGACCCGGAACTCATTCAATATCGGGAATTTCAGAAACAGTACGGCAACGATGAGGTGGTCATCGCTGCGGTCACCAGCGATGAAGGTTTCGACCATGAAGACGGTGACCAATTGCTCGAAGAGCTGACCGACGGATTGTTCGACATCGACGGCGTTGCTTCCGTCTCCTCGAGAATCACCGTGCCACTCTCACTTCGCGACGCTCGTGATCGCTTGTTGAGCGAGGATGGCAAAACCACCGTCCTAATCGTGCAAATGATGGCTGGCACAGAAATCGAAGCCCAACGCCATCGAATACTCGAAGACATAAAGGCGACATTCATCGACTTCGAATTGCCGTATCACCTGGCGGGTTACGGCGTCATCTACGACACGCTGAACGAAGAATCGACGGTAGGCGCGACAACCCTCATCATCAGTGCCCATGCCCTCATGATCTTGCTGTTGTGGATTTTCTTCCGCAAGCCGGTGCCCGTTATCGTGACGCTGTTGGCCGTCGGCGTCGCAATTATCTGGACGATGGGCATTTACGTCGCGCTCGATCGCCAATTGAACATGGTGACGATGGCATTACCGACGTTGGTTCTTGTTATTGGTATTGCGGACAGCGTGCACCTGTTACGGGCTGTCGCGACTGAGTCGAACGATTTGCCGCATGCCGAGCGCATCATCCGCGCACTTGCAGCCATGTTACCGCCTTGTTTCGTTACATCTGTCACGACGGCGGCTGGTTTCCTCGCGCTGACGACCTCGAGCCTGCCGATCGTTCGGCATCTCGGCTTGTTTGGTGCGATTGGAATGCTTTGTGCGTTTGTCGCGTCGTTTGTGTTGCTCACTGCGGCGCTGTCCTGGAAAGTGACCGAACCCAAAGCGGACGACGGGCGCGCCGACCGAGTCGCAGCACGGCTGAGCGGAATGGCGTTGAACCATCCGGGTCGCACGATAGGCGCTTTCGCGCTCGCGGCCTCTATATTCCTGTTCGGCGCGACGCGACTTGTTGTCGACACCGATTCCTACGGCTACCTGAAGAAGGGGCACGTCATCCAGCGGGATTCCAAATTCATCCAAAATACGATGGGGCCGTTTGTACCGGTGGATTTCATCGTAACGGCACCGACAGACGTACTTGCCGACGACATCCTCGATTCAGTGCAGGCCTGGCAGGTCAGGGTCCTGTCGGAGGATGGCATCGGCTGGAGCTGGTCTCTGCTTGATGCACTGGGAATCGCGCAGAACACTGCACCATCGTCGATGCCAGCCGACGAGATTCGCACGAAACTCGAGCGGATTCGCCGTTTTTCGCCAGTGACCATTGCTTCGATGATTGCCGGAGATACCCAGCTCAGGGTGTCCTTCGGCACCGAAGTAATGTCAGCAAGGACCGTTCAGGATTTGATGATCCGCGTGCAGAGTTACGCCGATTTTCCCGATGGGGTTAAACTGAAGGCTGCAGGCTACACGCCGCTATACACTCGCATCGTCGATGAAATCGTTTCGTCACAACTGCGAGGTTTTGCGACCGCACTGACCCTGATCGTAATTCTGCTCGGGCTCGGCATGCGCTCGATTC
>Ga0255058_10001972_pt1 | contig 11445 bp, 8 predicted proteins | sample Cases_109_9_MG_FD_188637 | JGI IMG/M metagenome (GOLD analysis project Ga0255058, IMG submission 188637) | Seawater microbial communities from Amundsen Gulf, Northwest Territories, Canada - Cases_109_9 | ecosystem: Environmental > Aquatic > Marine > Gulf | place: Canada: Northwest Territories... | reverse complement strand
GCGCTCGGGGTACGGCCGCAACAGGCGGCGGCCTGAGGGAGCGGGCATGGAAAGAAGACAAAGAATCGAGTCATTAAGCGCGACGCTGCGGGAGCGCATCCTGCTGCTCGATGGCGCGATGGGTACTATGATCCAGGCCTTGGGGCTTGGCGAAGACGATTTTCGCGGAGAGCGGTTCGCAACCTGGCAGCAGGATCTGCGCGGCAATAACGACCTGTTGTCGATCACCCGGCCACACCTCATCCAGGACATCCACCGGCAATTCCTGGAGGCTGGCGCCGACATCATCGAAACCAACACATTTAATTCAAATGCACCCTCCATGGGCGATTACGGTATGGAATCGCTGGTTGGCGAACTCAATCTGGCCGCCGCGCATATTGCGCGCGAGGCTGCCGATAATTTTGCGGCCAAAGTGGGAATTCCGAAATTCGTCGCCGGGGTCCTTGGTCCCAGCAACCGGACGACATCGATTTCGCCGGACGTCAACGACCCGGGTTATCGCAATATTACGTTCGAGCAACTGGCGAGTACCTACCAGGAAGCCGCAACCGCGTTGATTCGTGGTGGTGTTGACTTCCTGATGGTCGAAACAATCTTCGACACGCTGAATGCCAAAGCGGCAATTTTCGCGGTTCGCAGGGCTTTTGTCGTGACGGGGGAAGAATTGCCGGTCATGATTTCCGGCACCATCACGGATGCTTCGGGCAGAACTTTGTCGGGCCAGACCACGGAAGCTTTCTGGAATTCCGTGCGTCACGCCGAGCCGTTCATGGTTGGCCTCAATTGCGCGCTCGGTGCGGAAGATCTACGGCCGTACGTCGCCGAACTGTCACGCGTCGCCGATACCGGGGTCAGCGCGCACCCAAATGCCGGCTTGCCCAACGAGTTCGGCGAGTATGACGAATCACCGGAACACATGGCCGGGATTGTCGGCGAATTTGCCGCCAGCGGATTGGTGAATCTGGTCGGCGGCTGTTGTGGCACAACACCGGAGCATATCCGCGCGCTCCGCGATGCCGTAGCGGGCAAGGCCACCCGAAATATTCCCAAGCTGCCGGTCCGTTGCCGGCTTTCCGGTCTCGAGCCTCTGTTGATCGGACCCGACGATTTGTTTGTCAATGTCGGTGAGCGCAGCAACGTCACTGGTTCGGCAATCTTCCGCAAGCTGATTGAAGCCGGCAATTACGCTGAAGCGGTGCAGGTAGCCCGTCAGCAGGTCGAAAACGGCGCGCAGATTGTCGACGTCAACATGGACGAAGGCATGCTGGATTCCGAGAATGCGATGGTGACTTACCTGAACCTGATCGCGTCGGAACCCGATGTGGCCCGCGTGCCTGTGATGATCGACTCCTCCAGGTGGTCGGTCATCGAAGCCGGTCTGCGTTGTGTGCAGGGCAAGGCCATCGTCAATTCCATCAGCCTGAAGGAGGGCGAGGAACAGTTCATCGAGCATGCACGCCTCGTGCGCGACTACGGCGCGGCGGTAATCGTGATGGCGTTTGACGAGACAGGCCAGGCGGACACTATCGATCGCAAGGTAGACATCTGCGAACGCTCGTACAGGATTCTGACTGAAACGCTTGGCTTCGACCCGGGTGATATTATTTTCGACCCGAACATATTCGCGGTGGCAACCGGCATCGAGGAACACGCGAGCTATGGTATTGATTTCATCGAGGCGACCCGGCGTATCAAGCAATCACTGCCCCACGCCCTGATCAGCGGCGGGGTCAGTAATGTGTCGTTTTCCTTCCGAGGCAACAATGTCGTGCGCGAAGCGATTCATTCAGTATTCCTGTACCACGCCATCGAAGCCGGCATGGACATGGGAATCGTCAATGCCGGGCAACTCGCCATCTATGCAGACCTGCCCGTGAAACTGCGGGATGCCGTTGAAGACGTTGTGCTGAACCGGCGCGAGGATGCCACAGAAAGGTTGCTCGAGGCTGCTGAAGATTACAAAGGCCGGCCCGGTGGGACGAAAGGCAAGGCTCTGGACCTGAGTTGGCGCGAACTTGCAGTGGAAAAACGTCTTGAGCATGCGCTCGTCAATGGTATCGATCAGTTTGTCGTGGCTGATACCGAGGAGGCCCGGCTGGCAGCAGCGAGGCCGCTCAGTGTCATCGAAGGTCCGTTGATGGCCGGCATGAACGTCGTTGGCGATCTTTTTGGCGCCGGCAAGATGTTTTTGCCGCAGGTGGTCAAGTCGGCTCGAGTGATGAAAAAAGCGGTTGGACACCTGGTCCCGTTCATCGAAGAGGAGAAGGGCGGCGTGATCGAGTCCAATGGCAAAATCGTCATGGCGACGGTCAAAGGTGATGTGCACGACATTGGCAAGAAGATCGTCGGGGTGGTCCTGCAATGTAATAATTTTGAAGTCATCGATCTGGGCGTTATGGTTTCCTGCGAAAAGATTCTTGAAGCTGCGCGACGCGAAAATGCCCAGATCGTGGGATTGTCCGGACTGATAACGCCATCACTCGATGAAATGGTGCATGTCGCGAGCGAGATGCAACGGCTCGGTTTCGATCTGCCATTGTTGATCGGGGGCGCGACGACGTCGCCGGCACACACAGCAGTAAAAATAGAGCCGAATTACGAGGGTCCGGTCATCTACGTAAAAGACGCATCCCGCTCGGTCGGTGTGGCACAGGCACTGGTCGAGGATGCGACGCGCGCAGATCTGGTGCGTAAAGTACGCGAGGATAATGCGCGGCGCCGCGAACGCCATGCAGGCAAGTCCCGGCTGACGCCGCAACTTTCGCTGGCACAAGCCAGGGACAATAAGATGAGTCTCGACTGGAATGGCTATGTGCCGCCCAAGCCAGGCTTTACCGGCTCGCGGATTATCGATGACATCGAGCTGGCCACATTACGCAACTACATCGACTGGATGCCGTTTTTCAATGCCTGGGAGTTTCACGGCAAATTCCCGGACGTGTTGAGTGACCAGGTCGTTGGCGAGGCAGCACGCACCCTGTTCAGCGATGCCTCGGTGATGCTGGACAAAATCATCAACGAAGGCTGGCTCCAGGCAAGGGCAGTGGTCGGTTTCTATCCGGCCAATTCCGTCGGCCACGATGATATCAGCGTGTGGAGCGGCGAGGATCGCAAGCATGAACTGATGCGCCTTTGTCATCTGCGCCAGCAGCGTGGCAAGCCCCCCGGCCACAGTCACAATTGCCTGGCGGACTTCATTGCACCATTTGACAGCGGTGTCAGCGATTACCTCGGTGGCTTCGCAGTGACCGCGGGCTTCGGTATCGACCAGCATGTGCAGCGCTTTGAAGCCGACCATGACGATTACAGCAGTATCCTGCTGAAAGCGCTGGCGGACCGTCTTGCCGAAGCACTGGCGGAATATCTTCATGAAAGAGTGCGCAGGGAATTCTGGGCCTACGACCCCGATGAAACATTGACGAATGATGATCTGATCGCCGAAAAATACCGCGGCATCCGGCCCGCGCCGGGCTACCCGGCCTGTCCCGATCACACCGAAAAGGGCAAGTTATGGCAGTTGCTCGACGTTGAATCCGCGATCGGTCTCAAGTTGACGGATTCCTACGCTATGTTCCCGACCGCTGCTGTCAGCGGTTTCTACTATTCACACCCGGAATCGCGATTCTTTTCGGTTGGCAAAATCTCGAGAGATCAGCTGGTATCGTTTGCTGAAAGACAAGGCATCTCCGTCGGCGAGGCCGAGAGATGGCTGGCCCCGAATCTCGGCTATGATCCGTCCGCTGCAGATGCTGCCTGACAAAACCGCGGTGCAATCGCGGGCCGCCGGGCCCGCGACTACAAGACTCTGCCAAAAGAACCAGCGTGGGAGCGCCTCCCGAGGCGCGATTCAGGGCTCAGCTCGAGCATGTGTCACAGCCGCTGCGCTTTTTGACCGTGACGGTTCGCCATTCGCCGGACATTGCATCGTAAAGACTCAAGCGGCCGGGCCCGGATTGAATACCTGCCAGTACCTTCAGGGCCTCCACAGCCATCATCGTGCCGATGACGCCGGGTACCGGCGCCAGTACGCCGTTGCCACTGCAGTTATCCAGTGATTCGTCGGCCTCCTGGTACAGGCATCTGTAACAGGGCGAAACCCGGTAGTCAGGGCCGAACACAGCGAGCTGTCCTTCGAAACGAACAGCCGCGCCCGAGACCAGGCAGCGCCTGTTGGCAACACAGGCATCATTGACCTGAAACCGGGTGGCGAAGTTGTCGCACCCGTCCAGCACGATATCTGCCTGGGACACCGCTTCGCGTAATGCGTCATCGCTCAGACGATCGGGAATTTCAGTCAGGCGCACATCGGGATTGAGGGTGGCGAGCCTGGCGGCGGCCCGCTGCACTTTGAGTTTGCCGATGTCCTCCGGACCATATAGAACCTGTCGACCGAGATTGGTCTCGTCAACGGTATCGAAGTCGCATAACAGCAACTGACCGACGCCGCTGCTGGTAAGATAACTGGCGAGTGCACACCCAATGCCGCCGACGCCAATCAGCAGCGCTGTCGATGCTGCGATCCGTTCTTGTCCCGCTCTGCCAATCTGCGGCAAGGCAAGATGGCGTGCCGATCGCCCGTATTGCGCCTTATCGTTCAAAGCCAATGCCTAATCGCCGGCTTTAACCTCGAGAATGATAACCGGCTCCAGCGGCACGTCCTGATGTCCGGCCGTGGATCCGGTCGGTAGTGCCGCAATCGCGTCCACGACATCCATGCCGTCGCTTACCCGACCGAACACGGCGTAACCATGGTCACGGTCACTGTGATCGAGGAAAGCATTATCGCGAAGGTTGATGAAGAACTGCGAAGTTGCACTGTCAATCTCACCGGTGCGGGCCATAGCGAGCGTACCGCGCAGGTTTTCCTCGCCATTCGCTGCTTCGTTCTTGATGGGCACACGGGTCTCCTTGCGTTGCAAGTCGGCCGTCATGCCTCCGCCCTGGATCATGAAATGCGGGATGACCCGATGAAACACCGTATCAGTAAAAAATCCGTCCGCCACATACTGGCTGAAGTTTTCGCAGGAGATGGGTGCTGTCTCATTGAACAGCTCGACGACAATGTTGCCGTGATTGGTCGCTATGGTAATCATTTTGCATCGAGTGTATCACGTGATCTGCGGACTCAGCGCCTTGCCAGCGTGACCCGTGGCAGTCCGGCGAGATCCTCGAGGCAGTCAATGTCATGCCAGCCGGCCCGTTGCAGCATATCGGCTACGTCGTGCTGCTGATTGTCACCGTGTTCGAGCAACAGGTAATGGCCCTCGCGCAATACCTTGCGCGCCTCCCGGGCGATATGCCGAATGGCGTCAAGGCCGTCAGCGCCGGATGCCAGCGCCGCCAGTGGTTCGTGTTTGAGTCTTTCCAGGTGCGGATCCTTGTCTGGCACGTACGGCGGATTTGTGACGATCAGGTCAAATGTTCGGTCATGCACCGCTTCAATCCAGTTGCCACGCAAAAAGGTGATATTGGACAGTTCCAGTTGTCGTGCATTCTGTTGTGCCACCGCCAGCGCGTCTGCGTAGGCATCGGTTGCCGTGACCTGGCAATTGAAGCGTTCTTTCGCAATCGCCAGCGCGATCGCGCCGCTGCCGGTGCCCAGATCCAGTACCTGAAATTTTTCATCCTCCGGGATCAAGGTGAGAGCATGCTCAACCAGGACTTCCGATTCGGCTCGCGGTACCAGCGTTGCAGGACTGACCATCAGCGTCATGGACCAGAATTCCTTCTCCCCGGTGATATAGGCCAGCGGGACGCCGTCCTGCCGCCGCACAACGTTTGCGCCAAATCTCACTGCAGCAGCCGGGTCCAACAGGTCCTCGGGGTGTGCAAACAGGTAGCTGCGGGGAACATCCAGCGCGCGGGCCAGCAACAACTCGGCATCCAGTCTCGGGCTTTCGCTCACCGGCCGTAGCTGCTCCGTGGCCCGGGACAACGCCGCGGCTATGTGCAAATACTCATTCAAAGGGACGGGTCCTTGGCGTACCATTGCGACCTGTTTCAGCCGCAACAGTATCTGTAATGAAGGTTTACTCCAACATCCTGGATATGGTCGGGCAAACGCCGATGCTCGAGCTTACTCATATCGACACGGGCCCGTGTCGGCTTTTCCTCAAACTCGAGCTTATGAATCCCGGCGGTTCCATCAAGGACCGCATTGGCATCTCCATGATCGAGGAGGCCGAGAAACGTGGCGACATCAAGCCCGGCGACACGCTGGTCGAGGCTACCGCCGGCAATACCGGTCTCGGTCTGGCCCTGGTTGCGGCACAGAAAGATTATCACCTGATTCTCGTGTTGCCGGACAAAATGAGCCAGGAAAAAATCTTCAACCTGCGTGCCATGGGTGCCGAGATCGTCCTCACCCGTTCCGACGTCGCCAAGGGACATCCGGAGTACTATCAGGATCTCGGTAAGAGCATCGCCGAAGAAACGGGCGCTTATTTCATCAACCAGTTCGGCAACCCGGACAATCCGCTTGCGCATGAGACAACCACGGCGCCGGAAATTCTGGCACAGATGGAGGGCGAGGTTGATGCTATCGTGCTCGGCGTCGGTTCCAGCGGCACCGTCAGTGGCTTCAGCAAGTACCTCGCGGCGAACGCGCCGAAAGTTGAACTGATTCTGGCCGATCCGGTCGGCTCGGTACTCGCTGATTACATTAACAAGGGCGAACTCGGCGACAGCAGCCCCTGGCTGGTGGAGGGGATCGGCGAAGACTTCATTCCGTCGATCGCGGACTTCAGCGGCGTGACCAGGGCTTACAGCATCAGCGACGCTGAATCATTCAGTACCGCCCGCGAGCTGTTGAAGAAGGAGGGACTGCTGGCCGGTTCCTCGACCGGTACCTTGCTTGCGGCGGCGCTGAAGTTCTGCCGGGGGCAGACACAAGCGAAACGCGTGGTCAGCATCGCCTGTGATACCGGCAACAAATATCTGTCCAAGTTGTTCAACGATTTCTGGATGGAAGACCAGGGTTTTATTCAGCGGGAGACTTTTGGAGATCTGCGTGACCTGATCGGACGCCTGCATGGAGAACGCGCCACGATTACCGTCGGCCCGACTGACGTGCTGACGACCGCGCATAATCGCCTGCGAAACGCCGGATTTTCCCAGTTGCCGGTGATGGAAGAAGACAAACTGGTCGGTGTGCTGACCGAGGATGCGATTATGGGTTTCGTGTTCGGCAAACCCGAGTTGATGAATTCCGCCGTCAAGGATGCGATGCAGACAGCATTTATCAAGCTGGACAAGGACACCAGTGTCAACAATCTTGTCGCCATGTTGCATGTGCAGCCGTACGCGGCCGTTATGGACGGTGATCAGTTCATGGGACTGATTACGCGCTCCGACGTTTTGAACTTTCTGAGAAAGCAAGTCTAGAAAAGCGCCTTTGCCGAATCCCGACTATACTCCGCCGACCCGTCCAAATTCCGGAGCACGAAAGATGTGCAGATATTGCTTGCTCGTACTGAGCCTGTCGGTTTCAAGCTCGATTGCCCAGGTACAGGTACCGGTCTCGACCGAAGAGGTCATCGTGCAGCAGGTCGAGGAGAGTTATGACCACGCGGTAGCGTTGCTGGAAGAATCGGTCAACATCAACAGCGGTACATTGAATCTTGCGGGCGTGAAGGCGGTTGGAGAATTGTTTGCCGGGGAATTCGAGGACCTCGGGTTTGCGACTGAATGGATCGATGGTGCGCCGTTCAATCGTGCCGGGCACCTGGTGGCATCGCACGGCGACAAAGGACCGAAGATTCTGCTGATCGGGCATCTCGATACCGTGTTCGCCGCCGACAGCCCGCTGCAGCAATACGAGCGCACGGGCGAGCATTTCGCGCGTGGACCCGGCACCACGGACATGAAAGGTGGCAATGTCGTAATGTTGCAGGCGCTGCGTGCGTTACGCGATGCGGGTGCTTTGGACGCGCTATCCATAAGAGCTGTCTTGACGGGTGACGAAGAGAGCCAGGGACATCCGGTGCCGCTGCGCACCGCAGCGTTGCTCGAGGCCGCCGAATGGGCGAACTACGCGATCGGTTTCGAGGACGGTGACGGTAATCCTTCTACTGCGGTCATTTCCCGCCGCGGCACCACCGGCTGGATCCTCACGGTAAGTGGCAAGCCGGGTCATTCTTCGCAGGTGTTTCAGCCGGAGTTCGGCTACGGCGCAATCTACGAAGTGGCCAGGATTCTCAACGCCTTTCGTGAGGCGCTGTCAGCCGAACCAAACCTGACCTTCAATCCGGGTCTGATCGCCGGCGGCACGGAGGTCGAGCGGGCAGAGGGCGGCAATCGTGCCTCGTCGTACGGTAAGACCAACATCATTGCCGGCAGCGTTTACGCCAAGGGTGATTTGCGAACGATATCGACGGCACAGCGGGAAGCGGCGAAACAGCGTATGCGCGAAATCGTGGCAGAAAACCTGCCGGTGACCCATGCCGAAATCGAATTCATTGATGGTTATCCGCCAATGGCGCCGAGCGACGGCAACCGCGCTCTGCTGGAGATATTTGACCAGGCGAGCCGTGATCTGGGCCTTGGTTCGGTGGCAGCCGTCAACCCGCGCAATGCAGGTGCCGCCGACATCTCCTACGCCGCAGACCACGTAGAAATGGCGATGGACGGGGTCGGCCTGATGGGCAGCGGCGGTCACACGGTCGATGAGATGGCCGATCTGAGGACCCTGAACCAGCAAAGTAAGCGTGTGGCGGTGCTGCTGTACCGCCTGTCGCAATTACGCTAGCCCAAACGTGACAAAAAAACTTTACAGTGTGGTTTTGAGAATCTGTGTCCTGAGTCTCGCGGCAGTTAATCCCGTTCAGGCGGACGAGGCCCTGGACGATGGCTGGGAGCGGTGCATCCACACGATTCTGATCAATCGCACCGTGGTCGTCGACGATCAAAGTATCCTTTTCTATATGAACGGGAAAGTGATCTACCACAACAGCCTGCCCAGACGCTGTCCCGGCCTCGGCTTCGAGAAGAGATTCTCCTATCGGAGCTCGGTTGGCAAACTGTGCCGGATCGACACGATTTCCGTTCTTCGAAGTGGTGGCTCTGGCCTGGACAGTGGCGCATCCTGCGGCCTCGGTCTGTTCCGTCAGATCGACGAGGAAGAAGCGCAGATGATCAGAGAAAAAACCGACAGGGTACCGGAGCCGCAACAGGTCCCGCCGCCTGCGCCACAAGCATTTCCGCCACCGGAGCCACAATCAGACCCGCCGCCGGAATCCGAGCCGGCCGACGACAAAAGGGGACAGTCCCCGTCTTGAAAGGGGACAGTCCCCATCAGGGACTACCTGCTCAGTGCCGCAAGCTGATCCGCCTGGTATTCGTTGATCAGCGGCTCAACGATCGGGTTCATATCGCCTTCCAGGATTTCTGCAAGCTTGTACAGCGTCAGATTAATGCGGTGATCCGTGACCCGGCCCTGCGGGTAGTTGTAAGTGCGAATACGCTCCGAGCGGTCGCCGCTACCCACCAGCAGTTTCCGTTCCTGCGCCTGCTCAGTCTCTCGCTTCGCTATTTCCGTATCCAGTAATCTTGCCTGCAACAATGACATCGCGCGTGCACGATTCTTATGCTGCGAGCGTTCATCCTGGCATTCGACCACAATGCCGCTGGGAATATGCGTCAGGCGAACGGCGGAGTCAGTCTTGTTGACGTGCTGGCCGCCGGCGCCGGATGCGCGGTAGGTGTCAATACGCAGATCGTTTGTATTGATGTCGATTTCCTCGACCTCGTCAGGTTCCGGCAACACTGCGACGGTACAGGCGGAGGTATGAATCCTGCCCTGTGATTCGGTTGCGGGCACCCGCTGTACGCGGTGCGCGCCCGATTCGAACTTCAATTTGGCATAAATGCCGCTACCACTGATACGGCTGATGATTTCCTTGTAACCTCCATGTTCGCCTTCCCGTGCACTCAGAATCTCCACCGGCCAGTGCATGGACTCGGCATATTTCGAGTACATGCGGAACAGGTCACCGGCAAAAATAGCCGCTTCGTCGCCACCGGTACCGGCGCGGATCTCCAGGTAAATATTGCTGTCGTCGTGCCGGGCTGCCGGGATCAGGTTTTTTTGCAGTTCGAGCTGCAAAGAATGCTGTTGTTCGCGGAGCGTTGCCAGTTCCTCCTGCCCCATCTGACGCACTTCCGGGTCCCTGTCCTTGGCCATCTCTTCGGCTGCGGCGATGTCATCGGACAAGGCCTCGTATTGCCGGAACAGGCCAACCACCGAATCCAGGCGAGAGTATTCCTTCGACAAGTCACGGTACGTATTCTGATCCCCGATGACCTTCGGGTCCGCCAGGAGACCCTCGAGCTCCTCGAAGCGCTCGCGCGTCGTTTCCAGTTTGCTCCTTATCGATTCTTTCAATTTTCGTCTTTATCTTTGCTGTCGAGGTCGAAAAGTTTTCGTGCCGCCTCGATAAGTCCTTTGTCCGAAGATTCTCCGGCCTCGCGCAGCTGAACACTCGGCTTGTGCAACAGCTTTTTCAGCAATGAGGCTGTGGCGTATTCCAATACCTCGTCGCTGTCGGCGCCCCTGGCCAACCGCCGCCTGGCCTGCTCGAGAACCTGATGCCGCAGCCCGTCGCCGCGATCCCGCAATGCGGTAATTATCGGCGCGACCTGCTTGCCGCGTTGAATGCTGAGATAACGGCGCGTCTCGTCATCGAGAATGCGGTTTGCGTCGACAGCGGCCGCTTCACGGTTGCTCTGTCCCTCTACGATGACCTTGTCCAGGTCGTCAATGGTATACAGGTAGACATCATCAAACTGACTGATCGCCGGATCCAGATCGCGCGGCACCGCCAGGTCTACTGCAAAAATCGGTTTCCGCCGTCGTGCCTTGACGGCACGCAGCATTTGCTCCTGCGATACGATTAAATCCGGGCTGGCCGTCGAACTGATCAGGATATCGGCCTCGGGGAGCGTCCCCTCCAGTTCGGAGAGCGCCAGGGCAAATCCGTCAAAGCGACTGGCCAGCGTCTGCGCCCGCTCAATGTTGCGGTTTGCCACAAAAAGCCTGCCGATACCTTTGCCGTCCAGGTGCCTGGCAACCAGTTCCATGGTTGCGCCGGCGCCGATCAGTAACGCCGTGTGCTGCGAAAAGCCGGCAAAGAACTGGCTGGCCAGATTGACGGCGGCGTAGGCGACGGAAACGGGGCTGCTGCCGATATCGGTATCGGTGCGGATTTTCTTGGCAACCGAAAACGTATGCTGAAACAGGCGGGAAAGATTCGCGCCGACGGTGCCGGACTGCTCTGCCTGGCGATAGGCGTCTTTGAGTTGACCGAGAATCTGTGGTTCGCCGAGGACCATCGAGTCGAGTCCGCAGGCGACTCTGAACAGGTGCCGCACGGCCTCATCGCCCTGTAAGGTAAACAACGCAGCCTGCGCGTCAGTATTCAGCTTCTGGTCGTTCTGCAACCACGA
>Ga0255058_10001971_pt1 | contig 11447 bp, 8 predicted proteins | sample Cases_109_9_MG_FD_188637 | JGI IMG/M metagenome (GOLD analysis project Ga0255058, IMG submission 188637) | Seawater microbial communities from Amundsen Gulf, Northwest Territories, Canada - Cases_109_9 | ecosystem: Environmental > Aquatic > Marine > Gulf | place: Canada: Northwest Territories... | reverse complement strand
CGGCGCGGAAGATGAAGAAGAACACGATCGCAAGAAACGCACCGGCCGGAATCGTGACAACCCAGGACACGAATATCCGCGCGACAACCCTGAGGTCAATAGCATCGATACCCCGCGCGAGTCCCACGCCGAGTACAGCACCCACGAGCGTGTGGGTGGTCGAGATAGGCATGCCGGTACCCGACGCGATCACAATCGTCGTGGCAGCCGCGAGTTCCGCCGCAAAGCCGCGACTTGGTGTGAGGTGGGTGATTTTTTCGCCTACAGTTGCGATAACGTGCCGACCGAACGTCGCAAGCCCAACGACTATGCCGACACCGCCAAGTACGAGCACCCATAGCGGTAACGCGGATTGCGCCGAAATGGCGCCGGTGTGGGCGACACTAACCACGGCTGCAATCGGTCCGATCGCGTTGGCAACATCGTTCGAACCATGCGCAAACGCCATGCCACAGGCCGTGACAATCATGAGGACGCCAAACACGCGCTCAACCGTGATGAAGTGCTCTTTCTTTTCAGCCTTCGGATCCGCTTCAATCCTGTTGATGAAAAATGCGCCGATTAACGCGATAGCAACGGCAATCGAAATCGCGAGTATGTAGCTGTCGCGCAGACTGATGTGCAGGCCGACGTGTTTCAGGCCCTTGAGGATCGTAACCAGCGTAATCGTGAAAGCGGCGAAGAAAATGTACACCGGTACGTATCGCTTGGCCCTCGATAAGGGATCTTCCTGGCTAAGGATGAGTCTCTGGACTGATTGATAAATAAGGAAGGCTATGAATCCCGCCGTCAAGGGTGAAGCCACCCAGCTCAATACAATCTTGCCGACTGCGCCCCATTGCACCGCGTCGACGCCAATGCCCACCGCGGCAAAACCGACGATGGCGCCGACGATTGAATGCGTGGTCGAGACCGGCCAGCCGTTTCTGGATGCAATGAACAGCCACGTGCCGGCCGCCAGCAACGCCGCCAACATGCCATAGACCAGCAGTTCCGGCGTGCCTAGTAGCAAGTCCGTATCGACAATTCCCTTGCGAATTGTCGACGTGACCTCGCCACCCGCAAGTACGGCACCCAGGAACTCGAATACAGCGGCAACGAAAATTGCCTGCTTGATCGTCAGCGCTTTCGAACCCACCGAGGTTGCCATCGCGTTCGCAACGTCATTGGCGCCGATGCCCCAGGCCATGAAGATGCCGAACAAGGCGGCCAACGTAATATAGACGACCTGTTGATCCATAGTGGTTTCCCCTCCGGCCCTGCTTGTTATTGTTTATTAGTGAGAGAGCAAGAGCTCGAGTCGGCGCCCGACTCGTTCCGCCATATCGGCGATTTCGCCGGTGAGTTCGATGACCTGGTACATGAACACAGCGTCTATCGGGTCCAGCGTTTTTTCAATCTCGAACAGGGCCGATCTTAGCTCGGCCTGTTTTTCGTCCGTATCTGTTTCGATCTGATCGAGTTCCTCGATGAGTTTGACCACGAGATCAACCTCGGCACCGCGGAAACCGGCAGTAAATAACTCATCCAGTTCGCGCACACTCTTGCGCGCCTGCTTTGCGGCATCAATATTGCGGTCGACGAAGTCCAGGAAGCGCTCGGCAATTGCGGCTGGAACCTGCAACTTGCGCCCAAGCACGATTCCGGAAACATCCCGGGACCGATTCGCTATCTTGTCCTGCACCAGCAGCAACTCCAGGAGATCCTGTCGGGGGACCGGCATGAACAGGCTCTTGGGCAGGTGCAGGCGAATTTCCTTCTTGATGTTATCGGCCTCGTGCTCCAATGATTCGATCTCGCTTCTGACGCTCGCCGCGGTATCCCAGTCACCGCTGGTCGCCGCAGCAAAAAAAGGGCGCAATTGCTTCGCACAACGAAACGCGATTTCGATATGTTTTTCGAGCGGTTGTACGGGCGATGAACCGAAAATATTCGCGAGCATGTTCGCCATTTGGGGGCCTTTTTTGTCAAGCCTGATCGTCGGTGGCGCCATCCTATCACAGCAATACGGCAGGGCAGCGCGCAATTTGCGCCCAATCAACAGGCGTTCCGCGTGCTAGTATCGCGCCACTTTTGAACTGCTCAATCCTGCGAAAAAACGTGGTAGAAAAAGCATGGCTTACTGGCTGATGAAGTCCGAACCCGATGCTTATAGCATCGATGATCTGAAGCGCGATCGCCGCGAACCCTGGGATGGGATTCGCAATTATCAGGCGCGCAACATGATGCGCGACGATATGAAAATTGGCGACAAGGTGTTTTTTTATCACTCCAACTGCAAGGAGGTTGGCGTGGTCGGTGTCATGAAAGTGGCCAGCAAGCCCTACCCGGACCCGACCCAGTTCGATCCTGAATCAAACTACTACGACCCGAAGAGCAACCCGGATGATCCGCGCTGGTGTCTCGTGGATGTCGCCTACGTCAAAAAACTCAAGCGTACGATCAGCCTCGCCGAGATCAAGGCGCATCCGGGCCTGGACGACATGATTCTCGTTCGCAGGGGCAATCGCTTGTCGATCATGCCGGTCAACGAAGAACACTGGAACCTGATTCTCGGGATGGAATAAGCGTCGCCGCTGTCTTCAGGATGCGCCCATCGCCTTGAGCTGCTGCTGGATCGGCGCTGCGCCTCCCAGTGCCAGCATGATGACGAGGTCACCTGCCTCAGCCCACGCCATTGCCGCTGCGAGCGACTCGGACTCTTCGTCGTGGTGTTCGATCTGTTCCGGAGCAGCGCCGAGGCGAATTAATTCATCACGAATCACTGCGTAGACCTCACCTTCCTCGCGTCCGCGATAATACTGCGCCAGCTCGGACACGATAACGCGATCCAGGCCGATCGCCCACGCGTCGCGCGCTAATTCGCGAATCAAGTCATCCGGCCGATCGCCGGCCTGGCCAAAACACAGGATCCGGCGTTTTGCCGGCAGCGCTCGTGCCATATCGAACAACGCCTGCATCGCATGCGGATTGTGGGCGAAATCGATGAGCACTTTGCGACAGTCAATATCGTAAACATTGCAACGCCCAGGATTCTCATCCTGAGACATCGATGTTAGTCCGGCCCTGATATCCGCCAGCGAACTGCCAAGACACCAGGCGAGCGCTGCCGCGGCGAGGGCATTGGCGACGTTGTGTCTCGCGGCGCCCCCCAGTGCGATGGGTATCTCGTGATCGTGGCAAATCAGTCCGCGCACACCGCGTTCAATCCTGACCAATTCCTTGCCGTCCAGAACAAACGCGGGCTCGCCTGCTGCGACGTGAGCGCTCACCACGGCATTGGCGCCCACGAGACTGAACCAGACGATCTCGCCGGGATACGCTGCCGATTTCCCGACCAGCAACTCATCATCTGCGTTCAGGATCAGACGACCATGCTCGCGAACAGCCCGACTGACGATCCACTTGACGTCGAGCAATTCGTCAAGGTTTTGTGATCCGAAGTCGCCGAGATGATCCTCGGCAATATTTGTGATTAACGCCACGTCAGCAAGCTCAACACCAAGGCCCCGGCGAAGAAGTCCGCCGCGTGCCGACTCGAGAATCGCAACATCGACATCGTCCTGGCGCAGCACCGCACGCGCGCCACCCGGTCCTGACCAGTCACCGCGATCGATGATTCGATCATTGACGGCAATCCAGTCAGTCGAGCTCAGACCGACATTGAGATTAGCGCCACGAAGTATGTGCGTCGCAAGTCGCACAGTCGTGGTCTTGCCATTGGTTCCGGTGACAAGCCCGATCGGCACATCCGCAAACTGCTCCCACTCAAGCTCTTCAATTAACGGCAGTTCGCGTACGGGCCAGGTCCTCGATGTCCGTCCAAGACCCAGCGACATTTCGTCGTCATCCCAGAGAAATGTCACAGCGTGCGCCGCCGCGGCCGATTGCATCGCCAGCAGTTCGTCGTTGGCTTCCTCGGCAAAGGATTCCCGCAGCGCGGCAATAGTCTCGTCAAAGTTCGGTGCATCCGCAGCATTGAACTCCGCATCGCACTCAGCCCAGGCCCATTCGTTGATTTCGGATGCCGCATACAATGCGTCGATTGCAGCCGTAAATGCCAGGCTCACGCCACCCGCGAAATTCTGGCGGCTGAATTCAGCCGCCTGCCAGCCGAGTAATTGATGCATGCGTTCGACACGCGCACGCCAGACGGGCTCGAGGCGACCTGCCTCATCCGCCGTACATGCAACATCCAGTATGGCGGCAGGGCCGTCAAACAGGAGGCTCGGTCCTGTCAGTCGGCGTGCGTCGAGAAACTCCATCGCCGCAAATGCTTAGTCGGACTCTTCGCCGCGTGCAATGCGAACGCCGCGTTCATCACTGATGATCTCCAGATCATCGGCGAGGGTAAAGCCTTCAACGTCCGGCAGATCGATTGACAGCGATGTCCTGGTATCTGCGTCCCCGGCCTTGGCACCCGAATTAAAGTAAATGATCTGTTTCCAGGTGCGCTTGGTATTGTCGCCGAGTACCAACACGAGATCGCCGCTGGCCGATGATTCGAGGGCGCGTGCGGTTGCTTCCTGCTCATCGGGAATGACTTCAATCCGGTCCGCCGAGATACCGAGCTCGAGCAGTCTGTTCTTGAGCATGACCGCAACTTCGTCTTCACCGCGACCGCGGCGATTATCATCGCAACGGCAGATAAATCGATCGAAGTGACCGGAAGCAATCTCCGCAATCTCGCGAATGTCTTCATCACGGCGATCGCCGGGTGCCGCCAGCACTATTGTCTTGCTGCCATCGGCACCGAGCCGATCAACGAGGCCGCACATGGCGCGTACCGCCGCCGGGTTATGCGCGTAATCGAGAATTACGCGGAACGGATGTTCATCGTAAATGTTCATGCGGCCCGGCGCTTGGAAGAAGCTCGAATCGAAGGTGCGCAGACCGTGACGTATGTCTTCGAGGCTGATGTTCATGTTGTATGCAAGTGCCGCCGCGAACATCGCATTCTGCACGTTGTGTAATGCTCGACCTTCAATCGTTGCCGGAATCAGGTGCGTCCATAGCAACTGGGTCTGACTTTCGTTGTCGTAAATCGTAATCATGTGGCCGTTCATGCCCTGCTCGAGTACGAACGCCTGGCCGCCCGCACGAATGTGCTGTTTCACGAGCGAGTGCGACGGATTCATCGTAATGTAGCAGAGTTTCTCCGCGTTCGTGTAGTCCGCCATTTGCAGGCAAAGTGCGTCATCCGCGTTGAGAATCGCCGCCTCTTTCGCGATCTCGATCGGCACGCGTTTTACTTCGGCCAGTTGCTCCACCGTATCGATACCGCTCAGTCCCAGGTGGTCGGCGGATACATTGAGGCATGCACTGACGTTGGCCTCCTGGAACCCAAGACCGCTCCTGAGCATTCCACCTCGCGCGACCTCCATGACGGCTGCATCGACTGACGGGTCTCGCAGAATCATGTGCGCCGACACCGGCCCTGTCATGTCGCCGGGGACGCTCAGGTTGCCGTCGATGTAAACGCCGTCGGTCGAGGTCAATCCAACCGTCCGGCCTGACAGCTTGAGAATGTGCGCAAGCATGCGGGATGTCGTTGTCTTGCCATTGGTACCCGTAATCGCGGCGATCGGAATACGGCTCGGCGCATCTGGCGGGAATAACATATCGATGACCGCACCGCCTACGTCGCGCGAGGTACCCTCGCTCGGCGCAACATGCATGCGAAAACCCGGACCGGCATTAATCTCGCAGATGCCGCCGCCGGCATCGCGGTAGGACTCCGTTATGTCGTTGGTCAGAAAATCGACGCCACCGATATCCAGGCCGATCGCCTTCACCGAGCGAATCGCCATTTCACGATTGTCCGGATGGATCACGTCGGTCACATCGATAGCCGTACCGCCGGTCGACAGGTTTGCGGTCGAGCGCAGGAACACCGTTTCATCTTTCGCGGGAACCGTATTGAGGTCGTAACCCAGCTTGGTCAGCAGGCGCTCGGCCTGGTCATCCAGCTCGAGGCGCGTCAGAACCTTCTCATGGCCAACACCACGACGCGGATCGGAGTTAACGACATCGACGAGTTGCTCAATCGTGTGCTTGCCATCACCCACAACATGGCCGGGCACGCGTTTCGCGGCCGCAACCAATTCGCCGTTGATGACGACGAGGCGATGATCAAAACCGTCGATGTAGCTTTCAACGATAATCGAACGACCGTGCTCGCGCGCCTTCTCGAATGCGACTTCAATTTCTTCGGGCGTCCGCAGATTGATCGACACACCTCGACCGTGGTTACCGGCAAGCGGCTTCAGAACAACGGGGTAGCCGATACGCTCCGCGGCACGAACAGCCTGTGAAGCGTTGCGAATAATAATTTGCCTGGGCACGGGCAAGCCGAGGTCGCGAAGTATCGAGTTTGTTTCCTCCTTGTCCGACGCGAGTTCAACCGCGATGTTGCTCGTGTTGCCTGTCGTCGTCGCCTGAATGCGCTGCTGATAGCGGCCATGGCCGAACTGCACGAGACTGTATCGGTTCAGGCGTAGCCAGGGTATGCCGCGATCTTCCGCGGCGCTGACGAGCGACGCCGTACTCGGGCCCAGCGCACGACGCTGCGCGTAGCGAATGAAGGCATCCCGCTCTGCCGCAAAATCCCAATCATCCGCCGGCGCGTCGTCGGGTTTGGCCTCGCCAGGCAACAGGCTATGTATCAGCTTGAGCGCGATCTGACCTGCCTCGCGACCAACCTCTCTGTCCTTGTACTGGAACACCATGTTGTAGTGCCCCGGCTCCCCGTCGATCGAACGCGTGCGGCCGAACGTGACGGCCGAGCCCGCGACATTCTGCAACTCGATTGCGACGTGCTCCATCACATGACCAAGCCAGGTACCCTCGTCCTCGCGCAGTCTGCGGACGAAGCCGCCCGGCTCGCCGTAGGAGCAGCCATGCTCGTGCAGGCCAGGCAGGAATTCGAGTAGCGGCTCGATAAACGCCTCGCCCAATCTGCTGGTCGGCCAAACCTCGAGCTCACCCAGATCGAGCACGTGGCGAATGACCGGAAAGTGGGCATAAACGCTCGGGCCGACGAAGACATTGGTGCTGACGATTTTCATTGTGGTGTTCCCGTCATTCGAGTGACTGTTGTTATTGTTCCGCCGTTATTGTTCCGCTATAGCCCGACGCGATTCGATCTCGAAGCGACCACCGGAAATAAGGATATGTAATTTGACCCCGATCAGGCTGACCGGCTCGCCACGACGCGCCCGGTCCATGGAACTGTAACTCAGATCCGTGGGATCAATCACGGTAATCCCGCCGCTGCCGACCACCTCGAAATCGTCGCCCGGGCGAACAAAGGCAGCCGTGTCCTCATCCAAGCCGATTCCGACCGCAAACGGGTTGTACGCCAGCGCCGTCAACAGCCGGCCAAGACGATCGCGCTGGCGGAAATGCTGGTCAATGATGAATTTATTGGTCAGCCCGAGCCCCGGCGCCATGGTCACCATGTCCGGGCTTGGCGTGCTGCCCTCGTCGCCACCGGCGATCATGTGTTCCGGCATGAACGCCGCACCGGCCGACGTGCCGGCGACATGCATGCCCGCCACATTACGGCGACGAATACGTGTGGCGACTTCGGTACCGCCCAGGGTCGTCGACAGGCGTAGCTGGTTGCCACCCGTCATGAATACACCGTCGGATTTGTCGATGTATTCGAGGTATTCGCTGCTCTGGCAATCTTCGCGCGTCAGTAGCGGCAATACCTGCGCATGCCGAACACCCAGGCGCCGGAACAGTTTTTCATAATTTCGGCCCGTGTCTTCGAGTTCCGACGCCGTCGGAATGATGCTGATACGCGACGTCTTGCCGCCACACAGTTCTACGAAGCGATCGAGAATGTCAGGACTATGGAGTTTTTCTTCAGCTCCTCCGATGGGAATGATGTAACCGCGTTCCTGATTGATGCTGGTGCTTGCAGGGCACATTAGTTGTTGTCTTCCATTTCAAACTGTCCGAATAGCTTTTGCTCGCCGTTTCTGACGTGCCAGACACCGCCAAGCATGACATCGCTGATCTCGTGTGCGTCATTGAGAACAATGAAGTCGGCGGCGCAACCGACACCGATCGAGCCCTTGTCCTTTAGCCTGAGCAGCCTGGCAACATTGCTTGTGAACGCCGGCAGGACAGTCGCAAGATCGCCGCCGCGATCAAGCAGGCGTTTGAGCGTTTCGCCCAGGCAAAGCGGGCTGCCGATGTCCATCTTCGTCATCTCACCCTGCGCATTGAACTCGGGCAGGCAACCGCCGCCATCAGAGCTGATCGTCACATTTTCGGCGGGCGCACCCGAATCAAGGTAGCGCAACAACGCCACGTCGGGCGCCCACGCATCGTCGCCCTCTTCGACCGGAAACGCCGTGATGTCGACGACGCAACCACGATTGGCGACGGCTATGGATTCCTCGAACAGGGTTTTGTTGCGATTAACATGCGTCGGATTAAACACGCGTGCCGGCAGTTCGCTTTGATCAAGGGCATCACGCAGCATCTGCAAACCGCTCTCACCGTCGCCGAGATGCAGGTGCAGGATACCTGCCTTGCCCGTAATCAGCCCGGCAACATGCGCGTCGCTCGCGACCCGTAGAATCTCGTCCAGCGTTGGCTGGCTCGAGCGGTGGTCGCTCAACGCGACCTCGCCAACGCCGATGATCGGGTCGATAAATACGATGTCGTCACGAACGCTGCCAGTCAGCGTCACCGGCGGAATGTGGTAGCCACCCGTGTGGCACCAGGCGCTCATGCCTTCCTCGCGCAATGCCCGCGCCTGCGCCACGACAGATCGCGTGTCACGAGTGGTGTCATCGGTGCCGAGAACGCCGACAACTGACGTCACGCCGGCGCTCGTAAAACGCGACAGGGGCACTGGCGGCACGCGGCTGGAAAAACCGGACTCACCGCCGCCACCCGTAATATGCGCGTGGCCGTCAATAAATCCCGGTAACAGGCGCTGGCCGTTCAGGTTGCTCACGCGCAGTCCCGGTGCCGACACATCGTCCGGATCATTGACGATGGCAAGCACCCGACCATTGCCGACCAGCAGGTGGCGAACGCCAAGGTTCTCAGGTGCGAAAACCTGTGCGTTGGCGAGTAGATGAAGCATATTCTCGACCGCGAAAAAACGGCGGGTATTGTACACTGCGCCAGCCCGCAAATGGACACCTTCACAATGACCGGCGATTCCCCCCTTGGCAAGCAATCCGCGTACCCGGACGAATATTCACCCGAGCTGTTGTTTTCAATCTCGCGCAGCGAAAACCGCGTCACACTTGGCCTTGGCGATGAGCTGCCATTTCAGGGAGTCGACATCTGGAACGCCTGGGAGCTGAGCTGGCTGACAAACTCCGGACAGCCCAGCGTCGCCACGCTCGAGATCCGCGTACCGGCGGACAGTCCGCGCATTATCGAATCAAAATCGCTTAAACTTTACCTGAACTCGTTTTCGATGAGCCGCTATGACGCTGCGGAGGATGTCCGCAGCACGATAGCGGCGGATCTCAGCCGCTGCGTGGAGGCCGGGATCGAGCTGTCCCTGCTGGAAACCGCCGCAGACGATGAGCTTTGCTGTGAGACCCTGCCCGGCGACTGCATCGACGACCTGTACGTGGAGTGCCGTGCCTGGCACGTCGACGCAAGCCTCCTTGAGGCCGATGCAGATGAAATCGTGAGCGAGTCGCTTCACTCGCACCTGCTTCGAAGCCTCTGCCCGGTTACCTCGCAACCGGATTCCGGGACCGTGCTCATTACTTATGAGGGACCAAGAATCGACCAACCGTCGCTGCTTCGCTATATCGCCTCGTTTCGCCAACATCAGGACTTTCACGAAGCCTGCGTCGAACGAATGTTCCTCGACATCAAAGACCGATGTGAGCCAACAAGGCTAGCTGTTTATGCGCGCTACCAGCGTCGCGGCGGCATCGATATCAATCCGTTTCGCTCGGATTTCGAAACCGACGTACCGAATACCCGGCTCTGGCGCCAGTAGGAGCGGGCCCCAGCCCGCGATCGCTTCGCTGTAGGAGCGAGCCCCAGCTCGCGACCGCCTATCACTGTCACACAGCCGCCCGCTTCGGCGTACTTGTTTGCTCGCTGCTCGCTACGCTCCCTTTATGCTTCGCAAACAAGCACACCCGAATCGAGCGGCTTTCCAAACGAATTGGCAGGGTCGCGGGCTGCGGCCCGCTACTACAGATCGTCCGAATCGATCTCGTGGCCCCATTCTTTCTTCGCGTTTAGGTAGCGCCGATTGTTGTCCGTTACGCCGCAGACATGTTTTACCGGTGTGATGTCGGACAATCCGAGTTCGGCCAGGTCGTTCACTTTTTTCGGGTTGTTCGTCATCAGGCGAAACGGCTTACCGCCGACGAAATATTTCAACAATGACGCGGCGTCACCGAAATCACGGCTGTCGTCGGGCAGCCCAAGCGAACGATTCGCCTGGTAGGTGTCCTCGCCGGAGTCCTGCAGCAGGTAGGTGGCCGCTTTTGCCCACAGGCCGATACCACGCCCTTCGTGTCCCGACATGTACACAACGAGGCCGCCGTCGTTATCGTCATCGATCTTTTGCAGCGCTGCGTGTAATTGCGGGCCGCACTCGCAACGCTCCGAGCCAAACACATCGCCGGTCAGGCAACTCGAGTGCACGCGGACCAGGGGTTCTTTCCAGTCTGCAGGCTTGCCAACGACGAGCACGCTGTTCACTGCCATCGATGACGCCAGGCCGGCGAAGGATTCCTGGGCTTTTTGCGCCCGTAATTCATCCGCCAGCTGCTGAATACGCGTGAGTTCCGTATTGCGTACGCAGGCATACCACTGCACGTTGATCTGCCGCTCGCCGACGTCAAGCGGCAGCGGTATTGGCCCAAGAATGCTGATGGTCTGTCCCGTTCCGGTCGGAGCATCATCCGGCAGGCGCTTGCCGTCTCTGTCGATGCGGAACAATTTGCCCTGGCTTAGCAGGCGCTCGCGGACTGAGGGGTCTATGTAGCTGAACATGGCGCGAATTATGACGGAATTGGCTCCATAGGGCTTGCTGACCGCTCAGTCATTAACTATAATTACTGACCCAGTAGTCAGTAAGAGATCCATCATGCCCGAGCCACGCTACCAGCGCCGCAAGGAGGATCGGCCACAGGAAATAGCGGACGCGGCCTTCGCTGCGTTTGCCGAGAACGGCTATGCGGCGACTCGCGTGGAGGAAGTCGCGAAGCGCGCCGGTGTCAGCAAGGGTCTGATGTACCTGTACTTCAAGACCAAGGAAGAACTGTTCAAGGCCGTTATCCGCAGCGTGGTCATGCGACGCGTTGACGCCCTGATCGAGGTCGTCGAGGGCAGCGAGTTGCGATCGGAGGACTTCATGCGCGGCCCGATGGCCGAGTTCATGAAACAGGTCCCTGGCTCGCCCATTGCAGTTGTCATCCGGCTGTTGTTGTCAGAAGGGC
>Ga0255058_10001970_pt1 | contig 11447 bp, 9 predicted proteins | sample Cases_109_9_MG_FD_188637 | JGI IMG/M metagenome (GOLD analysis project Ga0255058, IMG submission 188637) | Seawater microbial communities from Amundsen Gulf, Northwest Territories, Canada - Cases_109_9 | ecosystem: Environmental > Aquatic > Marine > Gulf | place: Canada: Northwest Territories... | reverse complement strand
GCACTCGATCACCTCGCCCGTGAATTTCCAGGGATACACGGAGTGGATCCAAAACATCGCCAACATCGATGGCGTCAGCTCGACGGGCGGAGGCACGACGGCAAGCCGATCGAACAGCCGACGCGCCCACGGAATCAGCGCGACCAGTGGCAGCAGCACCCCATAGCCGACGATGATGCCGCGAAAGGCGAGGAGGCGAAGCTTCCTGCTCGCGAGGTTGTGGAAGTTGAGCTCCTGTTGGTAGTTCTGCGCTAAGAAGTAGTCGGGAGGCCGGTGCCCAAAGACACGTTGCCCCCACGAGATCTCTTCCATCGCTACGAACACACAGAACAGAGCAATCCCGACCAGGAACCAAGGGAGGGCGCCGGTCGCTCGACGCTGACGCCAAGCCGCCGTCGCGAAGACACCGCCCGCGATGAAGAAGCTCCAAAATGAGGCCCACTCGAGCGCTTGGTCTTCTTGAACGCTCCGGTAGTAGACGTTCGGGTAGCTCGCCTCGAGCCATGCAAACCCGCCGAGGAAGCCTAAAAGGAATAGGTTGGCAACGAGAGCCCGCCTTCCCAATGCATCCGAGACTGCCGACATGGTTACAGGCAGTCTAGAGGTCGCGAAGGTGACTTTCGACCACGTTCTTGTCGACGGGCGATTCCGCGAACTCGCGGGCGGGCTTGATCCGTAGAAGGTGGAAGATCGCACCCGTCAGCGAGAGGCCGGCGGCGACGATCGATAGGGTCGGCACCGGTCCGGGGTCGGAATCGAAACCTTCGATCCGTGTCGATGCCAGAAGCACGAAGCCGACACACAGAGCGCTGAAGCCTAGCGTCCACATGGTCGCTCCCATCAGAGGCTGCGTGCCTTTGGCCGTGTACTGGGACAGCTCGCGGGCTGAGAAGAAATCGAGATACCAACCTGTTCCCTCGTCCACGGTTCGATGCTGGATCGGTTTCAGCGTCTTGCCCGTGATCGGGTCCTGCGCATCCAGGCCTTCGGCGTGCCGGGCGACCCCGTCGCGAATCTTGCGGTGGTTCTTCTCGCTCAAGGGGTACCACCACATGATTGACGCGCCTATGCCGTTGAAGGCCGCGGGCACGAGTGCAAACAGCACACGCATGGTGAGGAGCACCTCCGGGTTCTGATCCTGATTCGGCGCGTAACCCACGCCGCCGAGGATGGCCAGCGGGATGGCGGCGCCGGAGATCAGGGCGAACTTGGGGATGATGGACCACAGTGAGCTGAACTGCGCCTCGCGGCGCTTACCGGTGCGGAGCTCGTCATAGTCGATCACGTCCGCGTGCATTGCGCCACCGAGGAACAGCCAGACCTGGGACTGCATGCCGACGTAGAGCTCGATGAAGAGCACAGTCATCTGATCTCCTTCACCCACGAAGAACAGCGAGATGCCGCCGGTCACTCCGATGAAGGCGTTGATCAACCACACCGGCAGTTTGCCGATGCGTCCCACCAGCTTCATCCACAGCGGCAAACATAGAACACCCGAGCTGAGGTACACCACGATCAGAATGCCGGTCCAGAACGGCGAGGCCTTCAGCACATACTGTACGAAGAAGGGCATGAGCATCGCCGGGATGGCTACCGGCATAGCGGTAATCACGTGGGAGACGAACATGATCCGGAAGGGTTTGTTGCGGAGGGCCCGACGTACACCCGGCACGAAGGGAGTCTCACCCCGGCCCGCGAACTCTTTGCGCTCCTTGATCTTGAATAGGAACCAGAAATTCAACAGCAGGTAGCCGACCACGTAGGCGGTGGCCTGCAGCTGTATCTTGTAGCGCGGGTCATTGGTCAGCCCGAGGAAGAGCTTGGATCCCGTCATGCCAGGGGGCGGGCTGCCGATCATCACCGGTGCCATCGCGCCCACCACCGTCCCGAGGCCCACGAAAAAGGCAAGCGTGCCGAAGAGTCGAGCACGGTACGTCGTGTCCAGAGTTAACTCGGCGGCCAGGGCCGTGCGCGGTACGTTGACCGCCGTGACGAAGAGGAAGCTGGTCACGTAGAAGCACAGGAACCACCACATGACAGCACTCACCGAGAGCCCAGCGCTCGGCGTCAGCATCAGGTAGAAGGCGACGGCGTTGCCCAGGATGCCCAGCAGGATCCAAGGTTTGCGACGGCCCCAGCGCGACCGGGTGTGATCGCTGATGTAGCCCATCATGGGATCGGTGATGGCATCGAGCGCGCGACCCGCAGCGATGGCAATGGCGAACAGCCCGGCGGGAAGCAGAACCACGTCCACGTAGAACTTGCCCATGTAGACGGCCACCAGGACCCCCATGGCGGCGCCCACGAAACCCTGCATGCTGAATGCCAGACGCGTACTCAGGGTGAGTCGTTCCCGGTCCGCTTTGGGGTCTGGCCCTTGCATCCGTCCCGCTCTCTTTGCTCAGAGTTGGAGCTTCTCGGGGTTGCCTTCACGGACCTTTGCGGTGAGGCCCAGGTTACCGGCGTCATCGAAGATCTTGATCTTCGTGCCGTCGCGGTACCAATGGCCGCAACGCTCCTTATGGTCTAGCCAGCGGCTCCACTTGACGCACACCTCGCCCTCCTCGGTGATGCGATAGGTGCCCTTGTCCTCCTCTTCGGCGGACGGGATCTTGGCCGAGACTTTGCCGTCGTCCCGATAGAAGGCGTGGTACTCGGCGTTGCCCAATGCGTTGAGCTCTCCACTCACCGTGTTACCCGGGACCAACTTGCGCAGGAACTCGACGGGAAGCTCTTTTAAGTGGCCACCGAGTTTGGCGATCTCCATATCGGTGCGCATTTCGAGTTTTTTGGAATTGCCCTTCTCGATCTTCGCCACCGAGGCTATGCCGCCCTCGTCTAGGAAGACCTTGTATTCGTCGCCTTCCCGGTAATAGGTGTTGCACGCCGGATTGTTCCTCCAGCTTTCCTTGCTCCAGTCGTTGCACACCTGGCCCTGGTCGTTGACCCGCCAGGTGCCGCGGGCGGCGTCGTTGACCGGACCGCTGATCGTACCGCTGATGCGCCCGTCCGCGTCGTAGTAGACGACGTAGTTCATATTGTACCGGGGGATGATCCCCACCACGGTGTTGCCCGTCAGCTGCTCCAGGGCCTCCTGCTTGCTCAGGGGCTCGGCGCCATTGGAAAGCGCCCGTTCTTTGTCGGTCTTGATGCAGCCGGCGACCAGGATCGCTAGTGCCGGCAGCACGATAGCTGTGACTTTCATGGCCTGTCTCAATTCAGCTGGAGCAATGTGAACCAAGAAGGCCCTGAGGGCCAGGTTAGGCCGCAGGTCTGGCGCGCCAAAACCTCCTTGAAATTCACCCCGACCTGTTGTCTACCCCTCTCATGGAGCGAGACAACGACACCCACAGCCTGGCGATCGGATATGTGCTCTGGATCTTTGGTTTCATGGGAGCGCACCGCTTCTACTACGGTAAGCCGGTTTCCGGAACGATCTACTTCTTCACGCTCGGACTCCTGTTCATCGGATGGATCATCGACCTCTTCCTGATGCCGTCGCTAGAGCGCTCGGCCGAGGTTAGGTATCGACAGGGGACGTACGACTACAACATCGGGTGGATCTTGCTGACCTTCCTCGGGGTCTTCGGCATCCACCGGTTCTACATCGGCAAGATCTGGACAGGGATCTTGTATCTGTTGACAGGAGGGCTGCTCAGCATCGGCGTTCTCTACGACTTCTGGACGCTCAACGGGCAGATCGATGAAGCCAACGGGGTCCGTCGCGGCCAGCTGCCAGCCTAGGCATCAGCGTGGGCGTGCGGCGCGGACCGGAACACCGGTGAGTCAGGCCCAGCTCAGCACCAACTTTCCAAAAGTCTCGTTGGCATCCATCCGCGCGTGGGCCGTTTGGATCTCCGTCATCGGCAAGACGTCGTCGATGATCGGTCGGAGCTCGCCGGTTTCGAATTTGCGGAGCATCTCGCTGGAAAACGCCGCGGTCAGCTCGGCTTTTTCTTCGGATGAGCGGCTCCTCAGCACCGAACCCGCAATCGACGCGCGCTTCGCGAGCAAGGCACCGAGCGCCAGCTCGCCCTTCACGCCGCCCATCAGACCGATCACGATGATGCGTCCCTTCTTAGCAACGATTTTCACGTTTTGTGCGAGATATGCAGCGCCAACCGTGTCGAGGATGACGTCCACACCTCCGGGGACGGCCTGCAAGACCTGATCGGCGAACTCGCCGTCGTCGACAAGCACCGCGTGGTCGAGGCCGAGCGACGAACAGCGGGCGAGCTTGTCTGCAGTTCGAGAGGTACCGACCGAGGTGGCTCCCGTTACCGCGGCGAGCTGAATCCCCGCTGTCCCGATGCCACTCGCGACAGCATGGAACAGCACTGAGTCACCACTTTCAAGGTGGCCTTGGATCACGACTGCATCGTACGCGGTGAGAAACACTTCCGGGATGGCGGCGGCCTGTTCGAGCGACAGCCCCTCGGGGACGCACATGAGCTCGCGTGCTTCCGTGACGACGCGTTCGGCCATCCCGCCGCCGCCAACGATCCCCATCACCCGATCGCCCGGCGCCCAGTCCTCGACCTCTGTGCCAACGGCTTCGACGACACCAGCGATCTCGAGCCCGGGCACGTCGGACGGGACGCCAGGCGGGGGGGGATAAAAGCCTCGCCGCTGCAGACAGTCCGCGCGGTTCAAGCCGGCAGCGGCAACTTGCACCAAAACTTGGGTCGGGCCTGGTTCCGGGAGCTCGATCTCGCCGATCTCCAGAACATCCGGTCCTCCTGGTTCACGAATTCGGATCGCTCTTGCGGTAGGCATGCCGCGGATCGTAACCCGCGACGGCACTCCGTCCAGTGGCGACACTCGTGCTAGGTTCGCGGCGATGGACGCCAACGTCGGGAGCTTTCTGCATCGCTGGGCCGCGTGCGATCCCGCGCGAACGGCGATCATCGACTCGGGACGCGCCGACCTCGCATGCAGCTACGAAGCACTCGATCGTGAGGCGGCCAGGGTCGCCGCATACCTCGCGGCGCTAGGGCTCGGAGCTGGCGACCGGGTCGCGGTGTGTACCGACAACGGGCTCGAGTTCGTCGCAGCCTGGTTTGGCGCGATGTATGCCGGATGCACGACGTTACCGATTCCGGCCATGTCGACCTCACACGAAGTCGCGTTTCGCCTCGAGCACGCGGGCTGCAAAGCGCTTCTGAGCGACGCCCAGCACCTCGATCTCTCACACGAGAGCAAGAAACGCGCAGGCACCGACACGGAGATCATACGGGTCGACGAGGCGATCGCGGACGCTCGAGGAGAGATGCATCCGGTCACGTGTAAACAGGATGCGCTTGCGATGATTCTCTACACTTCGGGCACCACCGGTGCGGCCAAAGGCGTCTGCGTCACGCATGGTTCGCTCGGCGCTCACACCGCTGCTCTCGTCGGGCAGACGCTCGCGCTCTCGGATAACGATCGGGTCCTCGGAACCTTGCCCTTGACTCACTCATACGGGATTCGCATGACGCTGCTCGTCCCGTTCTACGCCGGCGCCAGCACAGTCTTCGTTCCGCGTTTCTCCCCAGAGCAAACCTTAGACCTCTGCGCGAAGCACGAGGTGACCTGGCTTCCGGGGGTACCGACGATGTTCGTCGCGTGGGCCAACGCAGCCGGCCAAGCGCCCCCGCCCTCGCTGCGTTGGTGTATGAGCGCGGGTGCACCGCTCGTCGAAGATAGCCGGCTTCGGGCGGAGGAACGTCTCGGCGCCACCGTCCGTCAGGGTTACGGGCTTACCGAAGCCACGTTCTCGACGATCAACGCGCCCCCTGACGAAGCCGCGCCCGGGTCGGTCGGGCAACCGGTATCGGGCGTCGAAATTCGGATCGCGAACGAAAACGATCAGAGTCTTCCGACGGGTGCTCGCGGCGAAGTTCTCGTCCGAGGCCAAAACGTGATGGCAGGGTATCTCGACGACAAAACCGCCACCGGCCACGTGATGCGTGGCGGCTGGCTTCACACCGGAGACATCGGGTTCGTCGACGAGGTGGGGCGACTGACGGTAGTCGACCGAAGCAAGGATCTGATCTTGCGGGGCGGGCACAGCGTCTATCCGTTCGAGGTCGAGAACGCAGTGGGCGCGCACCCCGCAGTCGGCGATATCGCGGTCGTTGGCGAACCGGACGACTACTACGGTGAAGAGGTCGTCGCCGTCATCGTGCCGCGCACCAACGTTTCCCTGCAGGAGCTCGACGCCTGGGCCCGGGAGCGCCTCGCACCTTACAAAATTCCGAGGCGGTACGCCTTTCTCGACGCCCTCCCCCAAGGTGCGAGCGGCAAGACGCTCAAGCGCCTGCTCCGCGGGCAGCTGATCTCCGGCGAGCTCGAAGCGAAACGTTTACCGAGCCACGGGCCGACTGACTAGCTCGAAGGCGACGATCATCACGATCGCGCCGACCATCAGGCCCGCCCAGGGGCCGTACCAACCCGCCGCGACGGGGATTTCAGCGCAAAGCAGACTCACGAGGCCCACCGCGAGACAGTAGGGCAGCTGGGTACGGACGTGATCCATGTGATCACAACTCGTCGCCATGGAGCTGAGGATCGTCGTGTCCGAGATCGGAGAACAGTGGTCGCCCCAAACCGAACCCGCGAGAATCGACGATACGGTGCCCAGTAGAATCCCTTCGCTGCCAGGCGCGATCTCGTGCGCGAGGGGGACGACGAGGGGAAACAGGATCGCCATCGTCCCCCAGGACGTGCCCGTGGCAAAGCTCACGAGTGCGGCCAGTACGAATACGGTTGCTGGGATCCACATCGGTGTCAGCCAATCGCCGACCGCCCCAATCAAGAACTCGGCAGTGTGGAGATCCCGACACACACCGCCAAGTGCCCACGCCAGCACCAAGATCAACACTGCGAGAAGCATCCCACGCACGCCCGACATCCACGCGTCCATCGAGTCGCTCAGCGTCAGGGCTCCACTCCACAGCGACATCGCCAATCCTGCTAAACACCCTGCACCCGAGGCCCAGAGCAACGCCGAGATCGAGCTCGCCTCGCCCACAATCGTTCGGAGCGAAGGCTCGAGACCCGCGGCGAGCACCTTGGCTTGTCCGTCGAAGTAGATGCCGGCCCCCGCCACCAGTACGACCACGACGACCGGAATCAGGGCGTTCATGGGCCGGCCGGGAATGTCTTCGGGGACGGCCTCGTCGTGAAAGTCAGAAGCCGGGCGAGCCCCAGGACGTAAGAGCAGCCCATCTTCGACGGCACGCCTCTCCGCCCTGAGCATCGGCCCGAAGTCACGACCACGGAGCGCCACCCAGGCGACGAACAACAACATGAGCAGGGGGTAGAAACGATAGGGGATCGTCTCGATGAACGTCACGTACGCGTCGCGTTCGATCCCAAGGTGCACGAACTGGTCTTCGATGTAGCCGACCTCGACGGCGATCCACGACGAAATCAGGGCTAGGCTCGATACCGGTGCCGCCGTGGCATCGACCAAGAACGCTAGCTTCTCGCGACTGATTCGAAGGCGGTCGGTCACGGGGCGCATCGATGAGCCCACGAGCAGCGAGTTCGCGTAGTCATCGAAGAAAATCAGAAGACCGAGAAACCACGTCGTGAGTTGTCCACGCCGTCGACTCCTCGTGTCGCTTCGCACCCATGACGCGAGACCTTTGGCCCCTCCGCTTTGCGTGATGAGCCCGAGCATGCCCCCGAGTAATAAGGTGAATATGAGGATCGACGCGTGCCCACGATCGGCAACGGCACCGACTACGAGCGTATCGAGCAATCGTGCGAACGAGCTCACGGGCGACAAGTCGGTCAGTAGAAAAGCCCCGAGCCACACCCCGGCGATGAGCGCTAGCAGTACATGGCGAAACACGAGCGCGAGGACGATCGCGAGCAACGGAGGCAAAACCGAGGTCCAGGCGGGAAGGCTGTAATCTCGGTCACTTCGATCGATTTCGGCTGACCCTGCCGATGTGGTATTTGAGGCTATACTTTGAATGGTCCCCGTAGGGCCGCCGTCACTCGACTGGGCGCTTGCAGTAGCGCACCCAAAACACACCAACACCGCGACGAGGACCCGAGACATGCACATGACTAGCGCCAGACATAGACAGGAACGCCGGTTGTGGTCAATTTTGACCGGGGTTACCGCTTTGCTGTGTATGTTTACGGCGCTCCCGGGGACGCCTTCGCTTGCCGAGTCCGAGGCGGGGGGGCTCACCGCAGAGGACAAGCAGCTACTCGAGTCCGGCGAGCTCGTAATGAAGCCGAAAAACGAGCAACGAGGCTCACTGAAGCTCTTTGGTGGACAGAGCTGGCAAGTCGTCGACGTATCCGTTGAAACGGCCTGGCGGGCGTTGGAAGATCTCTCCAGCTACAAGCGCATCATCCCGCTCGCGACCGAGAGCAACGTCAAAGGCCAGAATGGCGACGAAATTGACCTTGAGCTTCGCCAACAGTGGGGTCCCATCGACATCAGGTACATCCTACAGACCACACTCGACCCCGAAAAGCGCATCATGATGTTTCGCCTCGATCACTCTCAGGGGCACGAGCTCCGCGCCGGCTGGGGCTTTCTCCGGGTCCGGCCCTGGAAGGGCGGCAAGAGCCTGGTCTCGTTTGGCGCGATGGTCGATATCGGCGACGGGGTCCTGGTCTCGATTATCCGGCCCGCGGTTCGCAAGGACCTCCTCCGTATCCCCACGAACTTCAAGGGTTATGTTGAGGGCGACGGGCGCCACCTCTATGCCAAGTAGCCGGTGATTCTCGTGTAATTCTGAGGATTTCGCGTGCGTGCGAAACAATTCGGAAACTAGCGCATCTTAGGTATAATCGCGTTTCGGGGTTCGTCTTTGCCCGTGGAGGCCCCTATGAGTAGCGAAGAACGCAATTGGCAGCCCAGCCGAAAACCAGCGCCCTGGTGGGCCCACATCTTGAGATGGTGGCTTTAGTCAGGCCGCAAGGCTGAGCGCGTCGTCAGCTGTGCTTTGCTCTGCCGGCTCGTCGAGCCTGCGTCGCTCGCCTCGGTCGCGGCGCCGGCCCTCTTCGAGCACGTGGTCGGGGACCTCGCGAATGTCCCACACCAGCCCTACCCAGCTCATCGTTTTGAGCACGTAATAGGTCACGTCGATCTCGTACCAGTAGAAGCCGTTGCGGCACGACGACTGGTAATGGTGGTGGTTGTTGTGCCAACCCTCCCCGAGGGTAAGGACGGCCGTCAGCGCGTTGTTGCGGCTGTCGTCCGTGGTGTCGAAGCGGCGCTTCCCCCAGACGTGCGTGAGCGAGTTGATGAGGAAAGTGTTGTGCCAAACGAGCACGGTGCTCAAGAAAAACCCGATGAAGAGGCCTGGCCAGCCCGCAACCAATAAACAGAACACCGCTAACATCGTCGGCGGCACAACCCAGTACTTGTTGAGCCAACGAAGCTCCGGATACTTGACGAAGTCTCGGATCTTGTCCCAATGGGTCTCGGTGGTGGCGTCGTCGAAAATCCAACCGACGTGTGCGTAGAAGAAGCTCCTCTGCACCGGTGAGTGCACATCACCTGGTTGGTCTGAAAGCTTGTGATGGACCCGGTGATGGGCAGCCCACCAAAGGACACCCTTTTGTGAGCTCATCTGAGCCAAGAACGCCAAGATGAACTGCATCGCACGACTCGTTTTGTAGGTGCGATGCGCAAAGTAGCGGTGGTAGCCGGCGGTGACGGCCCAGAGGCGAACGAACAGGAACACGACGCATAGCACGACCGCCTGCCAAGTAACCCCGGACCAGAACGCGCCAAGCACAGCAACGTGAGACAAGATGAAGGGTGAGGCCGTGAGCCACGTCTGAATTCGAGCGGGCGAATTGTGGGTGCCCTCCTCGGCCGCAATTGCCGCTGTTTCCATACTCCCGAGGCTATCCCACGCACACTGTGGGCACCGTCATGGTTCAGTCCCCTTTCTGTCATAGTTGTGTAACAGTGCCCCACCGCCCCCACACTATCGCTACGCGATGAACTTGTAGCCGGCGCCGCGGACGGAGAGGAAGTGGGTGGGGTCGCTGGGATCGTCCTCGAAACGTCGCCGGAGGCGGGAGATGAAGTTGTCGACGGTTCGGGTGTTGCCGTAGTTGCGGAGTTTCCAGACGCGCTCGAGGAGCTCGGTGCGACTCAACACCCGGCCTGCGTTTTCGGCGAAGTAGCGCAGAAGGTCGAGCTCGAGCTGGGTTAGTTGGACGGTCTCCGCTGCGACTTTCACCTCGTGTGTGTCGAAGTTGATCTCGGCGTCGCCGAACGACAGCGTGGATGCCTTAACGTGGTTTCCCACGTCTTGCTCCCATTGACGACGTCGAAGCATCGAGCGCACCCGGGCGAGCAACTCGCCGAGCTCGAAGGGCTTCACCATGTAGTCGTCCGCCCCGGCTTCGAGGCCGCGAACGCGGTCATCCGGGGAAGAGCGCGCCGTAAGCATGATCACGGGAATGAAATTGCCGACCTCGCGGAACTTCTTGCACAGATCGAATCCGTTGATATCTGGCAGCATCACATCGAGTACGATCGCGTCGTAGCCCGTAGGGTCGAGTAGGCGCTGTCCGGCTTCTTTGGCGTTCGCGGCCACATCGACGCGATAGCCCTCGAGCTCGAGGTTGAGCTTCAGGCCCGCCGCAAGATGGTCTTCGTCTTCGACGACGAGAAGTCGTTGGGAATCACCGTTTGTCATGCCGTGCTCACTGCGTGCGCCACAGGAAGCTCTATTCGCATCGTCGTCCCTAGCCCACGACCGTCGGAGAGTGCCTCGACTTTACCACCTAACTGCTTCACCAGCGCCCACACGACGAAGAGACCGAGACCCGTGCCACGCCGCGTTCGGGCCTCTTGGTCTTCGACCCGATAGAAACGATGAAACACTCGCTTGAGGTTTTTTCGGTCGATTCCGATGCCGCTATCGCGCACCTCTAGCAGGACTTTGTGATCGGTTTCCCTTCGGGCGATCACCTCGACTCGTGCGGGGCGACCCGAATACTTCGCCGCGTTGTCAATGAGGTTATTGACCACGATCTCGAGCGCGGCGCGGTCGGTACTGACCACTAGATCGGGATTGACGTCGATGAGCACCTCCTGGGGCTGGAGCCTGTGTCGAATGCGGACCGACGCGGCGCAGCCCTCGGCGAGTTCGGATAAGGACACGTCGCTCAAGTTGAGCATGCCCGGGCGCGCGTAAGAGAGTCGGTTGGCCTCGAGCACGTCGTCGATGAAAGCCCGGAGTCGATCGACATCGTCGAGCATCATCCCGCGAAGGTGCTCCCGGTCCGCCCCCTCGAGACCCTCGCGGCCCAGTGTCTCGAGACAAAGCTGAAGGGATGCGAGGGGGCTTTTGAGCTCGTGTGTGACCGAGTCTATGAATGTGTCTTGCTTTCGGACCTCGATGATCCCCCGTGCAAGCGAAATCATGAAAAGCACGAGCACCACGATGATGAGCACGAAAGAAAGCGCGCCGAGG
>Ga0255058_10001968_pt1 | contig 11449 bp, 7 predicted proteins | sample Cases_109_9_MG_FD_188637 | JGI IMG/M metagenome (GOLD analysis project Ga0255058, IMG submission 188637) | Seawater microbial communities from Amundsen Gulf, Northwest Territories, Canada - Cases_109_9 | ecosystem: Environmental > Aquatic > Marine > Gulf | place: Canada: Northwest Territories... | reverse complement strand
TCGGCGTTGATCCGTTTGAGCAGCTCGCCGGTGTACGAGTACACGGACACACGGCCATTCGCCTCGCTGTCCAGGACATAGATGTTTTCGCCAGCATCGACCGCAATATGGGTCGGCGCGCTGAGGTTGGTCTTGCCAGTGGCGTCGCGGTTTCCAAAACTGAATATAAAGACCCCGCCGCGGCTGTACACGGAGATCCGGTTGTTGCCAGTGTCCGCGACATAGAGTCTGCCGCTTGTCGAGTACACCGCCGCGCGCGGGGAGCTGAGCTGACCGTCCGCGCTGCCGCTCTCCCCTATGGTGTATTGCAGCTTGCCGGCCTTGTCGATCACCGCCAGCGCGCTATCGCCTGGGCTGGCGACAACGATGGCAGAATCGCCCATGGGCGCGAGCCCACCGAGCTGGGTAGATCGAAACGGCGCGTCCTTGCCGGCGAGGGGGGTCGAACTGACTGCAGAGGGGCCGAGATTGACGAGCTTTCCGGATTTGCCATCCGTCAGATGGATCGTACCCCCGGCGTCGACGAACATGCCCGCGACCTGCGAAAAGTGTGCCTTGTCCCCGGTCCCGGCGGGAATCGTTTTGGAGAGCCTGAACTCACCAGCGCCGGCCACGGTGGTCGCGACACCGTGAGACACGAGCAGCGCCAGGGCAACGGGTGGGACGTGCGACAATGCAGCGCGCGCGCGTCTGCACATATAATTAAGGCTAACTGGTACAGAGTCCCATCTCATACAATGCCCCCACACCCAATGGCAGCAATGTAAGGCGGGCTGCCCTCGACCGCATCTAGCGATCCATGCTTTCTACGCGAAAAATCGGTTTTATCCTGGGAGGTATTAGCCTAATCATCCTCCTAATGTATCTGCGGGGCAACCAGTTGCTCGACGCCATGGAGCTCAAGACCTATGACATGCGGCTGGTGGCCCAAGGCACACGCGTTCCCTCCGGGGAAGTCGTCATCGCCGCCATCGATGAGCAGAGCCTCGCCACGCTGGGGCGTTGGCCCTGGAGTCGGGTGGTACTGGCCGATCTCATCGGCAAGCTCGATGCGCTCGGCGCACGGGTCATCGCCTTAGATGCCTTCTTCCCGGAGTCGGAAAACGCGGCGCTGTTGCGTCAGATCGAAAAAATTGAGTCGGATCAACACGTTAGCGGAAAAAACAGCCCCTTTGCCTCCTTGAAGCAGGCGTTGGCCGCGGACGCCGCGCTCGGACGGGCCATCGCCGTCAGCGGCAAGGTCGTGCTCAGCATGGTTTTCCTGATGTCGGAAGACGAGGCGCGCCAGCGCCCGCCGGGGGAGTCGGACGAGGCCTTCGCGCATGTCAAAGAACAAGCGGTTCGGGCTTTCCAGGTGAGTGGCGACACCGGCCTGGACTTCCCGATGGTCGAGCCTGCCGGCCTTATGGCCAATCTGCCGCAAATACGATCCAGCGCCCAATATACGGGACATATCAACAGCATTCCGGATCCGGACGGCACCCTGCGCTGGGCACCGCTGGTCATTCGCTACCAAGATATATTTTTCCCATCGGCCGATGTGCAAGCCGTGCGTGCCTATCTCGGCGCTGAGGACATCATCCTGCATACCACCGATTATGGAATCACTGCCCTGCAGATCGGCAACCGGCTCATCAACACCGACGAGTCCGGCCGCGCGCTGATCCACTACTACGGCCCGGAGCAAACTATCCCCACGATCTCGATCTCCGATCTGATGAACGGCAACGTCCCCGCCGAAAAGATTAAGGGCAAGATCGTGTTGATCGGGGCCACCGCTGAGGGCATCGGCGATATCCGCGTAACCCCTTACGGTCCTAGCTTCCCTGGGGTCGAGATTCGCGCGAGCACCATGCAAAACATTCTCGACAATGACTTCGTCAATCGACCGGGTTGGATGCTGGCCGTCGATGCACTCGTGATTATCTTTCTGGGCGCGCTGCTAGCCTATGCGATGCCGCGCATGGGCATGTGGAGCGGCGCCGGTGTCACACTGGCGCTGTTGGCAGTATATTTAAGCATCGCCGTCGTAGTGTTCCGTGTGCAGCTTGTCTGGTTGAATCTCGTTTATCCTTCTGTTCTCGTCCTCGCCCTGTTCGTGGCCTCCACCATCGCCAAGTATCTGAGTGCAGAGACAGGTAAACGGCAGATCAAGTCAGCGTTCCAGCATTACGTGCCACCAGCGGTGGTCGATGACATCATCGACAATGTCGAGCGGCTAAGACTCGGTGGTGAGAAGCGCGTGCTCACAGTGTTGTTTTCCGATATTCGCGGGTTCACTTCGGTCGCCCAGTCACTGGCGCCTGAGGAGCTGGTTCGATTGTTGAATGTCTACCTTACGGAAATGACCGAAAAAGTTTTCAAGCATGATGGCTTGCTGGACAAATATATCGGGGACGCAATCATGGCCGTTTATGGCGCGCCGATCCACCGAGACGACCACGCCGTCCTGGCCTGCCGCACGGCGTTGGATATGCTCGATGAGCTGCGCCACCTGCAAGCTACCTGGAAGGAGCAAGGACTACCGATCCTGGATATCGGGATCGGTATCAATACGGGCGCCATGATCGTTGGCAACATGGGCTCAGAAAATCGGTTTGATTACACTGTAATCGGCGACTCCGTGAACCTGGGGTCGCGCATAGAGGCTCTGAACAAGACCTACGGCACACACATTCTTATCAGCGAGTTTACATACGGCCAGGTACGCGAGGAGTTCAAGTACCTTCGCGAGATTGACGTAACGACAGTCAGAGGAAGGAGTGAACCGGTAAAGATCTATGAGCTCATGCATGTCGATGGCTATGCGTCCATGGACTGGCTTGCGGAGTATCAACGCGCATACGAGCTCGTGCGCCGGAACGAACCCGATCAAGCGATTCCGATCTTCGAGCACTTGCGCAAATCCGTAAATGACCCGGTAAGCAGCTACTACCTTCGTACCGCCCATCTCCCCTTATCGCAAGGTTAGATGGCCCAATGCGTGCGTTCGCGCTTTGAATGACATCGCCGGCTCTGTAGAATCGACACCCCTTTTAATGCCCCCCCACCCTGGAACCTGAAGAGGCAGTGAAACAGCATCTTCGCAAACTGCTCGCCGAGGCCATAGCGGAATTGGAACGCGACGGTGTGCTGCCGGCGGACCACGGCGAGGCTATCAGCGTCGAACGCCCGCGCCACGATGGACACGGCGATTTCGCCAGCAACCTGGCGTTGACGCTCGCCGCAAAGGCACACGTGCCTCCGCGCGAGCTTGCGCAAGAGATCGTCAAGCGACTTCCCGATTCCGAGCGTGTCGAGCAGGTAAACATCGCTGGGCCCGGATTTATTAATTTCGTCCTCAGCAAGGGTGCATTCCGAGCGGTGGTGCGCGAGATCCTGGATGCCGGCGCTGATTACGGTCGCAGCCATCTCGGCGGCGGGCGTGCGGTGCAAGTCGAGTTTGTCTCCGCCAATCCCACCGGGCCATTGCACGTGGGTCACGGGCGCGGCGCCGCCTACGGCGCGACGGTGGCAGACCTGCTGGAGGCGGTTGGATTCAAGGTGCACCGCGAGTATTACGTAAATGATGCCGGACGCCAGATGGACATCCTCGCCACCAGCGTGTGGTTACGCTGCCTCGAGCTGTGTGGTGAGGAGATTAGCTTTCCCAAGAGCGGCTACGCAGGCGATTATGTTTATGACATCGCCGCCGAGCTCCATCGCGAGTACGCTACGGCGTTACTACGTCGCGCCTCGCAGGTCTTGCACGATGTGCCTGCGGATGCACCCGAGGGTGACAATGAGATTCACATTGACGCACTGATTACGCGCGCCAAGCTGCTACTCGGCGAGGAACTGTATCGTGTTATCTACGACCGGGCGCTAAGCATCATACTCGCCGATATACGCCGAGACCTGGAGGAGTTTGGCGTGGTCTATGACCTGTGGTTCTCCGAACGCTCGCTTACGGACAGTGGCGCGGTGGATCGTGCTATCGAACGCTTGCGAGGGTCGGGGCATGTGTACGAGCAGGGCGGCGCTTTGTGGTTTCGCTCGACGGATTACGGGGACGAGAAGGATCGCGTGGTCATGCGCGAAAACGGCCAGACCACTTACTTTGCATCGGATATCGCCTATCACATGGACAAACTCGAGCGCGGGTATGAGCAGGTAATCGATGTGTGGGGTGCTGATCACCACGGCTACGTGCCACGTGTGAAGGCGGCGCTTACGGCCATCGGTGACGATGCCTCGAAACTGCATGTCTTGCTGGTGCAGTTCGCCACGCTTTATCGCCGTGGCGAAAAGGTACAGATGTCTACCCGCAGCGGCGAGTTTGTCACCCTACGGGAACTGGTTCGCGAGGTCGGTAAAGACGCAGCGCGCTTTTTCTATGTCATGCGCAAGTGTGAACAGCACATGGACTTTGATATCGATTTAGCGAAGTCACAGTCTGCCGACAATCCGGTTTATTACGTGCAGTATGCGCATGCGCGCATTTTTAGCGTGTTCCACCAGCTAAAGGAAAAAAATCTGGCTTACGACCGGGAAAATGGTCTCGCCCATGTAGAGCTTCTGGTGGAGGCGCACGAGCACGCACTGCTCGCGACGTTGGCGCGTTACCCGGAAGTGGTTGAAGCAGCGGCAACGATGTATGAACCGCATCAGCTGTGTCATTACCTGCGCGAGCTGGCAAACGACTTCCATACTTATTACAACGCGCATATGTTTCTGGTCGACTCCACGGACGTGCGCGACGCACGGCTGAACCTCATCGGCGCAACACGGCAAGTGATCGCCAATGGCCTGAGCTTGCTGGCGGTATCCGCACCGCAGAGCATGTAGGATGAAACGCATGGCCCGCAAGAAACGCGCAACCGCGCCAAGACGGCGCCGCAAAATCAAGAAACTGCCGCCCTGGACGTTTCTGGTACTCGGTCTAACGATCGGCATCGTGCTGACCTCACTAGTCACGGTTTTTGCCTACCGTGGTACCTCGCCCGGTAGTGGGTTGGGCACGCTCATCAGCCGCGCGCACAAGCCGCCGGATCGAAGCAACACGAAGACTCCGAGCGCTGCAAGCCCGACTAAAGTTCGCATGCCCAAGTTCGATTTCTACACCATCTTGCCGGAGATCGAGACCGTGCTGCCGGAAGCGAAGTTGCCTCTGCAAAAAAGGCCGGCAAAAGCGCCGGACATTAATGTGCGTTATGTCCTGCAAGCGGCGTCGTTTGCAAGGTTCGAGGATGCCGACCGTCTGAAGGCAAGACTCGCATTGAATGGCCTGGTCACGCACATCCAGAAAGTAACGATTGAGGGAAAAGGCGAGTTCTACCGCGTGCGCCTGGGACCGTACGATAACCTCGCGGAGCTCAATGCCGCCAACGCGCGCCTGCGCGAGCTGGGCATCGAGGCGTTGCGGCTCAAGGTCAAACAGGAGGGGTAGGGACGGGTTGAGCGGAGTAGTTGTCACCGAAAAGCGATTTTTTCTGGTGGAACAACGCGGATATGTCGGCGTCCCCCAACCCTGCCTTCATCAATCGCTTGTAATGCACCAGGGTCATCTCAACAAGCGGCAACTGCGCGGCCAACGACTCGGCCATGCGCTTGCAGATCAAGAGATCCTTGTGATGCAGGGCGACCTTGAAGCCGGGGACGAACTCGTGATTGAGCATGCTCGCACCGCGGTGCGCCAGGAACCAGTTGGATGCTGCACCGGCCCCCAGGACATCGATCACCTTGTCCATCGGCAAGCCCATGGCCTGCCCAAATGCGAGTGATTCCGCGACCGCCTGGTTGATTCCGGCCATCATCAGCTGATTCACGGCCTTCACCCCCTGACCGCTGCCCACCGGTCCGATGTGGGTGATCTTGGATGCCACAGCAGACAAGACCGTGCGCGCACGTTCAAGCACGGCGGCATCGCCGCCGACCATCATCGCCAGCTTGCCCTGGCGTGCACCTTCCACACCGCCCAATACCGGCGCATCCAGAAAGGCGGCGCCGACTGAGGCAAGGCGCGCTGCCGCCTCCCGTGCAGTCGTGGAACTCACTGTCGATGTATCTACCATAACCTTGCCGGCACCCAGGCCAGGCACCAACGCATCAACGACCTCCAGCAACGCCGCGTCATCGGAGACACTCGTTATGATGAGGTCACACTCCTGCGCGAGCGGGCCGGGCCCGGCCGCGAGCGCGAGTCCGCTCGCCGAGGCTATGGCTGCCGCCGTCGCCTGCGTGCGGTTCCACGCCGCATGCAGCTGCCCGGCTTTGTGGAGGTTGACCGCCATGGGGGCGCCCATAGCACCCAATCCAATGAGGCCTGTTTTCATTATGAGACTCCTGCTTGCGTAAGAATGATCGCGGTCGGCCTATTTCGAGCGCAGCCACAGTGACAGACTGTTGGCGCTGCGCACGACACGGGGTTAGCACCAGAACGGCAGAGAGAAAAATGTTCAAACAATATCACCTTGGTGGTGGAATCGGATATGGCGTGATCGTTTATTTTCCTGGTCGGCTGCCACCTGCGACTGTGCGCATATTCGTTTGCGCTGCGATCTGTGCCGCCTTCGCGGTGAGTTTGCTGCAATAACCGAATTAGTCCTTCAGATACGTATAACCCTCCAGGCCCGACGCCAGGATGCTCAGGCAGATCTGTCTTTGCTCCTTGCTCAACCACGACGCCTGCTCGGTTTTTCGGCGATAGTCCGCAAGCAACTCTTCCGGAATGAAGTGCACGTAGCGCAGTACCGAGCTGACATCGTCACCATGTAGGGGTTGCTCCAGTTGACAGCCTCCATCCGCTAACAGCTCGACGTGCACCGAGGCCGTATCGCCGAATAGATTGTGCATGTCACCCAGTATCTCCTGATAGGCGCCAACCAGGAAGATACCCAATAGATAGGGGGCCTTGCCGTCAACGGCATGCAAAGGCAAAACCGGCTCTACGCCTTCAGCGTTGACATACAGGTCCACGCGACCGTCTGAATCGCAGGTGATGTCCCGCAGTACAGCGTGCCGTGTTGGGCGCTCGTGAAGGCGGTGCAGTGGCATGACGGGAAAAATCTGATCGATCGCCCATACATCCGGAATCGACTGGAACAACGAAAAGTTGCAAAAGTACTTGTCCGCCAGCTTTTCGCTCAACTCATCCAGGAGCTCGCGGTGTGCCTTCAGCGCGGGCTGCAGCCGCTCGCGCACTTTTTCAAAAGTCGCATAGCAGATCTGCTCGGCGCAGGCGCGCTGTGAGAGCGTGAGCCCACCGTGACTGAACAGAGTCTGCGCCTCGGACAGCCGGTAGACGGCATCATGGTAGACCTCGATCGGGGCGCGCTCGCCCAAACTCTGGAGCCCCTCCCACATGTCGCGAATGATCTGGGCTTCGCCTGGCCCCGGCGCCTCCATAAACTGTGCACGCGGGGAGCGTTCCACATCGACGACATTGGTGATCAGCAGCGCGTGATGTGCGGTCATTGCCCGACCGGACTCCGAAATCAGGTCAGGATGTGGCAGGCCGCACGCGCTGCAGATCTCCCACAGTGCGTGCACGATGTTATTGGCATACTCTTGCACGCTGTAATTCATGGAGCATAAGCTTCTGGAGCGGGACCCCTCATAATCCACACCAAGGCCACCGCCTACGTTAACGCACCGAATAGGTACGCCCAGCTCGCGCAGTGCCGCGTAGTGACGCGCCGCCTCACGCATACCGACCTGTATGTGCCCGATATTGGGTATCTGCGAACCCATGTGAAAGTGCATCATCTGCAACGTGTCCAGCATGTCCGCGTCACGCAGGCGTTGCACAACGCGTAGCAGCTCGGCTGCCGAAAGGCCAAACTTGGATTTCTCACCGCCGGTATTTTGCCAATTGCCCGCGCCAAGCGATGCCAGTCGCACGCGCACCCCAATTAATGGCTCAACGCCGAGTGCGCGTGACTCCTCCACAATAAGGTCCAGCTCGTTAAGTTTCTCTACGACAATGTAGACCTCGTGACCCAGTTGCTTACCGATAAGCGCCAGGCGAATGTACTCCCTATCTTTGTAGCCATTACAGACAATGACGCCACGAGTATGCGACTGCGCCAGCACCACCATTAGCTCCGGCTTGCTGCCCGCTTCGAGACCGACGCCGTTATTTTCGTGACGCAGGATCTCGGCAATCACACTGCGTTGTTGATTTACCTTGATCGGATAGACGGGGGTGAAGTGCCCGCGGTAGTCAGCAGCCGTCATGGCGTGGGTGAAAGCCTCGTTGAGCTGTCGCACGCGATCATGCAAGATGCCGGAAAAGCGCACCAGCACCGGCAAGGTGAGCCCTCGTGCCTTGATGTCATCGGTAAGCAGGTAAAGGTCGATCTCGGGTCCGTCGTCGCGCCCGGTGGGCCGCGCGACCAAGTTGCCGTGCGAGTTTATGTCAAAGTAGCCGCCACTCCAGCGGGCTACGTTATAAAGCCGGCGTGCCTTGTCGATATCCCAGTCGCTCATGAAAGACAGATGCAAGGTCCAAGATTCAAGATGCAAGATTATGAGATATTACGACCAAGAAAGGAACGCAGCGCTGCTTGCCCGGGGCGACTCGTATCTTGTATCTTGCCGATTGCATCTGAATCTGCGGAGTAAAAGTCATGGCAATCGATAACAGCTGGTACACCGAGGAATGTCCCGAGGGGGGGTCTGCATTCTCGATGAAACTCAAGGAAAAGGTGTACGAGGAACAGACGCCATACCAGCTGATTGAAATCTATGAAACGGAATTCTTCGGCACCCTCATGACACTGGATGGTCTGGTTATGCTCACCGACCGCGACAACTTCATATATCACGAAATGTTGGTTCATCCGGCCTTGTTCACGCACCCGCAACCACGACGGGTGCTGGTGATCGGTGGCGGTGACTGTGGCACGCTGAGGGAGGCATTGCGGCATCCGGACTTGCATACCGTCGAGATGGTCGAGATCGATGAACGCGTCACCCGCGTAGCGGAACGTTTTTTTCCCGAATTGTGTGAGACAAACGACGATTCGCGGGCACGCTTCCATTTTACCGACGGAATCAAATGGGTCGCCGACGTCGCCCCGGAGAGCTGTGACGTCATTATTGTTGACTCCACCGATCCGGTTGGTCCGGCGGCCGGGCTGTACTCACAGGCATTCTATGCCAGCTGCTTCACGGCGCTCGGGGCGCACGGTGTGCTGGTGGCACAAAGCGAATCACCGCTGTACCACCTCGATCTGATCAAGAACATGCGCAGCGCCATGGCCGCCGCCGGCTTCCCGGAGGTGGCGCACCTCCATTTCCCGCAGTGCACCTACCCCTCCGGGTGGTGGACCGCCACCCTGGCGTGCAAGAAAACTCCAGCGACCGGCTATCGCGAGCACGCGGCCGCACAGAAGACGTTTCCCACACGCTACTATAATCACTCGATCCACAAGGCGGCGATGGCGGCCCCCACCTTTTTCCTTGAGGCCCTGAGCTAACCTGCCGCGTTCCCACCTGGCAGGAGCCGGTCGCGAGATTGCGCCCGGCCGGCCCGTCCCGGGGCTGTAACTTCCATCAGATTTCCTATACTTAACCAGGAGACACGGGTTCAACCCACCTTGGGGAAAAGCATGAAAAAGATTGGAATAGCTCTCGGCGTTGTCTTGCTCCTGCTTGCAGTGGCTGCGGCCGCCGGACCATTCTGGTTCGGCATGCAGATGGAAAATGCCTACACCGAAATGGTGCAGCAGATGTCTGCCAACAGCACCGCCGCATTCACTACCAAGCGTTACGAACGCGGCTGGCTTAGCTCGAGCGCCGAAACCACGATTCAAATGCCGCGCGTGCCGTTCGGCTTTAGGCTAACCAGCGAGATCGAACATGGGCCGATTGCGATCAACCGGATACTGCAAGGTGAGCTGCAGCTCAAACCGGCACTAGCCTTCGTGAACACCCAGATCAGCATGGTCGCAAAGAAAGGTGCCGGTTCAGACTTGGCCAAGGCATTCATCAAGCAGGGATCTGTCATCAAGGCCGATACGGTGGTCAGCTTTAACGGCGATGCCGACACCGAGGTTAACGTCCCGGCGAGCCGAAATAAGGGGAAGTCGGGTAGTAATAGTTTCAATTGGCGCGGCTTGACCGGGAGTATCCGGCTCAAGGACGGAGGGCGGAGCATCAATATCGACCTGCGCTCACCGAGCGTGACCATGTCGCTTGAGAAGAGCGGCAAGGTCGCCATCAAGACGATCAGCTTCCGGTCCGACACGAGGGCAGGCACCGGTGGCATGATGTTCGGCAACAGCACCCTGCAAATAGGAAAGTTCGAGCTCGGTGACGATGTCGAAATCAGTGGGCTGCGTTTAAGCAGCGCCTCAAAGCCCGCGGGCAAGAACCTTAATACCACCGTCAAGTACCGGGTCAAAGGCATAAAAGTCGGTGAACGCACATACGGTCCCGGGCGCATGACGCTTGTCGTGCGCAAGCTCGATATCAAAACGCTGCGCCAATACGAGAAAAAGGTCAGTCAAATTTCCAAGCGTACGCTACCGCAAGAGCAGGCATCGATGATGGTGGCCGCCGAAACCATGAAGCTCTTTGCTAAGCTGTCGAAAAATGCCCCGGAGATCGAGATCTCCAACCTGAGTTTCAACTCCGGTGAAGGCGAGCTGACAGGCACAGCCAAGCTGGTGCTGGACGGCAGCAACGCGGACGTTGGGCAAAACCTGATGTTGCTCGTGACCGCGCTGCAGGGTAGCGCCAAGTTTTCGATTCCGCCGAGCATGGTCAAGGCCATTCTGGCGCCACAAATCCGGCAGGATATCGAGGCCTATAAGAAGAAGGGTCTGCTCACCTCGCGCGAGGCGGCCCAGCTCACACCCAGCGTCATGGCAAAGATTGTTGACGAGGCCTATCCTTCGTACTTGTCAATAAACAGCTTTACCAAACATCTTATCCCGGCCGGCTCGCATTACAAGATCAGCGCTTCGTTCCTTCGCGGTCGTGTGCTGGTCAACAATAAGCCGCTGAAGCAGCCATTGTTCGGGCTGGCGATGTAGACACCCGCGGCCGCATGGCGCTGCGCGAGTAAATAAAAAGGCGGACACTATGGTGCCCGCCCATCTAGCAGCCATGTAGATTTTCCTACCAGTTGTATCCCTTTTCGTCGTGCAGAGCGAGATCGATTCCCTCGGTCTCCTGTTCCTCGGTTATGCGCAGCCCTATTGTCAGATCTAGCCCCTTCAATATGATGAGGCTCACCACACCGGTGTAAACAACGGTGGCGATGACCCCAATGAACTGCACGCCGACCTGCGCAGCGATGCCCTCGATGCCATCACCGAAGCCGGCGCCCCCGAGCGTGGTGGCGGCAAACACGCCGGTCAACAATGCCCCGATGATTCCGCCGATGGCGTGGACGCCAAAGACGTCGAGCGAGTCGTCATAGCCGAGCGCGCGCTTAATACGGGTGGAGGCCAGGAAAGCG
>Ga0255058_10001966_pt1 | contig 11457 bp, 11 predicted proteins | sample Cases_109_9_MG_FD_188637 | JGI IMG/M metagenome (GOLD analysis project Ga0255058, IMG submission 188637) | Seawater microbial communities from Amundsen Gulf, Northwest Territories, Canada - Cases_109_9 | ecosystem: Environmental > Aquatic > Marine > Gulf | place: Canada: Northwest Territories... | reverse complement strand
CTTGATCACGGCAAGATTCCAGTAGATCAGTTTCTTCGAGTACCAGGTCATGACAATGTCTGGAGTCTCGGCGACGCCGCGCTGGTTCCGTTACCTGCCGACGCGGTGGGTGCAGCACGTTTCGCGCCACCTACTGCTCAGTATGCAGTGCGGGAGGCGCGCTTCGTTGCAAAGAATATTGTGAAATCGCAGGCTGGAAAAGATCTACTCGCATTCAAATTTCGACCGAGGGCTTCGCTGGCATCGCTCGGCAACTACACGGCCGTTGCCGAAATATTCGGAATTCGAATGTCTGGTTTGCTTGCATGGATCACGTGGCGCGGCCTCTACATCGGCATGTTGCCCGGTTTCTCAACTCGTTTGCGCGTGGCACTCAACTGGTTCTTCGACTATTTCCTGCCGCGCAGCATTGTTCAAATTGCAAATACGCGACGATCTGCCACGATCTACCGCTGCTACGCCGAGGGCGATGTCATTTGCCGGCCTGGCCAGATTATCGATGGCCTCTACTCGGTCATCAGTGGTCGCCTGGAGTCCCGGGTTCCGAGCACGGGGCAGCAGGACTTCGTGAAAGTTCTGGGGCCTGGTGACCATTGGGGAGAGCGCAGTTTGTCCAACGATACGCAGGCGAAAGGTACGCTGACGGCGCTGGATGACACGCGAGTGATGGTGCTGCAGCGCTCGGACTTTCAGAATCTCAGCGCTGCGTTTCCCGTATTAGATGAGTACTTTGGCAGCATTACCGAGGAGAGTTATGCGCCGTCTCTGCGCAAGAAAGTGCATTGAAAGTACGGCCACTGATTAGCTTGTATACTCACCGAAGCTCCAAATAACCCACAACAAGCGGAGTTACATATGGTTGGTGAGAAGACCACGCGTCGCCGATTCCTTGTCGCTGCGATCGCCGGCTCCGGTTCGCTCGCAAGTGGTTTCGGTCTGTCCATGATCCGCGCCAGCTCTGCGTGGGCGCAGGCGACACCGGACCAAACTCGCGACCTGGCCAAGACACTCGGGCGCATGGCGCGACTGCTGTACCCACACGATGCTATTGCCGATGATGTCTACGCTGAGGTTGTCGATGGCATTCTCTCGGCGGTGGCAAACGATGCGGCGATGACCGGTGCGCTTGATGCGGCGGTATCTGCACTTAATGCTGTGCAAGCTGCCAATTGGTTCGATCTTGAAGAAGAACAACAAATTGCCGCGATGACGAAAGTACAGGGGGAAGCTTTCTTTGCTGCGATCCAGGGTCAGGTTATGGGCCGTTTCTACGGTCACCCGAAAGTCCGGGAGTTCATAAAGTACCCGGGTTCTTCCGTCGAATTTGGCGGTTATGTCAATCGCGGTTTTGATGACATCGACTGGCTACCGGAGGAGGCGTAATGAGAAAAGATTACGCACTCGACGATAAGTCAGTTGTTGTTGTCGTTGGCTCAGGCGCGGGTGGTGGAACCTTATCCAATGAACTCGCGCAAAAAGGCATTGACGTCGTCTGCCTCGAAGCGGGATCTCGATTGACTTTGTCCGATGTCGTCAACGATCCGGGAATCATGAATGAAAAGATGGGCTGGAATGATCCGCGAGAGGGTGCGCCAATTTATATCTGCAAAACGGTGGGTGGCACGACGATGCGTTGGTCGGGCATCGCCCCAAGATTCCAGGAGCATGAGTTCAGGGCGCTCAGCGCCTACGGCAGGTTAGAGAACACGACGACGATCGACTGGCCGATTACGCTCTCGGAATTAGCGCCCTACTACGACAAAGCGGAATACAAGATGGGTGTATCGGGCACTCATAACATTCCGGTATCGGCAGAGACCAACGAGTACAAACTACTTAAAGCCGGTGCTAGAAAAGTTGGCTACAAGGAATACACAAGTTCGCGAACGGCCATTAACCCGGTGGCAAGAGACGGCCGTCCTGGTTGTCGGCAGATCGGTTTTTGTCATTCTGGATGTTCTATCGGCGCGAAGTGGTCAACGCTTTACACAGAGATTCCGAAAGCCGAAGGGACAGGCCATTTCGAGCTACGAACAAATGCCATGGTGCTCAAGATCAACCACGACGCCGCCGGCAAAGTGACGGGCGTTGTTTATGCAGACGGATCCGGAGCGCTGCAAGAGCAAAAGGCACGGGCAGTATGCGCGGCTGGAAATGTCATAGAAACAACCAGGCTCTTATATAACTCGTCTTCGAGCTTGTACCCGAACGGACTTGGAAACTCATCCGGGCATCTTGGCAGAAATTACATGCGGCATGTGACCGGCTCAATTCTCGCAATCATGCCGGGTGCAGTGAATTTTCATCGGGGAACGCGGCAATCCGGACTCATTTACGACGAACAGTACAACCGGCCAGAGCGTGGATTCGCTGGCGGTTATCTGATTGAAACTCTAGGCACCGATCCGGTGTCGGTCGCGGCAGTGGTTGGAGGTTGGGGGCGGTCAACCGCAGAATACCTCGAAAACTATACCAATCTTGCTGGCATCTGGGTAACCGGCGAAGATCCGGCGCAGGTATCGAACCACATCACTTTGCACGAAACCGAACGCGATCATTACGGGCTGCCTATACCGGTCGTAAAATACGATTTCCATCCGAATTCGATGGCAGTGTTTGCGCATGCGTCGAAACAAAGCGAACAGTTATTCGCCTCACTTGGCGGTAGGCGCATGCTGTCCACGTTGGGAGTTGGTGGTGGTTGCCACAACATGGGCGTTGCGAGAATGAGTGCGGACGCGAAAGATGGCGTGACGAACCGATGGGGTCAGGCACACGATATTCCCAATTTGTTCGTGTCCGACGGCAGCTTGTTCAGTAGCAGTGCCGCCGCCAACCCGACGTTAACGATCGTAGCACTCGCTATTCGTCAGGCGGACCATATCGCTGAAAGAATGAAGCGCCGGGAGCTTTGATCCTCGTCCTCCGTGACAAGCACCGAATGTAATGATGTGTCTGTCCCTGGCGAATAAGTGTTCAAGTCAGAGGGACTTGATGAGCCAGAATTGAAAATATTTTGCCAAGCCTGGAGTGATATAATCGATTCATAACTACATTCGGTGTTCGTATGGGGGGGGATATTCATGCGGTGGCCAACAACAATAATTCTTGCGCTGGCGATGATGCTCGCGGCCTGTCAGCCGCAACCTGTCGGGACTGCATCCGGTAATACACATCAGGCAGATACAGGCGGATCCGCCGCCGGTGATTTGGGGCCGCCACAGGGTGATCCCATACTGGCTGTCCTCACGTCTGCGCCGAACGTTCCACCCCCCGTGGATCGTGACTACCCGGCGAAAGTCATCGTCGACATGGAAGTTCGCGAACTGGATATGGAAATTTCCGAGGGCGTCACGTATACGTTTTGGACATTCGGCGGAACGGTACCCGGCAGCTTCATTCGCATACGGCAAGGCGATACGGTCGAGTTTCATCTCAAAAATCATCCCGATTCGAAGATGCCGCACAATATTGATCTGCATGCGGTAACCGGACCCGGCGGTGGTGCAGCGTCGAGCTTTACAGCGCCCGGTCACGAAGCAGTATTTAGCTTCAAAGCTCTGAACCAGGGTCTGTTTGTTTATCATTGTGCGACGGCCCCTGTCGGCATGCACGTTGCCAATGGAATGTACGGTCTGATTCTCGTCGAGCCACCGGGTGGTCTGCCGCCGGTCAACAAAGAATTTTACGTCATGCAAGGCGAGTTCTACACCGTCGGAAAATATCGTGAGAAAGGTCACCAGCCATTCGATATGCAAAAAGCGATTGAAGAGAATGCGACCTACGTTTTGTTCAACGGGTCAGAGGGCGCCATGGTCGGTGAGAACGCAATTAAAGCCAGTGTTGGTGATACCGTCCGGCTATTTGTCGGCAATGGCGGACCCAACCTGGTATCAAGCTTTCACGTTATCGGTGAAATCTTCGACAAGGTGTTCCAGGAAGGCGGGACCAGATACCAGGAAAATGTGCAAACAACATTGGTTCCCGCTGGCGGTTCCGCGATGACAGAATTTCGGGTGGATGTCCCCGGCACTTTCATCATTGTCGATCATTCCATTTTCAGGGCATTCAACAAGGGTGCCCTCGGGATGCTCAAAGTTGATGGTGACGACAACCTGTTGGTTTACTCAGGTAAGGAGGTCGATAACGTCTATCTTGGCGACAAAGTTGCGGCCGATGAATTGTCGATTGTAAGAGATGTTACTCAGGCTGCATTGACTGGCTCAGCGACGAAGGAGCAAAAAATTGACGCGGGCCGGGTCCTGTACAACGGAACGTGCTCGGTTTGTCACCAGCAAGACGGCGAGGGACTTGCCGGCGTCTTTCCACCGCTTGCGAATTCGGACTACCTGATGGCAGACACCCGCCGCGCGGTGGAGATTGTGCTTAATGGCTTGGTTGGTCCGGTTACGGTCAATGGTAGCCCGTTCAATTCCGTCATGCCGCCAATGAGTCAGTTGAATGATGATGAAATCGCCAACATCCTGACCTTCGCGCTCAATAGCTGGGGGAACCAAGGTGATGCGATTAGTTCCGACGATGTTGCACAGGTTCGTGCGGCGACGGAAAGGCCGAAGGGGGCTGCCGACTAAGAACGATGCGCATATTCATCGGGCTAATCGCTGTCGTGTCCTTGTCTGGAGGTTTTTCAAAATACTCGATCGCAAATGAGTATGTGAAAATTCCGGCAGGTGAATTCAGATCGGTTATTCCAGAAGTGGACGGTGACAATCTTGTTGCTGTTGCCGAATTTCTAGTGCAAGAGGCGCCGGTAACCAACGCTGAGTTTCTGCGATTCGTCCTGCATCACCCGGAATGGCAGCGCGGGAGGGCGGTGTCGCTGTTCGTCGATGATCAATATCTGTCTACCTGGGCCAGTCCGATCTCTCTAGGGCCTCATTCGGGCCCACAACAGCCAGTGATGCAGGTGAGCTGGTTTGCAGCCAATGCGTATTGCGAATGGCAGGACGCCCGGCTGCCAAGCTGGTACGAATGGGAATATATTGCCGCTGCCAATGACAGTATGGCCGACGCCAGAGCGTTGCCCGAGTGGCGCCAGGAAATCTTGTCGTGGTACTCGCAGCTTGGCGGCGATCAGATTGTTGATGTTCGAAGTAGCCCCGCGAACTATTACCGGATCTTCGACACGCATGGACTGATCTGGGAATGGGTTGATGATTTTAATGCGTTCCTGGTAACCGGGGACAACCGCGAACAAGGCGGTGCAGATCAATTGCAGTTTTGCGGAGCCGGCGCAATTACTATGCAAGAGAAAGAAAATTATGCTGTATTGATGCGCGTTGCGATGCTAAGCGCACTCGAGGCGCGGTACACGACGCGCAATCTGGGTTTTCGCTGCGCACGACAAAACGAGATCAAACAGTGAGGCACCGAAAGCGCTGTTCGGGATTCGCGTTGACTGTAACGCTGATCCTGCCGTTGGTGGGTTTGTCGATCGCCCAATCGTCAGATGGAAATTCGTTGCCGCCAAATTCTGTTTACCACCTGCAGGTTGCTGTCGAAGACCAGTTTGGAGAAGTAACAGGACTGGACCGTTACAAGGGCCATCCTGTCCTGGTCACAATGTTTTATACAAGTTGCCCTCACGTGTGCCCGATGCTTATCAGCACCATCAGGCTAACGGAGTCGAAACTCTCGATCGAGGAGCGCGCTGAACTTCGAGTATTGACAATTAGTATCGATCCCGAACACGACACGCCTGAGAAAATGCGTGAAACGATGGAGCGCCACTCTGTCGAGGCCAGTCGATGGTCGATGGTGAGATCGGAGCCCGACGACTTGCGCACGATAGCAGGCGTTCTTGGCGTCAGGTACAAGCAACTTCCCGACGGTGAGTTTAATCACACCACCAGGATAATCCTGCTTAATCGTGATGGAACGCAGGTCGCCAGTACAGAGCAGTTAGGTCGCCACGATGCGGCGTTTCTGGAAGCGATAAAGACCATCCTTCATTGACTTCAGAAAGCGAGTTAACTTGTAAATACCGTTTCTTGAGGCGCTGCCAACATTATTCGTTGCCACCGGGTTGACTGAAATCCTTATCCGTAAACATCCGCGGTACATCCGGATCAGCCAGACGTTCCGCGAGCGCTCTGATCCTCGCCACCAAGGTGGTACGTGACGCTCGCAATTCATCGACGTCACTGCCCAAGCGAGTCAGTCTGAGAATGGATAACATGGAATTGAGCAGGCCCGCCTCCGCCTCGATTAATCGCACCGAGGCGAAGAAACTGAGCGATAGCGCGACTACCGCTACAATCGCCCACAAGAAACCAAAATAGATGCCGACGATGATCGCGATGACCAAATACAAGATGGGCAACAGTAGAATGGTCGCAAGTACTTTGAGTGTTGCGATATCGTCCATTTCGTAGCTGAAGCGTTCGCCGACCGCTGCCGCAATCCAGCCGACCGGCAAGTGCAATAGGGCTCCAGGTATCGCGATTGGTAACAATGCAAGCATGGTCGCGCTACGGAGGATCACCTTGCGAAATGCGTGAGCCAGCGTCAGCGGCTGACGCAACTGGTAGTCCTTGAGGCCGAGCATATCCAGCCGCGCCTGGTAATTTTCTACGTCGTCACGAAACGCCTGTAGCTCCGGATCCTCGACCGCTTGCAAATACCCTTCGACGAAGCGACGACTCAACTCGACATAGTTACCCGGGCTCAGCTCCGCCGATGAAGGCTTGTACAAACGTCGGGCCGTTTGTATGAAGCGCAATGTGCGCCAATCTGGCGCATTCAGAGTAACGTTTATCAATACCTCAGCGAGGTGATTGGTTAATCGTCTGACCGTCGCTTGTTCATCCTTCTGATAGTCCTGCACCCACTGATCATCGATGACAATCGGCTCACCGAACTCGATAAGTACCTGGCTTCTGAAGCGGTGGCGGTGAATATAGTTCAGTCCGCAGGGAACTACTTTGACATCCACCTTGCCACGCGCAGCCACTGAAAGTGCGATGCGCGCCGTGCCGGTTTTCAGTTTGGCCAGCTGGGACTCGACATGGCTAACGCCCTCCGGAAATACCCCCATGCAATTGCCGGACTCGATAACCTCGTAAAGTTTTTCAAATGCATTTTGATTATCGACCTCACCATCGTGATCCTCGCGACGGTAAACAGGAACCGCGCCGGTCGCATTCAGGAGCGGTGCAAGCAATCGATACCTCCAGAGCTTGGCACTCGCCATGAAATGCAGCGGCCAGCGACCACACTTTGCGGTCAGCAGCCAGCCGTCCATCAAGGCATTCGGATGGTTGCCGGCAAAAATTACCGGACCGTCAGTGGGTACGTTTTCGATGCCGACGACATCGATGCGGCGAAAAAAGGTGTCGGTGATGGTGCGGATCAGCCAGATGATCACACGATGGAACATCAGTACGCTCCGCTACATTTTGGGATCATCGCACTTTGCGATTTTGTCGGGCGGCTGTCAAACCACCGCGGCCAGCCGAGCACACTAACGATAAGATAATATCAGTTATCATCAGGTTAATTGGATCGATGTTTGCACTGAAAGGGATCGGATAATGGGTGACTTCGACGGAATGCCCGCCGCAAACATGCGGCAGCCTTGAGCTTCACTGATCAACAATCCGGTTGGCGCCGGCCCGAAGTGCTACTGATGCTGATGGCATCCGCGGTCCCTTTGAGCTTTGCGACGTGGAGTAGCCTGATCAACAACTTCGCAATCGATCGCGCCGCGTTCACGGGCGCCGAGATAGGCATTCTCCAAAGTCTGCGGGAAATACCCGGCTTCCTCGCCTTCGCCGTAGTACTGGTGCTGCTGCTGGTACGCGAACAGTCACTGGCGCTCTGGTCTTTGCTGATATTGGGTATTGGTACGACGGTCACCGGCTATTTTCCGACGATCCTTGGCCTGTACCTGACGACGATCGTCATGTCGCTGGGGTTTCACTACTTCGAGACCGTGCAGTCGTCGCTGGCATTGCAATGGATCGAGCAACGACGCGCCCCTGAGGTATTCGGCCGCATCATTGCCGTAGGCTCTTTCACGGGAATCATGAGTTTTCTCTTTGTTTTTTTTGTGTTTTCGAAGTTCGGTATCGATTTCAAGGAAACGTATGTCATTGGCGGCGGCCTGACTTGCCTGATCGCAGTGATCGGCTGGCTGGCCTTTCCCCGCTTTCCGCAACGCGTAGCGCAGCACAAGAAACTGATCCTGCGCGGGCGCTATTGGCTCTATTACGCGCTGACCTTCATATCCGGTGCGCGACGCCAGATATTCACGGTTTTCGCCGGTTTTCTCCTGGTTGAGAAATTTCAGTACACGGTGCCTGCTATTTCGCTGCTGTTTTTGATCAATGGCTGTCTCAACATGTTGATGGCGCCGAAAATCGGCCGGCTGATCACCCGCTGGGGCGAACGGCGTGCACTTGTATTCGAATACCTCGGCCTGATCATTATTTTTGTGGCGTACGCGTTCGTCGACGATGCATTTGTAGCCGGCACGCTCTATGTTATCGACCACCTGTTCTTCGCGATTGCGATTGCGATCAAGACTTACTTCCAGAAGATTGCCGACCCCGCCGATATCGCATCGACGGCTGCTGTCGGATTTACGATCAATCATATCGCCGCCATCATCATTCCGGCTGTCTTCGGCCTGATCTGGCTGCACTCTCCCCCCCTGGTGTTTCTGATGGGCGCCGGGATGGCCGCGGTGTCCCTGGCGCTGGCTTTTCTCGTACCAGTGGGGCCGGGGCCTGGCAATGAAACGGTGCTGTCAACGCGATAGAGTAAAAGGGGTCGGATCCAATTTTCCAGCAACAAAAGCGAATAAGGGCCATGCTTTGAAAAATTGGATCCGACCCCTTTTACTGGATCCGACCCCTTTTACTCTCGCCGCGACACAGTTCTTGTTGCATCGGCATTTCGAGATTGCACGTCTCTCGATCGCGCGCCCGTTTCATCGCGTTTGCGTACCACTCAAACTCGTCCAGAAACTTGACGATCCTGTCATCGTATGCACGTTCCAGTGCGACGCCATCGTCGTCGAATGCATTGTGAATTTGAGAAACAGGAAATGCGCTCGGGATGCTCGGCGTGCCAAGCTCGGCAAGTATGGCACGCAGATTGATCAACGCACGAACACCGCCAAACGGTCCTGCTGAATAGGTGACGATAGCGCTTGGCTTGTAAAGGTACTCGCTTTGGTAGTGATCGAGCAGATTCTTCAGCGCCGCCGGAATACTGTGATTGTACTCAGCGCTGACAACGACGAACCCGTCTGCTGCCTGGAGGATTTGACCGACTGTTTCCATGGCCTCAGGCGCCTTCCCTGCGTCGTACTCCTTGTACATCAGATCGAGAATCGGGAACTCGTGCTCCATCGAGTCGACCAACGTGACGGCATGATTGCGCTCTTCGAGTTTCCGGGCAACAAACCGCGCCGCTTTGATTCCTTGGCGCGCACGGCGAGCGCTGCCGTAGATGATTGCTGTGCTCAATCCCATTGTATTCTCCGATCCGGTCGATCAATACTTTGATTCGTTGTTCTGATGTGTCAGGACAGATTCTCTGCGACATAGTCGCGATCGTACGTTGTTATTTCGTGAAGGTTTTCCCAAGGATCGCTAAAATACAGGGAATAAGCCAGTTTGTGGTCCGTGATCCTGAGGTCAAGGCCATGGCTTTCAAGGTGCGTAATCCATGCCAGAAATTCCTCCCCGCTGGCGCCAAATGCAATGGCGGAAATGCTTGTGGGACTTTCCGACTCAAACAGCGCCAAGTGGATATTACCCTCCGGATCCTCCAGTGTAAGAGGGCCATTCTTGACGGCCCAGGCCATCAGCGCATCAACACGCTTGAGTCCCAGCACGGTCTGATACCACCCCTCTGCTTCGTCCCAGTTTGCGACATCAACGTGTACGTGATCGATGCCTGTCAATTTTGGTGTCGTCATCGTCTGTATCCTTGGCAGAGGACGAATATAACCCCGACACTACGCCGCGCACGAATAAATGGGCCCACGGCTGCCCGATCCGCCCGTGTTTTGGAGTAAAATCCTGATTAATCAGCAAAATTCTCCACCTGAAGGAGCTGTCCGCTATGAATGACGAAATGAAGGGAATAATAACTACCAGCCTCATTGCTGCAGTTGGTTTCATGTGGGTTGTCGGGGGTGTTGCAGTCATACTGGCAGGATTTGATATGCACTGGGCGCTCGGATGGATGGCCCTGTTTGTCTGGATATGGGGCTGTGCGGCAGCCGCTATTCACTTCAATGTAAGGCGTTTTTTCGATTAGACCCCTGTTGTTCAGTCGGTAGCCCTTGGGGTCAGTGCTTTTGCTGATCCCGGAACGGGTGGCCTCAGGATGCGCCGGCTAATCAGCCTCGCTAACTGGCGGCTTGGCGGCCTGCAGGAATCGGAGCGTGCCAAATACAGTGCGCAAGTAAGATGTTTCAGTGACTCGGCAGAAACCGGTTTCGCGAAAGAGTGTCGTCAGCACGCCAGAGACATGATCACGTGTAGTTTCAAATCCATCGAGCACCTGAATCTGGTAGAACGCCAACCGTTGCAACAAACCGGTCGGCTGCCCCCAGTCGGCGATCTGGACTGACCCACCCGGGCGTAGTACACGCATGATTTCCTCGATTGTGCAGCGTTTGTCCTCACGCCTCAGGTGATGGAAGAACAATGTCGAGACAACATGGTCAAATGTGTCGTCCGCAAATGGCATTTCGGTGGAGTAACCTTGCACCAGTTCACATGCGGTGTCAGCGTTTGCAAGTTTCCGTTGCGCAATTTCTAGAATGGCGGGATCCGCATCGAGACCCGTAACTCGAGCCAAAGACCCGCGGCGGACGATTTCCCGAAGCAACGTACCGGTACCACATCCCACATCAAGTACGGACTCCCCGTTTTCAATCGACGCCGCATCGACAAGCCGGCGCTTGAATACGGACTCGCGGGTCGTAAGACGAACAACGCAGTCGTACAGCGGCGTCAGGACGTCGAACCGCAGCGCCGGAGTGAAATCGACTCGCTGGGTCACTCAATTAAACCTTCCTGGTGTCGTCTTCTGTGCTCTGCAAACTGCAGCACCAGGCTGTAAATCACCGGTAACACCAGGAGATTGAGAATCAGTACCGTCAGCATCCCGCCCAGCATAGGCGCGGCAATGCGGTGTGTGACATCCGAACCGGTTGCCGTGCTCAACATTATGGGGACCAGTCCCGCCATCGTGGACACGGCCGTCATCGCGATAGGCCGCACACGCCCGGATGTCGCCGACAGCACCGCATCCTTGATCTCTTCGACGGACAGTGTGGTGATACTGGCCGCACGCCGTTTGCCGATCTCCGTGTCGATGAAACTCAAGACCAGCACACCGATTTCCGCGGCCATACCCGCCAGCGCAATGAATCCGACGGCCACGGCCACTGACATATTGTAGCCGTTCATATAG
>Ga0255058_10001964_pt1 | contig 11463 bp, 7 predicted proteins | sample Cases_109_9_MG_FD_188637 | JGI IMG/M metagenome (GOLD analysis project Ga0255058, IMG submission 188637) | Seawater microbial communities from Amundsen Gulf, Northwest Territories, Canada - Cases_109_9 | ecosystem: Environmental > Aquatic > Marine > Gulf | place: Canada: Northwest Territories... | reverse complement strand
AAATGAATATGAGTTAGTGTCTCGATTGGGAAATAGAGGGAGCTCAATGTAACTATTTGAATTTAAAAGCAATACAAATATAGCGCCTATAGTCCACTTGTTGGTATAATTGGTATAAATTGTGCATCTACATGAGTGTAAAGGTTAAAAGAATGCTTGTGTGTTTTTTGTCTTTTGCAAGCTAAAAGGAAAGGAGGTGAATAATCGATGCAATTAATAAAAAAGAAAAAAGAAAAAGGTTTTACCTTGATTGAGTTGATGATTGTTGTCGCTATTATAGGAATTCTTGCAGCTATCGCTATACCAAATTTCTTAAGATACCAGGCCAAAGCCAAGCAATCTGAAGCAAAAACTAATCTGGGGGGGATTTATGTCTCTGAGATTACCTATAAATCTGAAAATGATACCTTTACGGGCACCGTTACAGATTTGGATTGGGCTGCTTCAGGAAGCACAAGGTACGCATATACAGTTCCGGGCGCAAACATCACGACTTTTACAGCTCTGGCTATATCGAATATTGATACTGATACTTATCAAGATCGTTGGACAATAAATGACACTAAAATCCTAAACAACTTATCAAACGATGTAACTAATCCATAATTAATTTTCTTTTATTAAAAGGAGACAAACCGTAGGGGTTTGTCTCCTTCATTTTTATGAAATTAAATAAAAGTGGATTTACACTCGTTGCGCTAATGATAGTAGTAGCGATAACCGAAATTCCTGCGGCGATGGGCATTCCTAATCTTTTGACTTTTCAAGCAAAAGCAAATTGATTATTGATCATTGCGCCTGGGGCTAGCTTTTTTTAATCTTTCCATTGAAAGAAATTCCATATCATTCCAAACGCTAAATATCCTGTTTTATCTGTGTCCCTTTTATTATTAATCTACAATTTTATGGTTTGTCCAACTATAGAAGGGATGCCCTATAATTTGTAAATATAGCCTATCCCGCAGGATTTCCCCCCTTTTCAATAATTTCTAAAGTTTTCACCTTTCTTCCCATAAACTGGCCTTCAAAAGACATTATTTGTTAGGAAAAATCTAAGCAAGAGAAGGGAATTATGTCACAGGTGTAAACGAGACAACTTACGCCATAGAAAAAACAAATTTTCTCCAGGAAAAGAAAAGTATGGGGAAGGAATTGGGAATAGTGAAAAATTAATATCGCTATCACAATAAATTCTTGTATGGCATAAAGCGGAAAGGCGACGCAACCAAAAGGAACTGCCGCTCCGGTGAGCTAACAGAGAAAACTTGCTCAAAAAACAAGTTTTTACAGTGTAATAATATAAATATCACCTAAATCAGCATGCCGTGTTTTATATAATAAATTTGATATCAACTGGCGTTCTATTATGAGAAAATGAAGGAATAGATTCCCCCATGGAATTCAAAAAACAACTTGCCCTTCAATGCCCTGCGCGAAAACCAGGGGTAGTTTGCTTAAATTCAACGATGATTAATTTCACAAATATGGATTGATTATGGCGGTATTGAAACATATTTCCTCAAAGAGCGCCTGCATTTTTTCTCTATTCTTTATATTTATTATCTACAATATTACCATTAGCCCAACCGTTTATTGGAGAGATTCTCCGGAATTTGTAGATACCGCATATTCTATTGGCATAGCTCATCCAGCTGGTTTTCCAGCCTATTCTTTAATTTCAAAAATTATTACCTTTCTGCCTATCTCCAACATTGCCATGCGGGTAAATTATGTGTCTCTCTTTTTTGCGGTTTTAACCCTCTGGATTACTTTTTACATAATCATTGAATTAATCAAAATATGTTTTCAAGAATTGCCGAATAATCAAGCATCATTGGCTGCAATGTTGAGTGTTTTGATCCTGGGAAGCGCTTCTTCTTTCTGGTGGATGGCAACTGTAGCTGAAGCATATACGATGAACTGTTTTTTTCTTTCCGGATTTTTTCTTGCCGTCATTAAATGGCTTCGGTTTGGCTCTCCCAAATTTCTTATGTTAGCTTCTTTTGTGTTTGGCATATCCACGTCGGTTTATGGGGCCAATTTGCTTTTTTCGCCGTTCCTCTTTATTTTTTATTTCCTAAAACCCAATGAAAATAAATTACACCAACTATTTTTGGCAGTCGGTTTTTTTCTATTAGGATATTCTATCCATCTTTACCTGCCTCTCCGATCATTAACAGATCCTACTTTTGATTGGAGCAATCCTGAAAATATTAAAAATTTTATTTCCCATATAACAGATAGGAAAGACGAATCTGCGCACTTTGAGCGGGCAAAAAATGCTATCGCCTTTTTCTATACTCTAGTGATATTTGGAAAGGTGCTACTTATTGAAATAACTATAATGGGCGTAATTTTAACCATTGTTGGCTTTATTTGTCATTTTAAGAAGGAAATAAAAAGCTTCTTTTTATTTGCCTCAATTGGATTTATAAACACCATATTTTTGTTGACATCTTTCGGGCACATAGATAATGGATCAGTATTTCTTGTCTCCTTTATGATTTTTTCTTTTTGGATTGGATTGGGGACCTATTTTTTATTAGAAATGAGTAGCGATTATATCGCTAAATTTAAATATAAAAATATTATTATACCAGTGATTATCTCTTTTATAATTTTATCATTTATTAAGAATTATCCTTCTAATAACAAATCTGATTATTACTTGCCCCGGGACCATGCGCGAGAGATGGTTGTTGCTTTGGATCAAAATGGCATGGTTGTTAGCTCAATGTACTGGTTTTTCTTCAGATATTTTCAAGATGTGGAAAATCTCAGACCCGATACTTCAGTAATTCTTGTATCCGACTTGATCCAACCGGAAAGATTTCAGAAAGTTACTCCAGCAAGGTTTCCATTGCTTTCTTTTCCTCCCATGGAATCAAGCGGAGAAAATCGACATGAATTTATGCAGGCCTTTATTTCTTCTAATATTCGTAGCAAACCAATCTATTGGGATTTTAAAAGAGAATTAACTAAATTCAATTTTCAATACTTGATTCCGGACAATAAATTTTTGATGCGTTTTGTTGATCACAAAGTCGACAAAATACCTGAAGATTTGGCTAAAAAATACTTTTTGAATTTGAAAAATTCGATACTAAAAGAGTTGGAGGATGAAAAATTCTTTTTAGACCAGGGGGCTGGGGTTCGTAGCTATTATTATCATTTCCTAGAAAGTTTTGTGGAGTACCTGATGATGAAAAACTTATATCACCATGCCCTCCCATTTCTGGAATTAGCTCTTACACTTTTTGATTCGGAGGCTGAAAATTTTCTTACACTTAAAGGGGTTTGTCTCATGAAATCCGGTAATTTAAATATGGCGGAGGAAATTTTTGTCAAATTATATAACAAATATAAAAAAGATTACGGATACAATTTTAATCTTGCTTCCTTATATTATGCAAAAGGAGAACTGGAGAAATCCAAAAGATATATTGAAAGCGCTAAAAGTTTAAAAAAAGATTTTGCTAAGAGTTATTTTCTCGCAGGGCAAATCTATTTACTGGAAGGAAATTATGATCAAGCGATTATAGAGTTGACTTATGCAATAGAAAAAACAAAATTTCTACCTGAAAATAGAAAAATACGGAAAGTTTTGGCAAGAGTAAAAAAGTTAAAGGCTGAGAATAATGGGATATCATCGAGCTCCCGACAACCCGCCAGCGCTAAAAAGTAGCCGGTATATTTTCTTGAAATTTATAATTTTTTTGCGTTAATCGCATTAAAGCGTTTTAGAATTGAAAAAAGCCAGGTTGCTTATTATTTTATATGCTAATTAGTGAACGAATAAAAATACAAGCGCTAGAATCTCCTTTTATCACCTGTTTAGCAAGCATATTTGTCCCTTTCCTGCTGTATTATTTTACTATATGCCCCACTATATACTGGAATGATTCCCCGGAATTTATTGATGCGGCTTATAATTTCGGGATTTCACATCCTGCTGGCTCGCCCACATATTCTTTAATATCCAAAATTTTTACGTTCTTCCCTTTTTTTTCCCTCTCTTTTAAAACTAATTTAGTCTCCCTGTTTTTTGCTTTGTTTACAATATTTCTGGTCTGCACAGTTATTTTGTTTTTGCTTTCTCTTTATTATCCAGAAATCAAAAAAAAGGAAGCTAATCTTATTATTATACTTAGCTCCCTTTTTATAACAACTATGCCTTCTTTATGGTCAAAAGCAATCCTAGCCGAAGTTTATTCGATGACCTGTTTTTTTATGGTTTTAATTTTATATTTTTTATTTAAATGGTCTGTCAAAAGAGACTCCAAATATTTATATTTAGCCACTTTTTTTTATGGCCTGAGCTCTGGTGTACACGCTGGAGTAGTGATGTTTTTGCCAGGATTTTTGCTTTTCTTTTTGTTAGTTATGTTTAATGGGCAGAATTGGAGAAATTATGCTCCGATAAAATCTTTTGCCCTTCTTTCTCTTTTCTTTTTACTGGGATTTTCCGTTTATCTTTATCTCCCTGTCAGGTCAATTACCAACCCTGAATTTGACTGGGGGAACCCTGAGACATTAAAAAATTTCTTTTCTCATATCTCTGATAAAAAAGATTCTTCACTGCACTTTAAAAATATCACTCAAATTAGTAATTTACTGAGAGATAGTTTCTTTTTCCTTAAAATAGCTGCAAAGGAAATTACCTTTATTGGCATGTTCTTACTAATTTCAGGAATGGTCGTCCATCTTAAGAAGGATTGGAAGAGATTTTTATTATTATTTTTAACCGCGTTTTTAAATATATTATTTTACTTAAGCTCAACATTTGAAGAAAACAAGGACGTTTTTGTGCTGTCTTTTGTAATATTTATTATTTGGATTGGGCAAGGAATTTATTTTATCAGAAACATTCAAATAAAATTCACTCAAAGAGCAAATCTCAGAAGGCTAACTGCTCCTGTTATAGTTACATTTATTTCTTTTAGTGTCTTAATGAATTATAAAAATGTGGAGAAGTCCTCTTATTATTTAACAGAAAAGATTGTGAAAGAAATGCAAATGGATATGGATACAAACTCCATATTTTTTTCATTTCGACATTGGTTTCCAATTAGATATTTACAGGATGTGGAAAATTTAAGACCAGATTTAATAGCTATTAACATCAGCGATATGAAAAACCCTGATGTTTTTAATCCTATTACTAAAGAGAGATATCCGATGATCCGGTTTCCTATGATGGCTTCAACCAAAGAATCTTTTTATGACTTTTGGCCCCTATTGATAAAAGAAAATATTAGAGATAGAAAAATGTTTGTGGGTTTGAACCACATTATTTTTGAGACAAAAAATATTCATCTTATTCCCCACAAAAATTTTTTAATGCAGATAGTCGATAAAGACCACAAAGAAAATTTTGATGTGATCATCGATAATTATTTTACAAAATTACAGAAAACCATTAACCAGGATATTATGAAAGATCCTTTGTTTTTCGCTGGAGAAGAAGGAATGAATACGTACTACAAAATATTCTTGGTTAATTTTGCCAATTTTCTAAGAGTAAAGAATAAATTCAAGAAAGCTTTATTATTTCTAAATTTGGCTGATCAAATAACGGTAGAGGATGAAAGAAAAGATATTTCTTTGATGAAAGCCATTTGTTTGGCCGATTTAGGGAGGCACAATGAAAGCGCTAGTTTATTTGAATATCTTCTTGCAATATCTCCAAATGATAAATCCATTTTAGCGAATTTAGGGAACCTCCATTTTAAAATGAAAAATTATAAATTGGCTGAGAAATATCTTAAAAAAGCTATCACCCCTGACGATGGGTCACCTAATGAGCGCTATATTCTTGGGATGACATATTTTGCTCAAAATAGAATTGAAGAAAGTGCAAAAGAAATTAAAAAAGCCATTGGAACATCCAAAAATCCCTTAAAAAGAAAAAGAATGGAGCTTTCGTTGGCGAAAGTTTTAGGAAATTAAACATGACATTATTACCTGAATCTTGCATGATGGATTTTAAAAAATGCAGGTTTTTCTTTGTGTATTCGTGGCAATAAATTTACTTCACTGAATAGTTACCTTTTTTTTAATATAACTGTTGTTAAAAGCAATTGAGATCATTCAACGGTTTCATTTAGAATATAACATTCATTAATCATTCTCGGATGTTGTTTTTCAAGACTATTGGGAATATATATGTTTATTGATGCTTCGAAATTGATAAGGAGGCTTTGCGCTGGAATTATTGATTAGGGAGCCATATTATGGTTCATTACAGATTATGATTTTTAATAGTTTATCCAATAAAAAAATGCAAATTTCTACTCCATAAGATAGATCTGAAATTCCACCGAGGTTTAGCTGCTGATTAGTAATAGCTTCAAAATAGCAATTTTGATATTGTTTTGTATTGGGCTTTACTTGCCCTCATTACAAAATGATTTTGTTTACGATGATAAATTTGTTATCCTGCAAAATAATTGGATCACAAATATCAAATATCTTCCTGATATATTTTCTTCATCGGTCTGGGATTTTGGTGAAGGAAAGTCTAATTCCAACATTTACCGCCCTATGATGCACGTTGTTTACATGGTAGGGTATCATCTTTTCGAGCTCAAACCCTGGGGATATCATCTAATAAGCATTATCCTTCATTCCGGGAATACCATTATTGTTTTTTTCTTAACATCCGCTATTCTCAGTAAACAACAGGAAATAGCTGGGCAAAAACCTGAGTGGAAAGAAAATACTTTGCATCAGCCATTACATCATCATGAAACTCTTTCTGCTCTTAACCTGGCTTTTATAGCAGCCCTTCTTTTTTCTGCTCATCCGATTAACACAGAGGTCGTTTCATGGATTACTAATTCTGCGGATCTCCTCATGGCCACGTTTTTTTTACTATCTTTTTCCCTCTATATTTCTTGCATTCCTGGTCTGAATATTCGATTTGTTTGCTCTGTTATTTTTTTCATTTTAGCAATATTATTGAAGGAAACAGCTCTAACTCTGCTAATTGTTATAGTTTTATTTGATATCGCTAAAGAGAACACCATTTCACTCTTTAAAAAATTTAAAACGTATATCCCATTTATTATGGTTTTTATTGGGTATATGGTATTAAGAGTTTACGTTTTAGGAGGAATGACTGTAAGCAAAAAGGCAGGAATGGGCGTAAGCAATATCGTAATAAATGCTTTCCCCTTATTTTTCCAGTATATTAAAAAACTTTTACTGCCAATTGACCTTAAGGCCATTTATGTATTTTACCCTGCACAGTCATTAACAGAATGGACCGTGATAGGAACAATGGTTTTCACTCTATTTTTTTTACTTGTATGGAGTTTTGCAAGAACAAGAGATAAAATAGTCTTTTTAGGACTTTCATTTATGGTTATTCCTTTAATTCCTGTTTTTTATTTGCCGGCGATAAGGGATGATGTATTTGGAGAGAGGTATTTGTATTTACCTTCCTTTGGTTTTGTTTTATTGATTTCTTATGCTCTTGAGAGGATATGTAGTTATCTTAGGAACAAAGGACTATATACTGTATTAATGAGTAGGGGTTTAATTGTTTTAGTTCTTATGGTTTTTATATTCTATTCTTTTAAAACAATAAGAAGACAGGTAGTTTGGGAAAATGATTTGAGCTTATGGTCGGATACAGTTAAAAAATCGCCCGATAGCTACAAAGCTCAAAATAATCTGGGAATGGCACTTGGACAACAGGGAAACTTCAAAGTGGCCATAGCTCACTTGAATAAAGCGATAAAAATTAAACCCGAATACGCAGACGCGCATAATAACCTGGGCATTGCTTTAATAGGCATAGGAAAAACAGGAGATGCGGTTCCCCATTTTTCCAAAGCGATTCAGCTTAAGCCGAATTTTGCAAGAGCTTACCATAATCTTGGATTCGCCCTGATGAAACAGGGGAAAATAGATGATGCTATTGTTCATTATTCAGAGGCATTACGGCTAAGGCCTGGCTATACAAAAGCGCGTCAGGGTTTGAGTCTCGCTAATGAACGTCTTAGGGAAAAGCTTAAGTAAGCGACAAGCGATAGAGAGGGAGCATTCCCAAATTGTTGCAAATCATTTTTTTGTCCCGGAGGGACAGCTGGAAATAGCCCACCGATTCATCGGTGGGACTATATCCAACGATTTTTAGTCCCGTAGGGACGACTGAATGCATCGTGTTTTTCAGCCGTCCCTATGGGACTAAGAGGTGGGGTCTGTGACCCAGCAATAAATTGCTGGGCTATTATCACAAGTCCCTCTGGGACAAAGAACTTACAGCAATTTGGGAATGCTCCCGTAAGCGATTACGCATTATCGATTTTTACACTCAAATTTAAGACATGAATGTTAAAAAAATAATGTCTATCATTTTACCTATTTATAATGAAGAAGAGATTATAACGGAACTTGTTGCAAGGTTAGAGGATTTATTAACTCAATTGAGAAAAAATTTTTCAATTGAAAGAAGCTCAATTGAAATTATTTTTGTAAATGATGGATCAAAAGATAAGAGTTTCTTTTTGCTTAAAGAAATTTGTGAACAAAAGGATAACTATAAAATAATTAATTTATCAAGAAATTTTGGACATCAAATAGCCATTACTGCAGGGATGGATTTATCACAAGGGGAATCAGTGGTAATTTTAGATGCTGATTTACAAGATCCTCCTGAATTTATTGTCGATCTATATCAAAAATTGTTAGAAGGATATGATGTTGTATATGCTGTAAGAAAAATAAGAAAAGGGGAAACATTCTTTAGGCTTACGTGTATTAATTTATTTTATAAAGTTTTGACATTTTTAGCTGCGATAGATATACCGGGAGCCACAGGGGATTTTAGAATAATGAAGAGAAAGGTTGTAAACGCACATCTGCAGATGCGAGAAAAAAGTCGATTCATTAGAGGAATGATTAGCTGGTGTGGTTTTAAGCAAATCGGAATTGAGTATTGCAGAAATGAAAGATATGCAGGTGTAACAAAATATCCCTATTTGAAATTGGCTAAATTAGCATGGGATGGAATTACTTCTTTCTCGTATATTCCATTAAAACTTGCGTCATATGCTGGATTTTTGACGACGTTCTTAGGCGTAATCTATGGTTTATATGCGTTATATTCCAAGATATTTTCAAATAAAATAATTTCGGGATGGACCTCTTTGGTTTTAATTGTTTTAATTTTAGGAGGAATGCAACTTGTTATTCTGGGAATTATTGGAGAATACATTGGGCGAATTAGTGAAGAATGTAAAAATAGACCTTTATATATAATTGAAGGAATTTATGAAAAAAGAATCTGAGTTTGATGAATATGCTTTTAATTATGAAGCTATTCACAAAAAAATTTTAAAGATTACAGGATTTGACCCAGATTATTTTGCGGAGTATAAAATTAAAGAGGTGTTTAATTATTTAAAAAAGCAGGACAATATACCAAATAGGATAAATTTTTTAAATTATGGGTGTGGGACAGGTAAAACGGAAAAGTTTATAAAGAAGTATTTTCCAAAATCTCATATATACTCCATAGACATTTCTTCTGAATCCATTAAAATAGCTCAACAGAATAACAAAGGACTTTTAGATGTTGAATTTAAAGTCTTTAATGGTTTGGAGATCCCTTATGCGGTAAATTTTGATTTAATTCTTGCGGCAAATGTGTTTCATCATATTAGTCCATCAAAACATATTAGCGCTTTAAAGGCTTTATATTCCAAATTAGCCGAGAAGGGGTATTTATTTATTTTTGAACATAACCCTTTTAACCTTCTTACAGTTAGAGCGGTTAAAGATTGTGAGTTGGATAAAAATGCTAAGTTGCTCAAGCCATATTATGCTAATAAAATTCTTAAAAAGTCTGGTTTTAAAAATAGAAAGTTAAAATTCATTATATTTTTCCCAAAATTTCTAACTTTTTTATTGTTCTTAGAAAAATATATCCACAAATTTCCTTTAGGAGCGCAATATTATTTTATTGCGCAGAAAGATTAGGAAATATTAGAAATACTGTTTTCAAAAATAAATTATAGGGTATTAGATGAGTAAGCATAACCTTAAAACTAACTCCAAATCTGTATTTTTAAGTATCATTATTCCTGTATTTAACGAAGAAGAAAATATAAATCCCCTTTACCATAAAACTATTAGCTCATTAAAAAACAGGGGTTATAAGTATGAAATAATATTTATTGATGATGGAAGCACGGATAAAACATTACAAAATCTTCTTATTCTTCAGAAAAATGATGGTAAGTTAAGAATAGTTAAATTTCCGGCAAATCGTGGGAAATCAGATTCATATACTATAGGTTTTAAACTGGCTAAAGGAGATATGATAATAACTATGGATGGGGATCTTCAGGATGATCCGGCAGAAATTAATAAATTCGTCGAAAAAATGGAAGAGGGGTATGATGCTGTTATAGGTTGGAAGTATAAAGGAAAAGGGCTTCCATCCTATATTTTTAATAAATTTGAATCCCTGATTACGGGGATTCCTATCCACGATTTCAACTGTCCATTTAAGGCATTTCGAAAAAGTATATTAAAAGATTTTAATATCTATGGAGAGCTCTACAGATTTATCCCAATACTTTTGCACAAGAAGGGCTTCAAAGTTGGAGAAATTAAAATAGAAAACTATCCCAGAATATATGGAAAGTCAAAATATGGATTGGAAAAATTTATGAGAGGTTTAATGGATTTTTTAACAGTGCTTTTTATTACAAAATACAAAAATAGCCCCCTTCATTTTTTTGGTTTTGTTGGGGGAATGTTTGTTTTAACAGGACTATCATTAGACGCTTTTTTGACAATCAGGGGGATTTTTTTTACAGGCCGAATAGGACATTTAGCCTTACTATTAATGGGAATATTTTTAATCATTGTTGGTTTCCAATTCCTTTCAGTTGGCTTGCTTGGTGAATTGATTATAAGCGGGAGAGAGCGTAACATCTCTTATTCAGAACACATAAACAAAAATCCGAAATAACTCCATTCAATTGAAACTATTAAATCTTATCATTATTTTCCTACCCAATAAAAATAATAGACGGGCTCGATAAATTGATCAATTCATCTATGATGATTATGTCATTCATCAAACGAAATTCCCATCCTCTTCTTTTAATCATTTCGTGTCTCATCGTATATTCGACAACATTTAATTTCTTAATTGATAGCGGCGGAGATAGCGCCCAATATATTTTACTGGCCGAGTCAATTAGCAAAGGAATTGGTTATAAAACCATCAATAGTCCAAGCGTGCCTCGCCATACTCAATACCCATTCCTTTTCCCTTTATTGTTAAGCCCCATAGTTTTTTTTCTCGGTTATAACTTATTAAGCATGCATCTGTTGATGATAATACTTGGGACCCTTTCTATTTTTATAATCTATTTAATATTTAAAGAATACTTTTGTAAAGATATTTCTTTGCTCTTGTCTATTCTAATCGCATTTACTCCT
>Ga0255058_10001963_pt1 | contig 11465 bp, 13 predicted proteins | sample Cases_109_9_MG_FD_188637 | JGI IMG/M metagenome (GOLD analysis project Ga0255058, IMG submission 188637) | Seawater microbial communities from Amundsen Gulf, Northwest Territories, Canada - Cases_109_9 | ecosystem: Environmental > Aquatic > Marine > Gulf | place: Canada: Northwest Territories... | reverse complement strand
CGACTGCTACGACATCGCCGACTGCTACGACGTCGCCGACTGCTACAATGTTGCCGACTGCTACGAACGGTGCAACCGCAACACCAACCGAAACAGAGGATCCCACAGAAACCGAAACGGGGACTCCGTCTCCCACAGAAAGCGCGTCGCCATCTCCTACAACAGCTGCCTCTCCCTCTCCCTCTCCGACGGCCACGCCGACCCCGACGCCGACTGTGACACCCAGTCCAACGGCAGTGCAAGACGACTGTGCTGGGGCACCCTTGCCACTACCGGCTGATGACGACGACTGCGACGGATCTACAACAGCGCTGGAGAACTTCGTCGGGACTGATTCCGCTGATTCGTGTGCGAACACAGCGACCCCGAACGACGAAGCCGTCGACAAGCAGCCAATGGACACCAACGATGACCAGAGCGTCAACACCTTCGACGTGGTCCCGTTCATACCGGCGTTGAACTCCGTAGCGCCGGAGCCAGCCTACACTGTGCGGTTGGACCTGAACGCGAGCGGGAGCATCAACACCTTCGACATCGTCCCGTTCATCCAGGAGCTGAATACGACGTGCTCACCCTAGGGGGAGCGAAACGCTGATCCGTGTCCGATGAGCGGAGTGATGAACACGTCGACCGTGTTTTCACTCCGCTCTACGGCGCCCCGGCCCCGAGAGATCGGCGATGGCGGTCGATATGAAGAAGGTAGTCGTGCGGTATAAGACGAAGCCGGATCGGGCGGATGAGAATCAGGCCCTGGTCAAGAGCGTGTTCAAGGAGCGGCGGAAAGCGACCCCGGCGGTGCGGTACGCAGCGTTTCGGCTCGAAGGCGGCGTGACTTTCGCGCACGTGGCATTCATCGAGGGGGACCAGAACCCGCTGGGTGAAGTGGCTGCGTTCAAGGAGTTCCAGCGGGAGATCGGAGACCGCTGCGAGGAGCCACCGGCCACTCAGGCTGCGACGGTCGTTGGGTCATTCCGCCTACGATTGACGTCTGCCCCTTGTCTGTGCCGACCCTCGTAGTCACCGTTGCAACGCAGAAGCACTAGAGCGCAGAAGCCCCGCCCGGTTATCATCTGTAGATGGATACAGTCCGAGCGGGAGTAGCTCAGTGGTAGAGCATCTGCTTCCCAAGCAGAGGGTCGCCGGTTCGATCCCGGTCTCCCGCTCCAGATCCCCAATTTGTTACTGGTTCAGCCTCTGTTTGGCGACACCAAGTCGTCGACTTCTGCCACAGCGCCCGCTTAGCTTCTCCACTTTCCCCGGTCAGGCCGTCTACTGCCGCAGAATCGCCACCCGGTCACCGTACGACCTCCTCGTGACTAAGATGTAACAATCTCGATCTTGCATCGTCATTTCGAACAGCGGTTGATCCATCGAGCCGATGGCGCCGCGAGGGGTAGTACCCCACGTAGATCTAACAATCTCGATCTTGCATCGTCATTTCGAACAGTAGTTGAGTCCACATCGACTGTCACATGCCTTCAGTGACCGGAGAACCTAAGATGACTAAACCAACCGGCCTCGGCGAATCGGCAAAGGGGTCGCAGCCCTTCCGCACTTCTCATCTTTCGGTAAGGGCCCGAATCGTGCTGGCGTTCAGCTTCACGGTACTCGCTTTCGCTTCGGTCGCAGTCGTATCAGCCCGGCAATTTCGCTCGCACAGGGCCGATATGGCCGATGCCCAGGCGGCTGCCGCGGCAGCCAGTTCCCTGGAGAGTGTCCAGATCGGCATCCTGACGCAAAATCTCCAGCTGGAGATAGTTCTGGCAAACGGAGATGATGAGGTCGCTTCCCAGATTCGTGAGTCTTCAGGTCAGCTCGAAACGCAAATACAAACTTTCCTGGACAACGCGCGCGAGGCCAATGACGATGGCCAGATCGAGGCTCTCACAGAGGTACAAACCGGCGTCGGTTCCTTACTCGCGCTGAGCGACACCATCCTTCGCGACGAAGAAGCCGGCGACGTCGCGGCCGCAAGTGCAGCCATGGGCACCTACATCGCGTTGCTCCCGAACGTGGACTCAATCCTTGGTGAGGCGATCTCCGAAGAGCGAGCGGCGATGATGCAGGCAAGGATGCACGCGAACGGAACAGCGAGCTTCGCCTTCTGGCTCCTTGTGATTTCCAGTGGAGTCGGCGTGGTGTTCGGAATCGTCCTGTCCGCGCTGATTGCCCGGTCGATCATCAAGCCTCTATCCTCTCTGGAACGCGCGGCCAAGGCGATTAGTAGCGGCGACACTACGGCACGTGCCAGGGCAAGCGGTGCGCCACCTGAGCTCAGACGCCTGGGATCAGCGCTCGATGGGATGGCGGACTCACTGTTGCACCTCGCCCGTCACGACCCCCTCACCGGTCTTCCCAACCGGCTGCTGTTGGACGACCGTACCGCTCAGGCTCTGGCCCAGGCGCGACGGACTCGCTCCGAGCTTGCCATAATGTTTCTTGACTTGGATCGATTCAAGATCGTCAATGACACGCTCGGCCACGAGGGTGGAGACCGTTTGCTGAAGGAAGTTGGTGATCGGCTGACGAAGCTCGTACGTGAAGGCGACACCGTCAGCCGCGTCGGCGGGGACGAGTTTGCGCTCTTGCTGCCGAACATCCATGAGACTGATGGCGTGATCGCCGTGGGCGAACGGGTTCTCCAGGCTCTGGCCGAACCCCATTTCATCGCAGGCCGGGAGTTCCACGTTCCTGTCAGCATCGGGGTCGCCGTCTGGCCCGATGATGGCGACGACACCCAGACGCTGCTGGAGCATGCCGACACGGCTATGTATCGAGCAAAGGAGGAGGGAGGGAACCGCTACCAGGCACACACTCCTGAAATGCAAACTCTGATCCAACGCCAGGTTGTCCTTGAAGCGAGCATGCGTAAGGCTCTCAAGAATGCCGAGTTCGTGGTCTATTACCAACCCCAGATGGACTTGGAGACCGAGCACATCGTGGGCATGGAAGCCCTCGTACGCTGGGACGATCCTGCCGGCGGGATTATTCTGCCCGGGGAGTTCATTCCGCTTCTCGAAGACAGCGGAATGATAGTCGAACTCGGCGAGTGGGTGCTGCGCGAGGCGTGCAAGCAGATGAAGACCTGGCAGGAAGCAAGCGTCGCCTTTCTGCCGGTGTCAGTCAACTTGTCTCCTCGCCAGCTGCGGCAGCGCGGATTGATTGACATGATCACCGGTATTCTCGATGAGACCGGATTGGAGCCCCGCTACCTCGACATAGAGATCACCGAAAGCATCACGATGCAGGAGGATTACGAGACCATCGAGACCCTCCGAAAACTTAGAGAGACGGGGATCAGCGTTTCCATCGATGACTTCGGCACCGGCTACTCATCCCTCGCCTACCTGCGAAAGTACCCGGTCGACACGATCAAAATTGACAAGGTATTCGTTGATGACATCAAAAACAGTCACGAAGAGGCGCCACTCGTCACAGCGATTCTCGCCATGGCACGAAGCCTCGATTTGAAGGTCGTCGCCGAGGGCGTCGAGACGGCCGAGCAGCAGCTTTACCTCAAGGATAGACAGTGTGGCACCATGCAGGGATATCTCCTAAGTAAGGCCGTTCCTGCCGAGGAGTTGGGAGAGATGCTGAAGCGAGATAGCCGCCCCTCGGGCGCTCGCGAGATCTTGCGGCCGAATCGCTAGAAAAAGACGTTTGATTCGCGCCTCCGTATTCAGGGTGCCGTCGTCTCCCAAGAGTGCGCTCTCAGCATCTGTAACTACTGCACCAAAACACCTCGCGGCCATCGGGCTTTGATCCCCAGCGCGGCATCTGTTGTCATCGTCAGCCCGGTGGAGATACACTTCGGTCGATTGGAAGCAAAGGGCTAAGACGGGGCGAAATCACGGAATCCATACCTGGGCAAGCGCGAATTCGCAAACCTAAGCTTCCCAAGCAAAGGGTCGCCGGTTCGATCCCGGTCCCCCGCTCCAGATTTCGGCTGCCTGGGTGCATCGGGGCCAGCCCTTCAGGTATTCCCCCACACCGAATCTCCCCAGCCTGCATGACAGACCTCCACCCCCGACTCGCCGTATGATTCCTCTCAACCAGTAGAGGGAGGCGAAAGAATACTTGCTCGTACCGCGCGGACAGCACCGAACAAGGGTGGGCAGGACCGTGTACACATTTACCCTGAACGCTGGACGTCGCTTCATGGGACTCCGGTCGTGACTCAAATTAGAGGTCGGGGCCTGTGATGACGAAGAGCCAGTCACCCGCCATCGACGTCCGCTCGCTCTCCCGCGTCTTCAAGAACGGTCCGCGTGCGGTCGATGCCATCAATCTCGAAGTCTTCCCGGGCGAAATATACGGGTTCCTTGGGCCCAACGGGGCGGGGAAGTCAACGACTATTCTGATGCTGACGACTCTCCTTCCGCCGACATCCGGAACGGCACTCGTGGCCGGCCATGACATCGTTACGGAGGGGCGGCACGTGCGGGCGGCCATCGGTGCCGCGCTTCAGGAGGCCGGGCTCGATCCTCTTCTATCGGGTCGCGAGCACTTGCAGCTACAGGCCGCGCTCCACTCGCTGCCCCGGCAAGAGAGAGCACAACGGGTGGACCAGCTTCTAGGGCAGTTCGGTCTGTCAGAGGCCGCTGGGCGCAAGGTCATCGGCTACTCCGGCGGTATGAAGCGGCGCCTGGATCTCGCCATGTCGCTGATCCACCGGCCACGCGTACTCTTCCTGGACGAGCCTACAACCGGCCTCGACCCTCAGAGCCGCAGCGCGATCTGGAAGGAAGTCAGGAGATTGGCCAGAGAAGAGGGTGTCACCGTCTTCCTCACGACACAGTACCTCGAAGAGGCCGATGCACTCTCTGACCGCATAGCGATCATCGACCACGGAAAGATCGTAGCCGAGGGCACACCAGAGGCCCTCAAGGCGGAGATCGGCCGTCCCAGCGTTGAGGCGATGGCCGTCGACCCGGACGATAGCAGCGCCCTTGCTGAGATTCTTGGGCAGTTCGGAGAAGGGGTGCCGGCCCGCGCGAAGGGCGCGATCGCGGTGCGGCTCGCAAACGGGACCGTCGACCTCGCCGAAATCGTCAGGGTGATCGATGCCGGTGGCCTGCGGATCGCCGCTCTGAACCTTCACACGCCGACGCTGGATGACGTCTTTCTCGCCAAGACCGGATATTCACTCGAGGGTTCCGGCGGTTCGGCAGAGGACGGCTCACATGGCGCTTGACCTGCCGAACCTGTCGCACATGGCCCACCTGTCCCGGCGTTCGGCCGTCCGTGCGCTGGCCGAACCGGCCGTGATGCTCCCAACTACCGTCTTCCCACTGATCTTCTTCGGGGTCCTCGCCGGCGGCGTATCAGCAGCCGGAGGCATCCCGGGATTCCCCAGTGTGTCCTACACAGACTTCGTGTTCGCGGCACCATTCGTCCAGATCTCCTTGCTGGCTGCGGTGTCGACCGCCACGCTGCTGGCCAACGATATCGAGCGAGGTTTTCTGGATCGCTTGCTCCTGACCCCTGCGAGCAGCGTCGCGATCCTGGTTGGTCACCTGATGGGGGCCGCGGCGATCGTAAGCGTACAAGTGACCATCTTTCTCATCGTCGGGCTGATCGTTGGAGTACATATCGAATCTGGCATCCTCGGCGCATTTGTTCTTGCCCTCCTTATCGTCCTCCTCACGGTCGGCATCGGCGGTATCGGAACGTTCGTTGCGCTTCGCACCGGCTCTCCTGAAACAGTGCAGGGAATATTCCCGCTGACGTTCGCACTGCTGTTCCTGTCGTCGCTCACGCTCCCTCGAGACTTGATCGACGCAGATTGGTTCCGGCTCATCGCCACGATCAACCCCATCTCTTACTTCATCGAGAGCGTTCGTAGCCTCATCATCACGGGCTGGGACGCGGAGGCGTTGGCTCGTGGTTTCCTGGTTGCCGCTGGCGCTCTGGCGGTGGGACTGATCGCGTCCGTGACAGCACTCCGCGGAAAGGTAGCACGAACGTGAGCAGGTCAAGCTTCACGTCCGTTCTGTTCGCCGTGGCCTCCAGGAGGGTTCGGCTGTTCCTTAGAAACCCCGCAATCTCCCTGCCGTACTTCGCGATGCCGCTGTTGTTCCTGGCGCTCGGGGGAGGCGGGCTATCCAACCTAGACAGCGTTCCCGCCTTCGATTTCCCGTCCGGGTACACAACGTTCTTCTTCGTGTACGTAATGATGCAGGGGTCGGCCTTCGCGGGCGCTGGGGCCGGTGCCGCTATCGCCTCCGACTTCGAGAGCGGCTTTGCGCGCCGGCTCCTGCTTGCTTCTCCGCACCGGTCCAGCGTCATCGCGGGATACATACTCGGCGCCGTAGCGCTGGCGCTCGTTCTCATGCTCGTGCTCACGCTGGTCGGTCTCTCCGTCGGCGTAAACGTGGACGCCAACGGCCTTGAGCTCGCGGGCCTCTACGGCCTGGCTGTTCTTCTGACGGTACTCTCCGCGCTCTGGTCTGCGGGATTCGCGCTGCGCACACGCATCACGCGGGCGCAGACAAGCGCGTCCATGCCGATCTTCCTCGTACTAATGCTTTCGCCCGCCTTCGTGCCGCGCCCGCTCTTGAGCAGTTGGCTTCGAGTCGCGGCGGACTACAATCCCTACACGGCGATCCTGGAGGCGGCCCGAGGCCTCATAAGCGGAGAACCCGACGAGGTCACGCTCGCCTTCCTCGTAGCACTGGGCCTCGTCGCGGCGTTCAGCCTGTGGACGATATCTGGTCTGCGCCTGGCGCTACGCTCGACATAACGGTGGCGCTCGCAGAATAGGGGATGCTAGGACAGCATGACTCTGAATGCGGCGCCTATTGCGCTGGAGCTGCCACTGAGATGGCGCGAGCGCAGCATCGCGCTGTGGTGCATCGCCCTATAGATAGGACCGATGATCGGCAATAGAGTGAGCATGGCGTGGTAGCTTTCGCGCCACCGATGAGCGTTGAGCAGAGGAGCTGTGAAATGGCCCAGTCTGGAAGCGACGTGGCGAAGCAAGCGCAAGACCTCATTCAGACCGGTTACAACGCCGTGTATGCCGGTACGCCCAACAGCCCCACGCTGCGCAGGCTCTGGCACGAGCACGCCGAAGGCCTGGAGTTTCCCGAAGAGTTCGGCCACATAAGCTTCGTCACCGTGCCCCAGCTAAAACGCATGGCCGCCGAACTTCGTCTCAGCCCCGGCGACACGCTGGCCGATCTCGGCTGTGGCCTCGGTGGCCCGGCACTGTGGATGACACGGGAGACGGGGGCCAATCTCCTCGGAATCGACCTCTCGTCGGTCGCCGTCGAAGAGGCGGGCAAAAGAGCAGTCGAACTCGGGCTGGCCGAGCGAGCGCAATTCCACCAGGGATCGTTTGCCGATACGGGGTTGGACGCCGGCTCCGTCGACGGGGCGATGAGCGAAGACGCCATACAGTACGCCCCCGACAAGCACGCCTTCGCAGCTGAGGCGGCGCGTATCCTGCGCCAGGGGGCGCGACTTGTCTTCACCGCGTTCGAAGTCGACCCGGAGAGGGCCGCTGGTCTCCCGGCTTTCGGCGCCGACCCGGTCGCCGACTACCGTCCGCTCCTCGCAGAGGCGGGCTTCAGCGTTGACCTCTACGAGGAGGCTCCCGGCTGGCCGGAACCGCTGACCGCCGCTTACTCCGCTCTCGTGGGCGCAAGCGCGCAGCTGGAGAAAGAGATGGGCGAGGTCGCCACGCGGGCCCTGGTCCTTGAGCTGTCGCTGACATTACAGCAGAAGCCATACCAGCGAAGAGTGCTGGTCGCAGCAACGAGAGAATAAGGCTACTCTTCTACTAGAAACGTCGTCGGCCGCACTGGCGATAGAAGAGGAGTACACAGGTGCTGGAATCCGCGAGATCACCCATGCCAATTCGATTTGCTCTTGTCTTCATCGCGACCGTGCTCTCCATCGCTCTCTTCCTGACCGACGCTGAGAGCGGCCGCAGCGCATTCCCCGGAGCGAACGGCCAGATCGTCTTTCAGAGCGACCGGGAAGGCAACGGCGACATCTACCTCGTGAACCTGGACGGCACCGCCCTCACGAACATCACCAGCAATCCGAGCTTCGATCACGACCCATCTTGGTCCCGGGACGGCACAAAGATCGTCTTCCAGTCCGACAGGCTGGACATCAACGGCGAGATATACGTCATGAACGCCGATGGCAGCGATGTCGTTCGCCTCACCTTCAACGACTCTGACGACTGGGACCCCTCCCTTTCGCCGGACGGCTCAAAGATCGTCTTCACCGCCACGCGCGACGGCAACGACGAAGTGTACGTGATGAACGCTGACGGAACGGGCCAGACGAACATCTCTAACCACCCCCTCCTCGACGGCAACCCTTCGTTCTCGCCAGACGGCTCGAAGATCGCTTTCACCACCTCTCGAGAAGGCAACGGCGAAGTCTACGTCATGAACCCGGACGGAAGTGATCCCGTGAACCTGACGAACCGTCCAGCTACTTTCGACGAGGAGCCATCATGGTCTCCCGACGGTAATAAGATCGCCTATCGTGCCGCCGGGGACGTCTACGTGATGAACGCCGACGGCAGCGGTCGAGTCAACATAACGGATGACGAAAACGGCACCGACAAGAATCCGGCGTGGTCGCCCGACGGATCGATGATCGCGTTTGCGAGCGACCGTACTGGCAGCATCGATCTCTTCGTAATGAACGCCGACGGCAGTGACCAGACGAACATCACGAATAGGCCCGGGTTCGATGGCGTACCGGACTGGGGGCCGGTACCTCCAACCCCCCTTAACGCTACCTGGGGCGACAGCAACTGCTCCGGCTCTGCCGACCCCCTCGACTCACTGCTCGCGCTGCGCTTCGATGCCGGCCTGAGCGCGAACACCGGCGCCTGTCCAGAGATGGGCCGGGTCATCTACCTGGCGGACGTGTCCCTCCGCCGCTGGGGCGATGTCGACTGTGGCGGCAACATCACCCCCATCGACGCCCTCAAGCTCCTCCGCTACGACGCTGGGCTTGGCGTAGCGCAGGCGGTCGGCTGCCCCGCCATCGGCTCGGACGTTCTAGTCACCTAGCAACGCGGCGGCCGCCAAACTTGTCGGTAGCGCGGACCAGCTCCTGCGTGATCGCCGTGTCACTCGCGGCGTGCCCTGCGTCCTCAACGATCACCAGCTCCGCGCGTGGCCACGCCCGCTTGAGCTCCCATGCGTTGACGATCGGCGCTTGAAAGTCGAAGCGACCGTTCACCAGGATCCCGGGGATGGCAGCCAGCGAATCGGCGTCGCGGAGCAGGCGTCCGTCCCCCAGCCACGCATCGTGCCGCACGTAGTGGGTCACAAGGTGCGCGAACGCCATCGCAAGATCGGCGTTCCTGAACCTCTCAGCAAGTCCAGTCGTCGGCGGCCACGCCGGTGTCGCGGATTCCCACATGAGCGCATTCATGCCATCCGATCCAGCACAGGCCCGCGACCAGGCGGAATCCTTTGCCGCCGCTGGTGCCACCTGGCTCCTGGAAGGGCAGGCTCATCCCGACGCGGTCTCCACCCGCATCCGCGCGCTCGGGTAGCGGGCCTTAACGCAAGGCCAGATCGGCCCGCGCACCTTGACCCGGGTTCGAGAAAGCTCCGGCTTACGCGCGCTGGCCTTGATCAGGCCGCGGCAGCCGTCTCCTCAGCCCGCGACGGGTTCGCCTGCTTGCCCGTCTCCACGTAATCTTTGAGCCCGGTAAGCAGCTCTGCCATGCCGCTGCGCGCCTGGCGGCCGGCGAAGGCCGCGTCCAGCAGCGCACCGACCGGTCCGAACTTGAGCTTGTAGTCCATTTTCAGCTTGACGACCGTCCCGTCACCCTCCGACATCGCCCGGAAGTCAACGAAGCTCTCCTTCAGCGGCAGCGACGTCTCATAGACCTCGATCGTATAGCCCTCGCCTTCGCTCCAGTTGAAGGCCCGTTCTCGCAGGAAGCCCCCGTTCGGCAGGTCGCACTGCCGCATCGCGTTCTCTCCCGTCGCTTCGTCCGAAGTTGTGTGCGAGTGCGCGATCGACGGGTTCCACTTGTAGATGGAGCCTAGATCCGACAGCACCGCCCATACCTGTTCCCTCGACGCATCAATCCGTACGTTCGTCCTAAATGATCCCATAACATCCTCCTTGGTTTGAGGTTATCCATGATCACGGGCGTCCGACTGTAGCCCACGTCACATAGACCTCGGAGGCTCCAACCCGCCAGTGGCGATTCCTCCACGGGGCACCGTTGAGCACGGCACGGATGTTTGAGAGTCTCTTCGTACTGTTGCCCGAGGGATCTGTGGGGTACTCGCCGCCTTACGGCGTGTACGTGATCTGCAGGGCGAACCAATCTACTCTGAATCGCCGGCTTGTATCACTGGCGACATCTGTGAACCGGATCCGGAAATTAGCGTTCGTGAACTCCGTTGAAGCGTTCCACACCCGGCCCCACGTGTCGCTGTCGGTGCCGACGATGAGCGTCCCCTGTACCGTGGGCAGAGTCGGCGTCGTCTTGGCGGCCGTCCAGGTCGTCCCTCCGTCCCACGACAGCTCGACGCAGATGTGTGGCGCGCCGCCTGTGCCATCGACCCGGCCGTCTATGCGGACCTCGATACCATCGATGGTAGCCCCGCCCGGAATGCTGATGCCGTAGTCGTAGTAGCGATGTCGGTCCTTACCGGCGTCGCTGCACGACGTGGCCGTGTTGGTGCCACTGTCGCGGTCCTCGGCCGTCGCCGCATCCAGAGCGAAGCCCTGCGTGGGATTCTTCTCGTAGCCATCACCGTCCCCGCCCGTGTCAACAGCTTGTGCGGCTGGGCTCAGATACCCTGTGTTCGTCTGCCCGCCGAAGCTGGCGGCCGTGGCAAACGTGTTGCCTCCTACCGGATCAGAGTCTGTGAGCAGGCCCACGGCGCTCTGCGCGAAAACAGCGACCGTCACGGCTGCGGCCAGCCAGATGATCGCCAGCGAAAAACGGAGCGCGGGCCTTGCCGTCACCAGTCGCTTCATCGACCGATATCCAGACTGAGCCCTCCGCCACCAAATGTCGGAAAAGCCAGGTTGAACTGAGACCCGGCACCGTTCCAGTCGGCCGGGCGGAAGAACGATCCAGGCGTCGCGAGTGGACGTGCTGGCTCTGCTGTGGACGCATGGGTTGCGGCGTCAGAGCCAGCGGGGGCGTTGCCGTCGCCGTCGGCCAGCCCGACGGCGAGAAAGACCAGGCCAGCCAGAAGGGCGATACGCGCTGCCCCTAGTAGGGCCGGGAGGCGCGACGCCAGAGAACGGCGCGGCACGCTGGGTGGATGGGAAGAACTCGAGCCGGCATAGTGCGAGGTCTTCGACCCCGCCGCGGGCTTTTCGTCGCCCAGCCAGATGTCCCTTAACGTCAGAAGGCACAGCATGCTGATGGGGATCAACACGAACAGCATCCACCCCAACGGCGTGCGCAGGTAATCCGCCGCGTAGCCCAGTTGTGGGATCGTGTAGGTATGCAC
>Ga0255058_10001961_pt1 | contig 11472 bp, 6 predicted proteins | sample Cases_109_9_MG_FD_188637 | JGI IMG/M metagenome (GOLD analysis project Ga0255058, IMG submission 188637) | Seawater microbial communities from Amundsen Gulf, Northwest Territories, Canada - Cases_109_9 | ecosystem: Environmental > Aquatic > Marine > Gulf | place: Canada: Northwest Territories... | reverse complement strand
CGAGCTTTTCTTCCGACACCTCACCAGGCAGGCGGATCGCTAAGCCAGGCCCGGGGAACGGGTGGCGATTGATAAAGCTTTCGGGCAAGCCCAGCTCCCGGCCAAGCGCACGCACCTCATCCTTGAATAGCTCACGCAACGGTTCCACCAGCTTCAAGTTCATGCGGTCGGGCAAACCGCCAACGTTGTGGTGCGACTTGATCGTGACCGAAGGCCCGCCGGTAAACGACACGCTCTCGATCACGTCCGGGTAGAGCGTGCCTTGGGCTAGGAATTCAGCGCCGCCAAGTTTGTGCGCCTCCTCGTCGAACACGTCGATAAACAATCCGCCGATGGTTTTGCGTTTCTCCTCAGGATCGCTAACACCGGCAAGCGCCTTGAGAAATCGCTCGCGCGCATCGACATGAACCAGAGGGATGTTGTAGTGCCCGCGGAACAGTTCAACGACTTCTTGCGCCTCGTTCTGGCGCAACAGACCGTGGTCGACAAAGATGCACGTAAGCTGTTCCCCGATGGCCTCGTGGATCAACACCGAGGCAACCGCAGAATCGACGCCACCCGACAGCCCCGAAATCACACGGCCGCGGCCAACCTGGGCGCGAATTTTTTCCACTTCGCTCGAGTGAAAGTGCGCCATGGTCCAGTCGCCAGGCAGCCCGGCAATCTTGTGCACGAAGTTCGAGATCAAATCTCCGCCGCGCGGCGTGTGCACGACTTCGGGGTGGAACTGCACGCCATAGAAGTTACGCGCCTCATCCGCGATGACAGCGAACGGTGCCCCCTTCGAAACGCCCACCGCCTTGAAGCCTTCGGGCAGCTTGGTCACGAGATCGCCGTGACTCATCCAGACTTGGTCGCGTGTGCCCTTCGGCCAAACACCGTCGAACAACCGGCAATCCTCGACGATTTCTAACTCCGCCCTGCCGTACTCACGGTGATGGCCAACTTCGACGACGCCGCCGAGTTGGGAAACCATTACCTGCTCGCCATAGCAAATACCAAGCACAGGCAGACCGCTCGTCCACACCCAGTCAGGTGGCCGCAGCTTTTCCCCCTCGGTCACGCTTTGCGGGCCGCCTGAAAGGATCAATGCCTTTGGCTTCAACCGGTCCAGCGCATTGTGGACACGGTTGATCGGCACGATCTCAGAATAGACGCCGGCTTCGCGCACGCGCCGCGCAATCAGCTGCGTCACCTGGCTGCCGAAGTCGATGATGAGAACGGTATCGGTCATTGCGTTAGCGATCTTGGCCTAAGCCGCCGGCCGAATCGCCATTGGCATGCTTATTCTTAGCAGTATTGCATCGCCCGGCGTCATCGCCAGCAAACCCCTTATGCGTTGAGGCGCCAGAGCTCAAAATTCAACGCCGCCGCATAAGTGATCCACAGAAGATAGGGAACGAACAGCGCCGAAGCCGTTCGCCGCACGGGCCATGCCACGATGATGAAGGCCGCAATGGCGACACACAACACGGCAATGTCGACCAACGCGTGCGTGATCATCTTCTGCCCAAACATGATCCACGACCACGCCCCGTTAAGCGCGAGCTGCACAAACCAGATGCCCAGCGCAGGCCCCAGCCCTTGCGCGCGCCACACGATCCACCCGGCGAGCGCAATCATCAGGTAGAGCACAGCCCACACTGGGCCGAATACCCAACCGGGCGGTATCCATGCCGGTTTGTTCAAGAGGTCGTAAAAGGGACCGGGCGAAAACTGTCGGGCAAACAGGGCCACCGCGCCAACAAGGACGATAAAAAAGATGAGAGCGGTGTACTTCTTCACGGTTACGCCTCGATGTGTGCGGAGCCTCTTGGCCTATTTTGGTATGCCACAGCTGCCATGGGCGATTACGAGTGCGCAAGGGGCATCGTGCGGTTTTCCGCCAACCGTTGCGCGCGGGTCCTCACGCGCTGCCGCGACGCAGACGCGCAATGAAAAAGCCATCCGTGCCGTGACAAGCCGGCGTGAGTTGCAAGGTATCATCGCGCCCGTCGGCCGATAGCGGCGGTTCGCTGCCGAGGTGTTCCTTCCAAGCCTGAGCATAAGGCTCAACCGAAAAATCGAGATGGGCTAAGAGAAATGCCGCCACTTGATCCGCGTTCTCCTCCGGCAGAACCGAGCACGTCACATACACGAGACAGCCGCCTGGTTTCGTGAGACCGGCCGCCAGTGCCAGCACCTGTTTCTGCTCGGCTTGGCGTTCGCCAATGTTGGCGGGTTTCAAGCGCCACTTGGAATCTGGCTTGCGCCGCCACGTCCCCGACCCCGTGCACGGCGCATCCACCAACACAACATCGAAGCACGCACCTCGTGCGACCAGAGCCGCCTCATCGCCCGCCTCCATCACCTGCACATTGCTTACGTCCGCCCGCTTCAAGCGTTCAAAGATGGGGCGCAGCTGGCGCTTGTTCGCGTCGTAAGCATAGATATGACCGGTATTCTGCATAGCGGCGGCGAGCGCCAGCGTCTTGCCGCCCGCCCCTGCACACAGATCGAGCACCTGCATATTGGAGGTCGCGCCCGCCAGAAGTGCAGCGATCTGCGAGCCCTGATCCTGCACCTCGAACCAGCCCTTGCCATGCGCCGCCTCGACCTCGACGTGAGGCGCACGGCCGGCACCTTCTGGCGGGGGTATGCGCACGCCCACCGGCGACAATTGCGTGGGCTCTGCTGCAAAATGCGCTAGCGCTTCGACAACATTCTCGCGCGTTGCGTTAAGCGTGTTGACGCGAAGGTCGACCGGCGCGCGTGCACTCAAAGCCGCGCCCTCCTGCCCTGCGCGCTCACCGAACGCACGCTCAAGCGACGGCAATATCCATTCGGGAAAATCTCCCGCGATGTGAGCGGGCGCATCGTGAGGCAACTCGCGCGCCAACGCTGCCGCTTCCTCTTTGCTTAAACGTTTAATCGCATACGCTGAACCGTCGGCCACGCCTGCGACTTCCTCTGGCGTCATCGCGAACGCGCGTAGCGCGGCACCCAGCACAAGCGCCCTTGGGGCATCTGAGCCCATCCTTGCCGCGATCGACTTGCGCCGGCGCAGCGCGTCATAGACGAGCGTACCGATCGCTGCCCTATCGCCCGAGCCAGCAAAGCGATGGTGTTTGCCCCAGTCGGCCAGCGCAATGGACGCCGGGCGGTGACGCACCAGAATGTCTTCGAGAATTTCTTCCCCCGCCTTGAGCCTTGCACCAGGACGCATGGGCTAGGGCCACCCGAAAAGAATGCGTATGGCGAATATCACCCACATCGCGCCTAAGATAACCACGCCCGTCAGCATGGCATTAAAGCGCGCCTTTACGTTATTCGTTCCTGTGTGGATGTAGGCGTGCACCAGCCGCGTCGCCACGAACGCCCAGGCGAGCGTTACGAACACCACGCCCGTCATCCGCGTGATCAGCGCCAGCGCTACCACCACAAAAAACAGCATCGGGGTCTCGAGCTGGTTCTGGAAGCAATTGCCGATCTGCATTGCGCGTTTGGGCCACACGGGCTCGCGCAAGGAGACGTCGGTGAATTTCACCTCCCCGCTTTTGATTGCACCCACGCGATGGCTCCACATCCACGACATCAGCACGAACGTCAGCGTCACCTGTACAAACACCGGAATGAGCAAGCTTGTGACCGACATGGGGCGTTAGCCTCCTTAATCTGAGAAGCCGGCGGCGGCGCATTGCGCCAAGCTCACACTCGGCCTGGATAGTTGGGGGTTTCGCGCGTGATCAACACACCGTGCGTATGGCTTTCATACACGGAGGCTGGAGAGATGCGCACGAACTTCGCCTTTTCGTGCAGCTCGGCCAACGTACGCGCGCCCAGATACCCCATGGCCGCACGCAAACCGCCCAGCAACTGATGCACCACCGCGTCGGCCGGCCCCTTATAGGCCACCTGCCCCTCGATGCCCTCGGGCACCAGCTTCAGCGTATCCTTCACCTCCTGCTGGAAGTAGCGGTCCGCTGAGCCGCGTGCCATGGCGCCGATCGAGCCCATGCCGCGATACGCCTTATAGGTGCGCCCCTGATAGAGATACGTCTCGCCGGGCGCCTCGTCGGTTCCCGCAAGAAGCGATCCGATCATCACGCACGATGCCCCTGCCGCGATCGCCTTGGGGATATCGCCCGAATAGCGAATGCCGCCGTCCGCGATGATGGGCACGCCGTGCTTGGCCGCCTCCTCGGCGCAATCCATGACGGCTGTCAGTTGTGGCACTCCCACGCCCGCCACGATACGCGTGGTGCAGATCGAGCCCGGCCCGATCCCTACCTTCACCGCGTCCGCGCCGCAATCAATCAGCGCCTTGGTCGCCTCACTGGTCGCCACGTTGCCTGCGATCACCTGCACCCGGTTCGACAATTTCTTGATGCGTGTGACGGCCTCCAGCACCCGGCTCGAATGGCCGTGCGCGGTATCGACCACGATCAAATCGCATCCTGCCGCCATCAACAGCTCGGTGCGCTCAAACCCGTCCTCGCCCACGGTCGTCGCCGCCGCCACGCGCAAGCGCCCTTCCGCGTCCTTACACGCGTGCGGGTGCTTCCTCGCCTTTTCGATGTCCTTGACGGTGATCAGCCCGATACAGTGGTAGTCTTCATCCACCACCAGAAGCTTCTCGATGCGGTGATGGTGCAAATGCCGGCGCGCATCATCTTGGGCAATGTCGCGCGGCACCGTGACCAGCTTCTCCTTGGTCATCAGCTCGGAGACCGGCTGTTCCTCGTTAGAGGCAAAGCGCACGTCGCGGTTCGTGATAATGCCGACAAGCCGCCCCTTGGTGGCGCCGTTACGCGGCGGCTCGACCACGGGGATGCCCGAGATTTGGTTCTCGTCCATCAGTTGCAGCGCCTCGCGCAACGTGGCCGTGGGGTAGATGGTCACGGGATCGAGCACGATGCCCGCTTCGTACTTCTTCACCTGCGTCACCTGGCGGGCCTGCTCTTCCGGCTCCAGGTTGCGGTGGATGACACCGACGCCGCCGGCCTGCGCGATGGCGATGGCCAAGCGGGCCTCCGTCACCGTGTCCATGGCGGAGGAGCAGATGGGGATATTGAGCTTGATCGACTTGGTGATTTGCGTGGAGACGTCGGCCTCGCTGGGCAGGACAGACGAGGCGGCCGGCACCAGCAGGACGTCCTCGAAGGTCAGGGCTAGCCCAGAATCCTTAGCGCTCGGGCTTTGGGCCATGCAGGCGGTCTCCTAAGGGCTGGGGCGACAAGGTTCACAGAGCGCGCCGCAGCGGGAACGTTGTCGGCAGCCCTATACCACCTGAGTCGAGGTGAGGGAAGGAGGGGGGTGGCAAGCTGATCATGTCGAAGACACGCTTCCAGCATGATGCTTACCCCATTCCCCTTGTCATCTCGCCTCTTATCCCCTGTCATCCCGGCAGGTGTTGCCGGGACCGTGATGCCGCGTCACCGCCACTTGGCTGGTCGAGCAACAGCAAAGCGGGTTCGCGGTCTAGCGCGGCCCCGTGCCGGTAGACGTGAAGCTTGTCGTCCCCATCCCGGTGGATTGTGTAGACGAGGTCGCCGCGCATGCCGTTCTCGGCTTGCCTGACGGTGACGCGGTGGCGCATGACGAGTGCGATAAGACCCAGAACAAAAGCTGCCGGCACAATCAGCCAAAGGGCCTTCGTTCCGTCCGATAAGGATTGGTAGGTGTCAAAAAAATCCTGCCAGAAATTATGGTCCTCCATGTGCGTGGTCCTCCCCGTTTTCATTTCAAACGAAAACGGCCACCGGAGGTATCCCACCTAGTGGGGTCCCACATTGTGGGTTTCCACAGTGTGAGTGTCACAGCGTGACCTCTGGTAGCCTGGGAGTTAACAAGCCGCCGCTAGACGACCGCAATAGCCTTTAGGCTTCTCCCCGAAGGGTTGGCCCTGGACATGCGCCATTGCCTCCCCGACCCTAAGGTTGAGGAGGCATCATTGCGGCTGATGCCAGCCGCTAGCGGAGGGGTTGTTAAGCCCCGGGATCGGCAATTCGCTGACCCCGCGGGCACCTTAATATGAAGTCGGGGAATGCGAAAGAAGCCGCATGGCTAAGTGCACAGGGGGTGGGGGGGCATAGTGTGTGGAAGAACGTCACCCCACCCACAACGTCATTCCCGCGCAGGCGGGAACCTAGAACACCGCACCACACGACGAACGCTAGGGCCGTGCCAGCTCCATTTCCGAGCCCGCATCACCTGCATGAGCACCAACAAGTGTAGCGCTGGATGAGACTTGACTGGGTCCCCGCCTGCGCGGGGATGACGCGAATCGTGGGTGAGCGCGCGCCTGCCCACAGCGTCATCCCGCTGGAGAGCGGGATCCACGCAGTGTCCGCTTTACCCCCGAGAGCGGACATTCTTTGAGGCGGCGTCAATGTCCGCTTAGTGCCAAAAGCAGACATGCGGTCGGGCGTGAGGAATATCCGCAAAACGCCAAAAGTAGACCGGATTGCACAACATCATAGGTGAGCGAGAATATGATTGGCGGCATCGCGACCGCGATATGTTTCCGGAACAGGCAGCTGGCCCTTAAATTCAGGCAAGTGCTGATTAATGAGCGCCTTCGTGTACTCGGTCAGATGCCGGCCCATCTCCTTAACCGTGATCAGCTCGTCGCCGTTACGATCGGCGCGGCCGCCCAGGCCATCGACGACGGCATAGGTAAACAGGCCATGTTGCAACTGGGGAAGCTCAAGCGCTTGCTCATCGACGCCAGCAGAAGCAAACGCAACAATGTCAGCGTAATAGGCCGCGTTCCCCAGCTTCGCATAGTAGGCATTGGCCGCATGGCAGGTATCGATGAAGAGATACCGCCGGCCACGAGTGCTGTGAATGATGCGTTCAAGTTCCACCCAGGGCAGGATCCGATCGCCCGCCCAGCCGCCGCCTTCAAACTTTACGTCGGTCGGCAGAAATAAGTAGTCCGCGCGGTCGTTCACTCCGTGGCCAGCAATAAAGACAACAACCGTATCCTCAGGCATTGCGCGATTTCGGATATCACTTAAGTATCGGCGAATGTTGGATGTGGTCGGTGCGGGGTCTTTGGGGTCGTTTGTCAAAAGCAGTGTGACGGACTCCTTGTGCTGCGGCCCAAGCCGCATATGGATGGCCCTCGCGAAGGCCTTTGCGTCTGCGCCTGCAAACCGGAGATCGCAACTGCTATCGCGCTTTGGGTCGCATGCCTTGCCAAGTCCCGGGTAGCGATCAACCCCAACAGCCAGAATAAAGAGCGTGCCACGTCTATCGAGATCTCCCACACCGACGTGCACCACATTCAACGTCGCATCCGTTTGACCAATCTCATTTTCGGCTGTGACGACGATACGGTTGTCTCCGCGCGCAAGAGGGACGGAGAAGTTGAGCATGCCGGAATCTGTAGGCGCAGCTTTCTCGGCAATCTGGATGCCATTGACGCGGACAACAAACCGCTTGACGGGATCGGGAGTCTCAGCCGCCACAACCGTGATTGAGGTACGGCGGCCGCTCAAGCTTGCTCCCATTGCGGGGGACACAATCCTTATGCTTGGAAGAGGTTGGCTGCGCAGATCGGCCAGCCTAAGTTTCGTGCCGTGCGCTTTGTCGATGGCCTCCTCAGCGGATGCGCGCCGTATCGCATCCTCTACAATATCGGGCCGGTTCAGATGCTTGCGCAGCTCGTTGGCCCTCACGTAATCGGGCACAGCCCCTGCACCCCTATTGAACTGCCAACCAACAAAACGATCAGCGCCTGGCGAGCACGTATAATAGCCCTGCGGTGTCCAAATCACCCACTCACCGTTGGGGGTGTGAAAAATATTCACAACGAGTTCGCGCGTTTTGAGATTCCACAGTCGAACGGTGTGATCATTGGAGGCCGACGCCAAAAATCTACCATCCGGCGAAACGCTCAGCGCCCAGATATCGCTTTCATGACCATCGAATCTCCCGATGCGATTGCCGCCCCGGTCTAGTGCGGTGAGCACGCCATATGAGCCGCCGCTGATGATTGTCTTTCCATCCGCTGAAAACGTGAATGCAGAATGCCGGTTGCCATCGGCAAGCGGATCTTCTCCCCGTCGAGCACTGCCAAACAGCGTGCTGTCCTGCAAGATTTGCAAAACTTTGTGTTTCGCGTGACCGTAGTCGACGAACTTCCCGACTACTGCCTTCAGTCGCAGTGACCATTTGCCGTGCGTGACAGTCGCGCGGATGAAGTTCGGTGCTGAAAGTTTGTCGAGAGCTCTGGGGACACCAAGTTTACGCTGCGCGGTCGGCAGCGGCAGTTGGTACTCAAGCTCGCCAATTGCGTTCGGGCAGGGCTGGGAGGCCGGGGGACACCTGTCCCCATGACCCCAGGCAATGCTTGCACTGTCTTTGGAGAACCCAACCGACTCGACCGCTTGACTCTCACCTCTGAGTATCAACCGTATTTTACCAGTATGTGCGTCCCATACATGTATGATCGACCCATCGTCACCGGTAGTGGCCGCTAGGCTGCCATCGGGACTTAGGGCCGTTGCGCCGACGTAATCCTGCTCACTGTAGTCGGATTGTTCGTGGAGGGATGGCATCGCCCAAACACGGACCGGAGCGCCTTGGCAATTCCAGTAGCAACTCGATATGAGCTGCTTGCCGTTACGGCTAAAACTCAATGACGCGATCGCGCCGGTCTGGTTTGCCAACTCCTTGGGCGTTTTATCTGGCCCCAATGGACGCCATAGCCGCACCTTGCCGTCCACGCTTCCCACTGCGATAGTACTGTCGGCAGGGGATACAGCCAGAGCCCGAACGGCGCGATCGTGCTCCAAGACCGCAAGAGTTTGGCCGCTGTCGACTTGCCATAGGCGAACCGTCCCGTCCCAACTGGCTGTTACCGCATGTTGGCCATCGTGCGAAAATGCTGCCGCGCTCACCCGGTCTGTATGTTCACCTTCGAGCCGCTGAATCACGGCGGATGACTCCAGATCCGCTAGCTTCGCCACCTTGCCGTAATCAGCCGATGTCAATTTCGCGGTGTCTGGCAAGAAGCTGAGCCGCCGCATCACGGCATGCGCTTCTACATCCCAAATGATGGCCTTGTTGTCGTAGCCAGCCGATATCAATTTTGAGCTGTCAGGTGAGAAACTCAGGCCGCGAACAACGTTCTTGTGGCCGAGTAGTAGAGCGACAAGTTTGCCGGTCGCAAAGTCATAAAGGCGGATCTTGTGCCGCTCCATCTGTTCGGGGGGGCGGTCACGTTCGACTGGACCGAGGGAGCCGCCCACAGCGAGCCAATGTCCATCTGGCGACAGGGCCAAAGCGTATATTTTTCCGTGGTTCGCGGGCCCAGCTTCGGCTCGAATGAGCCGTACAGTTTCGGCCTTCTGCAGGCTCCAGACGCGAACGACCTTGTCATCGCCTGCTGAAATTAATTCTTTACCGTCAGGCGTGAACGCAAGCGACCACACGGGTGCTAAGTGCCCGGCGGTCTTGAGCATGAGCAGGGGTGCTTGGCTCTGCGCCGCCGCCATTTGGCAGGACAAAAAAAGTGCGCAGATGACCGCTGGCATCAATCGCCGACCAGTGCCAGCCATACGCAACGCCCGACATTTTGCCGTGGGAGTGGAAGGTGAAGGCTTGAAAGTCCTCAGACCAAAATGTTGGTCGTGTTTCTTCGCCGCGATGGTTCCAGCGACGTGCCAAAGGTACCTAGCATGCTTGGCACTCCCAGCACCCACCGTGCGCGACCGGTCGAGGCGATCACGATTCAAGAACGCGGTTGCGGCCGTGCTGGGCATTGGACTTACACTTTAGCCGACGGGACGGACCAACTGAAACGCTAACCACCGGGGCACCGCTTCTGCCCTCCCACGCAAAACTAACACGCGCAGCAGCAGACATCAGCGCTAACGTCACAGCTCTTGACCTGTGGTCAAGCTACTTATGGTGTCTCAGCACCGGGCAGCTCAACAGGGGCACTGGGTCCTCTTGGCGGATCGGGATCTTCGCAATCGGTACAGGGAGGATCACCCCCACCGGCCTCAGCAGAGATTGCGCCGATCGTGACGGCGGCGATTAGCGCTAAGCCAATGCACGTCAAAAACTTTCGTGTCGTGGGCATGTGCATGTCCCCCAAAGCGAATCTAATAGAAAATCGTTAGGTCTGCGCTGCCTTGCCGTCAAGCACGTTCGGATCGGGTCGGCAACACGTTGTGGATTGCGCGCACCACGGCGGTTTTTTTCAGGGCGCGTGAGGCGATTGCGATTGCGCTGGCTTAGGAGAACGGTGGGCTCAGCTCGTTTCGGCCGGAGCTTGCCGCGAGTTGCTCACAAGAGCTTGCTATGTCCGCTTTGGGTCAAAAGCAGACATTCGGGCGTGCGTTGGACATGTCCGCTTTACCCCCAAGAGCGGACATGGCGCCTACTGCACTGGTTGACGGCCAAGTCCAAAAACCTCCCGCCGCCACATCCAACTTATCCCCACCACCCCTTAACGCCTTAAACTTGCGCCGCCCATTCCAAACGCCCGGGGGTGCAGACGTGCGCTGGCGGACTGTACGGGATGGGACGGCGCGATCAGGTCAGGGGCCATAAGCTCGCCCCTCGTCAGTGCTGCCGTCCATGCGAAGCATGGCTCCACCATGACGCGAAAATGTTGGTGACGCCCCGGGCAGGGATGCAATCTGGGGAATGGCGGCGGACAAACCCTTGCGCTCGCGTGGGGCGGCGAAGGCCGCATCCATATCGAACAAAGAAAAGGGCCCGACCCGCCCCGCTCCCCGTCTCATCCCCTCGAGCGCCAAGCGCCGCGAGGTGGACGGCGCGTGCCCCTGGATTGCCCGTGGCAAATTTACAGAGCGTCTGTAGCCGCTCAATCTTTTGAAATATTGGTCGGAGCGGGGAGATTTGAACTCCCGACCCCCAGTCCCCCAGACTGGTGCGCTAACCAGGCTGCGCTACGCTCCGACTTGACCCCTTTTGCCTTGGGCAGCACTGACGGTCAATGTCTAAGCCGCTGCCGTGCTAGTCTAGCAGCTCGTGGATGCCCTTAATGCTTGAGGGAAATCTGAAAATTTCGGGCCGTGGCGCACCGGCCGGCATCACGGCCGCCGCAAAAAGCCCCTCTGCAATGTTCACGTCGTACGCGGCGCAAGGCGGCGCCTCTTGCTTCACATCGTCGAGCCGCTTGCTGAAGGCTTCACCTTGGACGCTGTTTGCGCCCACGATTCCAAGTTGCGTGAGCAAGCGGCCGATGCCGCGCCCATCCGCTTTGGCGAAAGCTTCAAGCCGGACCCAAGCTTTCAGGATGCGCGTATCGTCTCGCTCCGGCAAGGACGCCTCCTCACCGAGCACCTCGGCCGCGCGCTCAAGCAAGATGCGCCGGGGCCCAGGAATGTTCACGACGCGCATGCGTTCTAAATCAACACCAATCGGCTCCTCGTTGCTCATACCGACAAGCGACCAGCCGGGCACATGCGAAAGACTGAACGTGACGGGCGCACCGGCGAGGTGAGGTTT
>Ga0255058_10001960_pt1 | contig 11477 bp, 13 predicted proteins | sample Cases_109_9_MG_FD_188637 | JGI IMG/M metagenome (GOLD analysis project Ga0255058, IMG submission 188637) | Seawater microbial communities from Amundsen Gulf, Northwest Territories, Canada - Cases_109_9 | ecosystem: Environmental > Aquatic > Marine > Gulf | place: Canada: Northwest Territories... | reverse complement strand
TCCTCACAAAACGACGGTCACGGAAGCCGCTGGGCAGCCCGCAGCCCACGAGTGATTGCCGTCGGGGAATGTCCCCTCTCTTGATTCGGCCCGTGGCATGTTCGACCCTCCCAACCCTCACGCGACCCCGAACGCAAGGATGGCCGATGTGTTGGGCGCCGAGCGCTACTCATCTGCCTACTTCGCGCAGCGATGTATTCGGGTCACCCGAATTGCGGCGGTGATGACGATATGAAGGATCGGTTGGTTCTCCCGGGTATCGGGCTGATCTCTATTGTCGTCCTTTTGGGGGTAACGTTCATTCTGGTGGGCCGACAGGCCCAGGTCGAGGAAACTGGCACCATTTCCGGCTTGCCTGCAGTGAACGCCTTCCTCAACGGAACAAGTGCCATGCTCCTTACGAGCGGGTATCTCTTCATCCGACGGAAAAAGGTGACCAGCCACAAAATCTGCATGGTGACAGCCTTTGGGGCCTCTTGCCTCTTTCTGGTGTCCTATCTGATACACCACTACCAGGTGGGCTCGATCCCCTTTGCTGGCCAGGGCTGGATTCGGCCGGTCTACTTCACCCTCCTCATCTCCCACATCATCCTCGCGGCTCTCGTCGTTCCATTGGCGTTGACCACGGTGTATCGAGCCTTGAACACGCAGTTTGACAAACACGTAAAAATAGCCCGCTGGACCCTTCCAATTTGGTTATACGTCTCGGTGACCGGGGTCCTCGTCTATGTCATGCTGTACCAGCTCTACCCGCCACGATAAATGAAATAGGGATGAAGAGGCAGCTGCAGGCCTCGGATGACTGCACGGAGTCTGTCTGTGCTAGAATCGCTTCGAAGGCAGGGATGAGAGGGATGGAATTCCAACGCATCGGACAGATTATGGGCCGGGGGATGAGCTTGCAATGCCCGAGATGTGGCGTCGCACCGCTGTTTAGCAGCCGTTTCTCCATGTACTCTCATTGTTTGTCCTGCGATCTCCAGTTCGAACGAGAGCTTGGATACTTCGTCGGAGCCATCTATGTCAATTATGCAGTTACTGCGGTACTGATGATCGCGGGATATTTTACGCTTGATCTGCTTGTCGGCATGTCCCTCACTCAGCAGCTGATCCTGTGGTGCACCTTTGCGGTCTTTTTCCCCCTCTACTTCTTCCGGTACGCCAGGAGCCTGTGGCTGAGCTTTGATTATATTTTCAATCCCGAGAACACACATGGTGAGCGGAGTTCTCGACGGTGAGCACAGCAAAAACAGATATGGATATTCCTGCCGTCGAAGTTGAGGGGCTGCGTCACACATACGGCGCCCGGGAAGCCCTCGCCGGAGTGACGTTTTCCGCATCGCGAGGCGAGATCTTTGGTTTCCTTGGCCCGAACGGCGGGGGGAAAACGACCCTGTTCAAGATCCTCTCGACCCTCATGCCCCCAACGGGCGGCAGTGTGCGGGTGTTTGGGCATGATCTCGCGCGTGAGTCGCAGGCCGTCAGGCCAAGGTTAGGGGTGGTCTTTCAGCATCCCAGCCTCGATTCGCAGCTGACGGTCATGGAGAATCTCATGCACCACGGACATCTTTATGGGCTGCGGGGCCAGGCCCTGCGCAGCCGGGCTCGGGTGACCCTTGACCAGCTCGGATTAGGGGATCGTGCCTCCGACCCGGTGAAGACCCTTTCTGGGGGCCTGCAGAGGCGAGCCGAGTTGGCCAAGGTCTTGGTTCACCGCCCGGAGCTCTTGGTCATGGACGAGCCGAGTACCGGCCTCGATCCCGGCGCCCGCCAAGACTTCAACACGGTTCTCCGCCGGTTGCGCGAGCAGGAGAACGTGACTATTCTGCTCACGACTCACCTCATGGAGGAGGCCGAGCAGTGCGACCGGGTCGGCGTACTACACCAGGGGCGGTTGGTGGCCATGGGAAACCCGGATACGTTGAAGGGGAGCGTCGGTGGTGACGTGGTGGTCATCTGGGCGGACAACCCCGAGGATATGCGAGTGAAGATGGGCGAGCGGTTCGGGTGTGAAGCGAACGTGATTGACGGAGCCCTGCATGTGGAACACCCAAGCGGGCATGAGTTCGTCCGGGAGGTGGTCGACGCCTTTCCTGGTGCGGTAAAATCTGCGACATTCGGAAGACCGACACTCGAAGATGTCTTTATTCGCCTTACCGGACGCCGCCTGTGGAGCGATGATGCCTAGAACAACTTCTATGCGGCTTTGGCTGCCTGTGATGACCCTGTGGTGGAGAGAGATGGTACGGTTTTGCCGGCAGCGAAGTCGCCTGGTAGGAGCGTTCGTACAACCCTTGCTCTTCTGGATCTTGCTCGGCGGAGGGTTCAGTGCTTCGTTCCGACCTCCTGGAACTCCGGAGGGGACTGCCTATATGGAATACTTCTATCCAGGAATCATCACGCTGGTGCTCTTGTTCACTGCCATCTTTGCGACCATCTCCACCGTGGAGGACCGACGGGAGGGCTTCTTACAGGCGGTCCTGGTGGCTCCCGTCACCCGCTCGAGTATCGTGCTGGGTCAGGCCCTCGGCGGTGCCACCTTGGCCCTGGTGCAGGGAGTACTCCTTCTCCTCCTCGCACCAGCCGCTGGCATTTCCCTAACCATGTCTGGGGTCGTGGCGGCCGTGGCAGTGATGTTTGTCATCTCCTTTGGACTCACGAGCCTCGGATTGGTAATCGCGTGGCGGATGGAATCGGTCCAAGGATTTCATGCGATCATGAATCTGATCCTGATACCGATCTGGCTCCTTTCCGGTGCCTTCTTTCCCGCCGCGGGTGTGCCCGCGTGGCTGCAGTGGGCTATGAGGCTGGATCCCCTGACATATGGCGTGGCAGCCTTTCGGCGGTGTCTGTACCTTGGCAACCCTGCAGCGGTGGGCGAGGCGCCACCCCTTCTCCTCTCCGTCGTCCTCACCGTGGTGTTCACCGCGGTTGCCTTTATCGCTGCTACAAACGCTGCTCGCCGGAGCGCAGCTTAGGACGCTGGGACGCCAGTGATTGGTGGTTAGTGGCTGGTGGCTGGTGACAAGAGACCGGAGACCGGGACGAGAGCTAAGGGATGAGAATTGAGAATTCAGAATTGAGGGCTAAATGCTCAGTGCTCAATTCTCAATGCTGAATCCTGGACCTAAGACCCAACACCTGGGGCCCAAGACCTAACACATTGCTGACGGCGGACAGCTGACTGCTGACAGCTGAGAGATTGCTGACTTTGGACAGCTCAGAGAGGACAGGTGGGCTACGCAACGAGGTGATATTCCTGGATCAACTCCTCGAGGCGCTTGGCATTGATAAGCTCAATGGGAGGCCCTTCCGCCACTTTGGAAGTCTCTTCGGCAAAGAAGCCGGTCGTGATGAAGATGCCTTTGGAGGCCTGTTCGCCCCTGACCTGGTCCCGCAAGGCGTTGACTTGCATCGAAGCGACAAAGCCGTCCTCAGGATGGGTGCAGTGGACGAGATATTCACCACCCGTGATGGGCTGGGGGTTTACGGCAGATATTTCCAGTTCCCGCGATCCACTTCGGACACAAGAACTCAGCACGAGCCCCATCTCGTCGACGAGTTTGAGGCACAGCTGCTTGAACGCTTCCATGCTGAGGTGGGCTAGGTTGGAAGCCGCCTCCGGGCGACGCCCCTCTCGTTCGACCGCTGGCCTGCTGGGCTTGGCAAAGACCAATAGGGCAATGAGAAGGAAGCCGATCGCGACGGAGATGAAGACCAAAAGAAACATGACGATCCTACTTGATCATTTCGTCGTAGATCTCGTCCTCGCGCCCCTCTTCGATGAGCCGGTCATTTTTGAAAGCCTGTTTGAGGGCGGCATAGAGGCAGATCAGAACGGAGATCAGCAGCAGCGTGATTGGAATATTATCGGGCTTGAATAGGATTTCCCAGAGCTGTCCCATGGCTGGTTCCTCCCTCCCAAGGCGGACCGATTCTAGCGGGGTCCACCCGGTATTGCAAGGCTCTTTTCCCCAGCCTTCCGTATTCATCTGCTCGGTTTGACACCCTTACGACCGTCCGTTATAGTGGGGAGGTTTTTTTTGTCACGGAGGACAGATGTACTATCTGGGCAGAGGACTGCAGGTGCTGGGGATGGCCAATTTGATGGTGGCGCTCTATGTCGGGATGTCCGAGGAGCACGGCATGGGGCCCGAACTGCTCCTCCTTGGCATCGGGGTTATCTTTTTCCTGTTAGGCTGGCTCATTCAAGGGAGAGGGGGATGAGGCGCGTCTTACTCCTGTGGATCATCGGGGTCTTGCTCGGCGGATTCTCCCCCGCCTCCGCCTCGCTCGAGGTAGAGGAAAGGGCGATGCGAGCCTACCAGGAGGGAGAGGCCCTCCACCGGTCGGGGAAGTATGAAGAGGCAGTAAAGGCCTACCGGCAAACCCTCCAGATTCTCCCCGAGCATCCGACCGCCTTCGAGCGCCTCCGGGAAGTCTATAATAAGGAGGACACCGCAGCAGAGACCATCCAGATCCTGGAGGCGCAAGTGGCTCGGCAGGAGGGGGATTTCATTACATGGAACCTTCTGGGGGTTTTATACGGGCGCGAGAGACGGTGGGATGAGGCGCTCAAGGCGTTTTCGCGCAGTGTAGGGGCAGAGCCGAGGGCGGCTGATACCCTGGTCAACCGCGGCTGGGTTCTCATGGAGCTGCGCCGCTACGAAGACGCCATAGCTGCCTTTGAGGCCGCTATCAAGCTGCAGCCCCGGCTGGCCAGGGCTCACGCCGGCCTCGGCAGTGTTCTGGTCGAGGCAAGGGGGGACTACGAAGAGGGGATGAGACATTACATAGCGGCCGTCAAGTTAGATCCAGAGAACGCTGCCCTCTTGAACGACCTGGGTTGGCTCTCGTACAAGATGCGCCGGTACCCGGAAGCGGTTGCGGCTCTCGAAAGAGCTGCCGCCCTGGATCCCAGAAATCCGATGATCCAAACGAACCTGGGATTGGCCTACCAGAAGGCGGGCAAGCTCGAGGAGGCGGTAGCGCACCTACAACAGGCGCTTGCCATAAACCCGCAATATACACTGGCCCTGTACGCGTTGGGGAAGACCTACGAGTCTCGAGGGCGATACAACGATGCCATCAAGGCCTACCGTCAAGCCTGGAAGCAGAGCAGCAATGATATCTACCTGCTCCTCTGGCTACAGGCCTACATGGCCAGCCACGGGCAGGTGATGATCCTGTTCCTCTTCAGCTTCCTTGCCATCGTCGCAGTGATTACCGTGCGCACCCTCCGAGCGCGCCGGACGCTGGCCACCACAAAAGGGTGACCAACCCTGATTATTCACATACAAGTGAATAATCTGCCCTCCGGACTTCGACTCCGCCCCGCGTTTGCGGGGCGTCGCTCAGGGCTAGTCTTGAGCAGGCCGTGGGAGCGGCCAGTCGAAACCTGCCGGTGCGGCCGAGCCCGCACCTGCAGGCGCATTATTCACGAAAACACTCCGTTCGTGAATAATGCGGGCTACCGCTTCTTGGCCGCGAGAGCCTGCAACATACGCTGGGTATCAAGGATACGCTGCGATTCGATCCGCAATCGGTGAATCCAAGACCGGCGCCGTGGCCGCAGAGAAGCGGCACCGAACTCTTTAGGGCGGAGGGCCTCGAGGTGGCAGGTCTCCACCCACGATCGGCCTAGCTTCAGGAGGGCTAGCAGGCCGAACAGGGCGAAGAGACCCCCCAAGAGGTTAAAGCCGAGAAAAGGCATGAACCCCTCGGAGGTGAAGGGGGCGGTGAGCAGATCCGTGAGGCGAGGGGGGCCCGCCGTGGAAAAGCTATACGTCAACGCGTAATAGAGTCCAAGCGCCGAGCAGGCCCCCGCAATCGTGAAGGACATCACAGCGCCGGGGATTTGCTTCCGAGTCTGGCCACGCTGTCTCTGCACCTCGATTTGGAGTCGGGCCCTCCCCACGTGGTCGACGATCGAGTTGGCCAATTCCATCTTCTGGCGTAACGTGACGTCCTTCTTCTCGAGATCCTGAAGGTCATAATCCCGCTTCCCCACGGCCTTGGCAATTTCATCGAAGAGTGTGGTTACAGTCCCCTCGGCCAGGGTGAGTTCCTCAGAGTCTGCGGCCCGGGCTCCACTCTCGAAATCAATCAGAGCATAGAGGACTTCTTTCGCGTGCTCGAATGAGGGATCGGGAGCGGCGGCCATTGGCGCTTCTGCTTGGCGCTGGGCCGGGGCCGTCGCCTCGGCCTTCGGAGCAGCCTTGACATCCGATGGCTTCGCAGCGGGAGCAGATTGGGGATGCACTACTTGGGCGGACGGTGCCCCAGAAACCGTCCGCCCGTCAGCTTTTCCCAGGAGCATCCTGACGGCTGCGGCTGCCGCTTCTGCAGCGCGGGCCGCCGCCTCGGCCGCCGCCGCCGCGGCCTCGACCATTTGGTAGAGGGCATCGCCTGCTACCGCCCCGACGGGCGCGGCCGCCGGTGCAGGGGCCGCTGGTGTCACCGCAGGGGCGGCTGCTGCGGGCACGGCTTCCACTTTTGGTGGGGCCGGTGCCGCTGCCGCTGGTGCAGGAGCCGGAGCGGCCTCTACCTTGGGGGGCGGGGGTGCCGGGTCGCCGTAGGGCGGCGGCAGCGTGATCGGTTTGCCCTCTACGGTGAAGGTGCTCCCAAGATTATCCTGGTCTCCCAACATCGCTTTCGTCAAGGCGTGGGGGGCATTTGTGTAATCGAACTTGTAGTTCTTCTCGGTATATGAGTTCCACTGATCGGGAACGCTATCTTCCGGAAAGATGGCCGTTACTGGGCACACGGGCTCACAGGCCGCGCAGTCAATACACTCGTCAGGGTGGATGTAGAGCTGGTCCGTCGCCTCGTAAAAACATTCGACGGGACAGACCTCCACACAGGCCCGGTCCTTAGTGCCGATGCAAGGTTCAGTGACGATGTAGGTCATACGCTACCCCCTTTTTCACCTGTTGGAACAATGGAAATGCAAGCAGGAAGGAACCCATCCTCATTATTCTATTGAGTCCTCCTGGCTGAGGCAAGAAGAAAGTGCGCGCATTTGGCCGATCTCTGAAGGCTCGCGGTGAGTCCGTAGTGATGTCTTGTATCGTGCTCCGCGAGAGAAGAGGGGACAAATTTTACAGCATTGTTACTCTCCTGCATTTTTTGCTTGACAACCACAATATGTTGTATGATATTTAAGGTCGAGGCCCCAAATGTTGTGGAAAAGCATGTGGATAAATTGTGGAGTCCGGGGCCACCACCGGTTGTTTTCAGCCATCTTCTCATAATAAGGAGGCCGGAAATGATGGGCAACTCCCGACTGGTGACTAAAGTGAAAGGGAGTGGAAGGAAATTCCTCGACCGCTTCCCCGATCCTCCTGCCAAGAAGGGGAATTGGTCTGAGTCCGCCCTTCGGGTGATGCAGGAGCGATACCTTGCCCGGCAGGGGGACAAGGTCTTGGAGATACCTGAGGGGATGTGCTGGCGGGTTGCGGCTGAACTCGCTTCTGCAGAAGAAAAGTGGGGGAAGTCGCCCGAAGAGATCTATGAAATTGCCTGCCGGTTTTACGACCTCATGGTGGACGGCGTCTTCCTCCCAAACTCTCCCACCCTCATGAATGCCGGAAAGCAGAACGGGCTGCAATACTCGGCTTGCTATGTGCTTCCGGTCGGGGACAGCATGGAGGAAATCTTTGAGGCGGTGAAGGCGGCCGCCATGATCCACAAATCGGGTGGCGGGACCGGCTTTTCTTTTTCTCGCCTCCGGCCCAAGGATGCCATCGTCAGCTCGACCGGTGGGAAGGCCTCAGGCCCGGTCAGTTTCCTTCGCGTCTTTAACGCTGCTACCGAGGCGGTCAAGCAGGGCGGGACTCGTCGGGGTGCCAATATGGGGATCCTCCGGATAGATCATCCCGATGTCCTGGAGTTCATCGAGTCCAAGCTCGATGGGGGGATCACCAACTTTAATATCTCGGTGGCCATTACCGAAAAATTCATGGATGCCCTTCGGAATGATGAGGCGTACGAGTTGGTCACCCCCCACACACAAGATGTGGTGGGGAAACTCAGGGCGCGCGATGTTTTTGACCGCATCGTCAAGGCCGCTTGGCGGACCGGAGATCCCGGTCTCTTCTTTATCGACCGGTGCAACGCCGGCCGCGCGAATCCCACGCCGGTCATGGGCGAGGTGGAGGCGACAAATCCTTGTGGCGAACAACCGTTGTATCCCAATGAGGCCTGCAATTTGGGCTCGATCAATCTCGCGGCCTTCTTCAAGCCGGCGGCAGGTAACGGCAAGGGGACTGTCGATTGGGCGGGCCTCGAGCGGGTGGTGCGGTTGGGCGTCCGGTTTCTGGATGACGTCATCGAGGCCAATCCCTATCCCCTCTCAGAGATCGATGCGTCAGTGAAGGCCAACCGGCGAATCGGGCTCGGAGTGATGGGCTGGGCAGATCTCCTCTTCGAGCTGGGTATTCCGTATGACGGTGAGGAGGCCTTGAGACTTGCGGAGGAGGTTACGCGGTTTATCGAGGAAAAGGGGCATAATGAGTCGGCCAACCTCGCCGAGGAGCGAGGGCCATTCCCCAACTGGTCGCGGAGCATCTACCAGGACGAGCGGCCTCTCCGTAACTCGACGGTGACCACGATCGCACCCACTGGGACCATCTCTATCATTGCGAACTGTTCCTCCGGGATCGAGCCCGCCTTTGCGCTTGCTTTCAGCCACATTGTGGGGGATCGCCACCTCACCTTTGTCAACCCTATTTTCGAGCGGATAGCCAAGGCGCGAAGCTTTTACAGTGAGGAGCTGATGAAGGCAGTGGCCGAGCGCGGGTTAGCGCGAGGCCTTTCGGGGATCCCCGACGACATCCAGCGGATTTTCGTCACCGCCCACGAGGTCGCACCCGAATGGCATGTCCGGATGCAGGCGGCCTTTCAGAAGTATACCGATAACGGTGTCTCCAAGACCATCAACCTCCCCCATTCAGCCACCGAGGAGGATGTCGCGAAAGCGTATCTCTTGGCCTATGACCTCGGCTGCATCGGGATCACCGTCTTCCGGGACGGGTGCAAGGCAGACCAGGTGCTTCATCTCGGCACAAAGAAAAAGGCGGAAGCCGGGGCCGAGCCCGCAGTGGAGGTCGGAACTGGCATCGAGCCAAGGCCCGAAGAGTTAGCGGGGAAAACCTATCGGATGGAGACGCCGGCGGGGACCGCGTTTATCACGGTGAATGACAACGGCAAGGGTGCCGGAGAACCTTTTGAGGTATTCGTCAGCGTTGGAAAGGCCGGGAGCGAGACCATGGCCCATGCAGAGGCCCTCGGGCGCTTGATCTCACTGATCCTTCGACTTCCCCTGCCGAAAGGCATGTCTGCCCGGGATCGGGCGGCCGAGATTGTGGGACAGCTCAGTGGGATAGGCGGGGGGAGGCCTCTAGGATTTGGACGAAAGCGGGTCCTCTCACTTCCAGATGCCTTGGCGCAGGCGCTGGCCCAACATGTCGGCCTGACCGAAGTCAGGGAGCGAAAGGCGACCGAACCGGCGCTGACGAAAGTGGGCGATCTCTGCCCGGACTGCCAGCAAGCGACCTTAGTGAACGAGGAAGGGTGTCGGAAGTGCTACTGGTGCGGCTTTAGCGAGTGCTGACGTGCAGACTTCGTCCCTCGCTATCTTGTGATGGGGGAGCGCACCATCGCAAGGCATGGTTGGTGGATCAAGGGCCAGTTTTCTGCGGTTGAGGAATTGTTTGCTGTAGCAGCCTGAACTTCTCTATGTGCTGGAGGGGGGGCATCGTGGCTGAGGATTATCTCCTCACGAGGACCGCAGAAGTCGATCTGACCGAGCAGTTGGAGGGGCGGAGGCGGGCCGAGCGGTTGGAGGAGATCCTGTGGCAGGTCCTCCATCGCGTGGCTCAGCCCGGGGAGGTGAACCTCCTCGTCCTGGACATGGGTAAAGGAGAATGTTTGGTGGCACTGCGGCAGCAGCATAACCTGATCCAAGTTCGTTTCTGGCGAGACCTGGTAGACGGGGTCCTGACGGGCCCGGACGCCAGTGTCAAGCAGGTCTTGGAGCGAGTCCTCGCGGGAGCACTCGAACTTCATCCAGGGAGGCATGTGCTCCGGCAAGCCGGGTGAGGCTGGTGTGTGGCGCCATCGGCCGGCCTGGTGCGGATAATGTGATTGAAGGAGTGAGAGCAACAGGAGAGGAGGTGAGAGTGGGCTGTGCATGAGGAGTGGACCGATGCCGAGATCCGGGGATTTATGGAGCGGATCACTATGGAGCGTCGCCGCGCGGAGCGGCAGGCTCGGACCAAGCGCAAGGAGCCGCGTCCCCTGGTCTCAAAACGCCGCCGTTCCTCGCCGAAGGAGCTGCCGGCTCCGGCGGCGGTGGCGGTAAAGAAGAGACGCTTAGCCGGCTAAAATTAGCGAATTTTCTCGGAAAGATGGGAAGCGGGAGGCGGAAGCCTCTTTTTTTGTTGTGTTTCAAACCTCGTTATGGTTTATTTTAGGCGGTGGATTACGCAGGGATTGGTAAGGGGAGGACTCAGTCATGCAGCATCTCGAAGACCTGGCGATGGCTCCTTTATCCCTGGTAGATCGGTTTCGGCAGGAGGTGCCGAAAATGTTAGAAGATCGGACCATTCCTGCAAACGAGCTGATGGACCGCATCTCGCAATTTCGGGAACAGATATATCAGCAGGGCGAGACCAAGTTCACGGAGTTTGTCAAGGAAGCGGAGTCGATGGAGCAGGAGCTGCTAAGGCGGGTGGAGCAGCTCCGGGAAATCCGGGAGCGGGCCCTGCTGATCCGCGGTCTCATCAATTCCATGTTCCGCCCGGGGGTGAGCTAGAGGTCCTCCGTTGTTGCGAGCATTTCGCCATCCGACGGGGATCTCGAGCCTCATAGGCCGGGTGGTTGTCGCCATCCTGCTAGGTTTGTATGCGTCCGCCGTGTCGGTCGCGGTGGAGCAACCGGATCGGCGCGAAGTCCCGAGCGCGGTGGTTCGGGCCTACCTTGAAGCCCTCCTCGATGGAAGATATGACAACACGTATGAGTACCTCTCCTCCAAGCAGCAGAATGACACGTCCCAAAAAGATTGGGTTGAGCAGCTCAAGCGCCAGGGCGTGAAGCCTCGGTCACAGGTCCTCTTCATGCGGGTCAGTCCCGCCATCATCCAGGGCGAGAAGGCCACGGTGGTCACCAGCTTTCGTCTCGAGACCCCTGAAGGAAGGAAGGTGAGCCGCGAGACCTTTAACCTCGTCCGAGAGCACGGGCGCTGGCGGATCGACGGTATCAAGGTCTTCGACGCCCCGACCGAGAAGTAGCCTGCGTGTAGCCCTCCGCGGACCCGTTCATCTTTCCTTTTTCGGGATGTTTGCGCTTCACACGGGGCCCGGTACGACCGGGCGATCATGCCGAGGAACATATTAGGGAGAGGGAGAGAAGATGGGCATCAGGTCAGATGCGTGGATCCGGGCCATGGCCCGTGAGCGAAAAATGATCGATCCCTT
>Ga0255058_10001959_pt1 | contig 11479 bp, 6 predicted proteins | sample Cases_109_9_MG_FD_188637 | JGI IMG/M metagenome (GOLD analysis project Ga0255058, IMG submission 188637) | Seawater microbial communities from Amundsen Gulf, Northwest Territories, Canada - Cases_109_9 | ecosystem: Environmental > Aquatic > Marine > Gulf | place: Canada: Northwest Territories... | reverse complement strand
GTACAATCCCTCGCCATGATCCGCGGTGACGATCAACAGCGTCCGGTCCCACAGGGGATCCGCCCGCAAGGCCTCGATGACCCGCCCCAGCTGGGCGTCGGCGTAGGCGATCTCTCCGTCGTACAGCCGGTCGCGGAACCGCGAGGAGTAAGGAAAGGGCGGATCGTAGGGAACGTGCGGGTCGTAGAAGTGGAGCCAGGCGAAGGCGCGCTTGCCGCGCTGCGATGCGAGCCACTCCATCGCCAGATCGGCGCCGTCCTTGGCGCGTCGGTAGGTGGCGTCGGGGTGGTCCGGATCGTCCTGCTCCCGCTTCGGAGGCTGGGCGTAAGTGTCGAACCCCTGATCCAGCCCGAAATGGGCGGCGACGATGTGCGACGCCGGAAAGGCCGCGGTGGCGAAGCCGGCCTCTTTCAGGCTCTCCGCGAGTGTCGCGTGCTCGGGTGTGAGTCGGTAGAAGATGTTGTAACGCACCTGGTGGTCCTGAGGGTGGAGGCCGGTGAAGATGCTCGAGTGGGAGGGCAGCGTCACGGGAACCGGCGATACCGCCTGCTCGAACAACGCGCCCCGGGCCGCCAGTCCGTCCAGCGTCGGCGTCTCGGCTTTCTCGTAGCCGTAACAGCCGATCCGGTCGGCCCGCGTGGTGTCGAAGGTCACGAGGACGACGCGCTCGATCGTGGGTATCGACGAACGGCAGCCGGTTGCGACCGCCAGCACGGCGAGCGCCGCGGCGAGCGCCGCGCGGCGCGGGGTCACTGGTTGTAGTCCTTCCGAACCTCGGAGAACCGTCCGCTCTCCCTCAGGTTTCTGAGATCCGGATCGACATCCATCTGTTCCCACTCCCGGTAGCCGGCGTCGATCGCGGTGCGCAATAACTGCTCGGACCGGTCGAGCTCTCCGGCCCGGCTTCGGGCGCAGGCGAGATCGTACAGCAGGTCCCCGTCGTTCTCGCGATACGGCAACACCTCGAGCAGGATCCGCTCGCCCTGCTCCCACTGCTCCTCCCAGATCGCGTGGGCGAACCCGTGCAGCACGTCCGGGACGTGGGGATAACGCCGGACCATCTCGGCCAGCAGCTCTTTCCCGGCCTCGATGCCGACGGAGCTCATTCCGAGGTCGATGCCGCAGGCCAGGCAGTCGGGGTCGATCTCGCGGGCCTCGCGCAGGGATCTCATTGCAGGACGCCAGCGCCGCCAGTGCAGACGCTTGCGCGACACCCAGACTTTCTCGGCCACCTCCCTGCGCGTCGCGGCGGATCCGAAGTCGCGGCCCGCGGCGGGGTGCGGCTCCAGATCGACGCCGAGCTCTTCCAGGATCGGCTGCAGTGAATCGAGCGGTACCGTCGGCGGCAGAGGCATGGGGCGGGAGGCGAGGGCCTGCGTAAGGATCTCCTCCACCGCCGGATCGACAGCGGCCGCAGGGTCCACGACCGACGCGGTGCTCTCGATGAGCCCCTCGACACGCTTCCACGGGCCGCGGCGCGCGGCGCGTTGCGGTCGCCAACCGAACTCGGAGAAGGTGGCCCAGCTCCAGGCGCGCACGATGCGGTCGGCGGGCGCCGATCGACGTAGGTCGATGCCTTCGGTCTCGGGCAGGCCGACCCCACCCAGCGCGGCCAGCGTGATCGCGACGTCCGGTGACCAGACGATGTCCGCTGCCGCACGGATTGTCGCCGTGCGCGACGGGAAACGGGCGATCACCGGCACCTGGAGCGCCCGCTCGTGGAGACTCATGCCGACACCGGGGAGGCCGTCCTCACCGCCCGAGACATCGCCGAGCAGGCCCGCGACGACGACGGCCGTGTCGTCGGCATCCCCGCGTGCGTCCAGCGCCCCGAGCACGATGCCGAGCGCTTCGTTGAACTCTTCGAGACGTTTTGCCGCGTCTTCCTTGTCGCGTTCCATCTGGGCCAGGAGCGGCTGGGACAGGTGAACCCATCCGAAGAAACGGTCGCCCTCGGCAATCGTCGCCAGCCAACCGGAGAAGTTGTCGGCCTGCTCCTTGGCCGGGGAGATGATCGGGACGCGCCCACGGGCTCCGGCCGGATGATCGGCTGGCGCGTCCACCAGATCGAAGCCACGCAGCAGCCCGCTGTCTCGACCGAGATGGCTCGATCCGGGGAAGGCCGCGCTCCGGAAACCATTGCCGGAAAGCAGCGTTGCCAGGGTCTCCGTGTCCGGCGCCAGGCGAGAACGATAATCGTCGATCACCCCGTGCCGGTCGGGGGCCAGGCCGGTGATGTAGCTGGCCAACGCCGGGCGAGCCATCGGCGTCACGGTCCAGGCGTCGGTCCAGGCGGTCCCGCTGGCGGCCAGCGCATCCAGCGGCGGAACCGCAAGCGGCCCACCGTAGACGGAGCAGTGCTCCGGGACGAGGCCGGCGACGGTGATCAGCACGATCCCCGTGGCCTCGACTGCCGTTGGCCCCCGATCACCCGTGCCGGTCGGGCTGCAGCTCCACAACCAGGATGTGACGAGCAGGGTGGCCGCGATGGGCAGGCGGGCCGGGACGACGGTTCTATCCATGAACGGACCTCTCTTTGGAGTTCGCAACGAATCGCCAAAATACCCCAACTGCGTTTCCGCCACCACCCGGCGCTGCCCCGAACGCCGGGGCCGACGGGCGGCGGTTCGGCCGGCGGAGGACGCGTCAGGAGACGGGCACGGGTGCGGCCGGCCAACGGGCCAGTCGATTGTCGAAGAAGGCCGTGATCCGTTCGTGGTAGCGAGCCAGATCGCTTCCGTAGAGTCCCTCTCCGAGGGTGGCGGGAAGGATCACGAGGTTGCCGTCGACGTCGGTCTGTTCGGGGATCCGCTCGTACATCACCTTGATCTTCGAGCCCAGCTCGGCGTCGCCCTCGGAGGCGACCAGCAACGTATCCCGGCCCATCAAGTCCTCGAGCACCGCGGACGCTGGGCGTGCCGTCAGGCGGGCCTGGTTGAGCAGGGTGAAGGCCGCGAGCGGTGCGAAGCCCAGGTGGTCGACGCCGAAATGCCATGCGTCGTAGACGCCTCGCGACAGCCGATAGGAGACGTCGGGGTAGAGCCCGTCGAGAACGAGCACGCGCAACGAAGGCCGGTCGGCCGCAGCGAGCACCGCAGCGTAGGCGCCCATCCCCACGCCGTAGATGCCTATCCGCTCGGTGTCGACCCCCTCGATCCCTTCCAGGTAGTCCAACGCGCCGAGGATGTCGCGCTTCTCCTTGAGACCCAGCGTTGACTGCGAATCGGCGCTCTCACCGTGGCCCCGGAAGTCGAAGACCAGGAGCGTGAAACCGCTCTTTCGTAGGGCGACCGCCAGGTGTGTCAACGAGGCCCTGTTCGAACCCAGGTCGTGACACATCACGATCGCAGGCAGCCCGGGAGTTCCGCGCAGCAGCCAACCGCGCAGGTGCACCGCGTCCACCGACAGGAAGTCGACCTCTTCGACCTGCATCGACATCGACTCGAAATCGATGACCGGGCCCGTCTTCCGTTCCGGCGAGGTCAGACGGTGAACCTGCACGACCACCGCCCCCGAGGCCGTCAGCAGGGCCACGCCGAGAAGGATCAAGATCGCCCCGGGCACGGATCGCAAGAAGGACATCGGCCGTCACCGCCTTTTGTCGGGTATGGAGGGTCCCCGCGAGGAACTCCACCGAATACTCTCCCGGACTTCAATATGGTTTCCGGCGAGGCTGGGATCAAAGGGAGCCGGGGCAGGCCGATTCTGGGGTCATTCGGCGCCGTGGCTGTCGCCGTTCGGGGCGTATCGGGCCAGCAGCGTCCGGGCCGCCCGCGGACCGGCCACCCGGCGCAGCTCCTCGGGGGTGGCCCGGCGGACCCCTTTCAGGCTGCCGAACGCGCGGAGTAGCTTGCGGGCCGTGACCGGCCCGATCCCCGGAATATCGGTGAGCTCGGTGCGGATCGTGCGCCGTCGCCGTCGCCGCCGGTGACGGCTCAGGGCGAAGCGGTGTGCCTCGTCCCGGATCTGCTGGATCAGCTGCAGGGCGGCGGAGTGTCGGTCGAGCCGGATCGGCTCTTCCCGGCCCTCGAGGTACAACAGCTCTTCGCGCTTCGCGATCGAGACCACGGTGAGCATCGGCAACCCCACCTGCGTCATCCCGCGGACGGCGGCGGCGAGCTGCCCGACACCCCCGTCGATCACCACCAGGTCGGGCAGCCGGGCGTCCTCGGCCAGTCGCCGACGGTACCTGCGCGTCACCGCTTCGGCGATCGAAGCCAAGTCGTCGGCTCCCTCGACCGTCCGTATGTTGTACGAGCGGTACTCGCCCTTGCGCGGCTTGCCGCCCTCCCAGACGACCATCGAAGCGACTGAATCCGTCCCCTGGGTGTTGGAGATGTCGAAACACTCGATGCGAAACGGTGGCCCGTCGAGATGGAACAGCTCGGAAAGCTCTTCGAGCGCCTGCACCCCCTGGCGGTGACCCGCCCGGAAACGGGAGTCGAAGGCCAGACGTGCATTCTTGGCCACCAGCTCGAGCATCCGTCGCTGAGGGCCGCGCCGCGGAACCCGCAGGCGGACGTGGTCGCCGCGGCGCTCGGACAAGAACCGCTCGAGCAGCTCTTTCGGCTCCGCCATGTGGGCGAGGTAGAGACGCGGCGGTGGGGTCACCTCCTGGTAGTACTGCATCAACGCCGCCTGGTAGAACGCTCCGGGTTCGAAGGCGATCCCGTCCATTGCGAACTCGCGGCGTGACTGCACCTTTCCCTGCCGCATCTGGAATATCTGCAACGTGACCTGGTCACCCTCCGCGTGGTGCGCCAAGTAGTCCTGCTCTTCCAGGCCGACCGACGACATGCTCTGCTTGACCGCGAGGTTGCGGACCGTCGCCAGGGTGTCTCGGTAACGTGCGGCCTGCTCGTAGCGCTGCTCGCCGCTGGCGCCCTTCATGCGCGCCTTGAGCGAGCGCTCCAGCTCGTGATGGCGGCCTTCCATGAACAGCCGGGCCATTCCGATGGCCCGCCCGTATTCCTCGGGATCGGTCTTGCCCGCGCACGGCGCCAGGCACTGGTCCAGGTGGTAGTACAGGCAGGGCCGGCGCTGGCCGTCGAACACCTCTTTGCAGGTCGCCACCTGAAAGTACTTCTGGATCACCTTCATCGTGCGGCGCGCCGCGGCGGCGGGAAGGAACGGCCCCACGAACACGTTGCCGTCCAGTCGGGCCCGCCGCACCAGGGAGACCCGCGGGTATTGGTCGCGCAACGACAGCTTCAGATAGGGGAAGTGCTTGTCGTCCCGCAGCACGACGTTGTAGCGGGGGCGATCCTGCTTGATCAGGTTCGACTCGAGGATCAGCGCCTCCATCTCGGTGTCGACGACGATCAACTCCAGGTCGCGAACCTCCTGCACCATCCGCGCGATGCGCGGCGCGTGCTGCGCGCGGGCCCGAAAATACGAGCGCACCCGGCTGCGCAGGGATTTCGCCTTGCCGATGTAGATCGTCTCGCCGGCGGCGTTCTTGTAGAGATAGACACCCGGCCCGGCCGGCAGGTCGGCGAGCTTGGCCTCCAGATCCGCAGGGGTTCCCTGGCCGATGGCGTTCGGATCGAGGTCCATCGCCACCCTCCGCGTCAGCGGGCTCCGGCCGGTGGCCAGGCCGCCAGCAGTCGCAGGAAGGACGGATCGAGGCCGAAGGTCAACTCGCCGCAGGGAACCTCCCCGGCCACTCTTCCCACCAGCGCTTCGATGCGGCCGTCGCTCTCGAGGCCCTCGGCGACGAACGGCAGGTTGGCGATCAGCCGCGCCTGGCTCAACAGCCGCGGCGCCTTCCTCCACTCCGGCGGTGAGCCCTGGACCGGGAACAGCACCGCGGCCAGCGGCCAGCGGCCGGGCCGGTAGTCGGCGCGGTAGGTGGAACGAAAGGGCGTCCCCAGCACCTCGAAGCGACCGTTGCTCCCGTCGATCACGACCACGTCGTCACTCAGGACGCGAACGCCCGCCTCACCGGCGATTCGCGCCCAGCTGCTCTTGCCCGAGCCCTCGGGCCCGACCAGCAGGAAGCCCATGCCCGACACGACCAGCCCCGCGCCGTGAAACATGCCGGCGCTACGGCTGGGCAGGCACCAGGCGAGGCCGGCCCGGATCATGTTCTGCAGCGTGTAGTAGCGCCGGTCGCCGCCGGAATCGAGCAGGCTCAGGCGGCCCGTTCCGCCGGCGTCGACCTCGACGCTGCCCTCGCTCATGCGGAAGCACGCGGTCGTGCCCCGGAACTCGCTTTGCATCCGCTTGGGACGAAAGGTCGCCTTGTCGTAGGCCCCGCTGTCGTAACTCACGTCCAGGGTCAGGAAGGGAGTCGTTGGCTCGGAGGCGCCGAAGGGAGACCACTCCGCGGCCAGTCGCTCGCGGTCCGCTGCGGCCAGCCCGCGCAGGGTGACGGCGATGCCGGAGAAATCGAGGTCCAGCAACCCACGCGGTGCGATGCTCATCGCGAGGAGAGTACCGCGTTCTTGCGAAGGTAACGGATTCGGTCGCGGCAGCTCGCGGCGCGCTCGAAGTCGAGCCGTTCGGCGGCGGCCAGCATCTCCTTCTCGAGGCGCCTCACCTCTTCCTCGAGGGCCTCCGGGTCCTCGTAGATCGTCTCCTCCGGATCCGGGTCGATCGGCACCGTCGAGTAATCGGCGGCGATCGGCGTGCCGATCAGATCGTCGAGGGCGCGGCGTACGCTCGCGGGAGTGATCCCGTGCTCCTCGTTGTACGCCTGCTGGATCGTGCGGCGGCGGGCGGTCTCCTGGAGGGCGCGATCCATGGAGGCCGTCCGGGTGTCGGCGTAGAGGATCGCCTGGCCCTCGACGTGGCGTGCCGCGCGACCGATGGTCTGGATCAGCGAGCCCTCCGACCGCAGGAAGCCCTCCTTGTCGGCATCGAGGATCGCCACCAGGGATACCTCCGGCAGATCCAATCCTTCGCGCAGCAGGTTGATACCCACCAGCACGTCGAACTCGCCGCGGCGCAGGTCACGCAGGATACGCACGCGATCCAGCGTCTTGACCTCCGAGTGCAGGTACTCGACCCGAACCCCCAGATCCCGGTAGTACTCGCTGAGATCCTCGGCCATGCGCTTGGTGAGGGTGGTCACCAGCGCGCGCTGTCCGCGGCCGGCGCGGACCCGAATCTCCTCCAGCAGATCGTCGACCTGTCCGTCGATCCGCCGCACGATGACCTCGGGATCGAGGAGTCCCGTGGGGCGCACCACCTGCTCGACGACGCGGTTGTCCGCAAGGCAGAGCTCGTAGGGCCCGGGAGTCGCCGAAACGTAGACCGTCTGCCCGCGGCGTTCTTCGAACTCCTCGAAGGTCAGCGGGCGGTTGTCCAGGGCGGACTCCAGCCGGAACCCATGCTCGACCAGAGTCTCCTTTCGCGCCCGGTCGCCGTGGTACATCCCCCGCACCTGCGGCACCGACACGTGGCTCTCGTCGATGATCATCAGGGTGTCGTCGGGCAGGTAGTCGACCAGCGTGGGAGGCGGCGCGCCGGGCTGGCGGCCGGTCAGGTGACGGGAGTAGTTCTCGATCCCGTGACAGTAGCCGACCTCACGCATCATCTCGAGATCGTAGTTGGTGCGCTGATGAAGACGCTGGGCCTCGAGAAGCCGCCCGGCGCCCTCGAGTTCCCGCACCCGCCCCTCGAGTTCTTCCTGGATGGTCCGCATCGCCCCCAGGAGGGTCTCCCGCGTGGTGACGTGGTGCGAGTTGGGATAGATCGGGTGGCGCTCGAGTGCTTCGATCGTCTTGCCGCGCACCGGGTCCAGGCGCGCTAGCTGTTCCAGCTGGTCGCCCCAGAACGAAAGCCGAAGTGCGTCGTCGGCGTAGGCCGGCCAGATCTCGACGGTGTCCCCACGGACGCGAAAAGCACCCCGGCGCAGATCACCCGAGGTGCGCTCGTATTGGATTTCCACCAGCTTGCGCAGCGCGGCGTCCCGATCCAGATTCTTGCCGCGCTCGAGAAGCAGCATCAGGCCGTGGTAGGCCTCGGGCGAACCGAGACCGTAGATGCACGAGACGCTGGCGACGATCAGCACGTCCCGGCGTTCGAACAGGGCGCGGGTGGACGCGTGACGCATGCGGTCGATCTCCTCGTTGATCGTCGCGTCCTTCTCGATGTAGGTGTCCGACTGGGGGACGTAGGCCTCGGGCTGGTAGTAGTCGTAGTACGAGACAAAGTAGTGCACGGCGTTGTCGGGAAATAGGCGGTGGAACTCCTGGAAGAGTTGCGCCGCCAGGGTCTTGTTGTGGGCCAGCACCAGCGTCGGTCGTTGTAGTCGCTGCACGAGGTTCGCGACGGTGAAGGTCTTTCCCGACCCGGTGACCCCCAGCAGGACCTGGTCCCGCAGTCCGTCGGCGATCCCTTGTCGGAGCGCTTCGATGGCCCGCGGCTGATCTCCGGTGGGGAGGTAGTCCGATACCAGCTCGAATCGTCGCACGTCAGGGTTCCGTCCGGAGATGGCATCCCGCGGGATCCGTGCCCGGGTTGCGCGGACAACGGGGAATTGTAGCGGCTCCGGGGGCGCAATGCCCGGACGCGCCGAACGGTGCAGCCGGGTGCCGGCGGCATTATGCTTAGGCACGGGTGGCCGCCCTCGGGGCGGTGCAACCGTGTACGAGGGAACCTTGGTCAATCGACGCGGAGCGGCGCAAAAGTACTGGCGCTATCTACTGCTGGCGGGATTGCTCGTCGTGGCCGCCACGTCGGGTTCCATGCTGGGCTACTTCATGCAGTTCGACCTTCCGGACGTACGGGCCCTCGAAGACTACGATCCGCCGACGATGACCCGCGTCCTGGCCAAGGACGGATCGTTAGTGGGGACCTTCGCCGAGCAACGACGGATTCTGATTCGGCACGGTGAGATCCCCCAGATTTTCAAGCAGGCGCTGGTCGCCATCGAGGACTCGGACTTCCATCTTCACACCGGCATCGACTTCAAGGGGATCTTGCGCGCGGCATGGAGGGATGTGCGAACGCTCAGCCTGGCCGAGGGTGCGAGCACCCTCACCCAGCAGCTAGCGCGCAACCTGTTCCTGCACCGCCGGAAGACCATCCGCCGCAAGCTGCAGGAGGTCGTGCTGGCCCTGGAGATCGAGCGTCGCTATTCCAAGCAGGAGATCCTGCGGTTCTACTGCAACCAGATCTACACCGGGCACGGTCGCTACGGCATCGAGGCGGCGTCGCGCCACTATTTCGGCAAGCCGGCACGCGAGATGGACCTCAACGAGTCGGCAACCCTGGCCGGCCTGATCCAGCGCCCCGCGGCCCTGTCACCGTTCAAGCACCCGGAGCGATCGTTGCGCCGACGCAACGCGGTGCTGCGACGGATGCTCGCCGAGGGATACCTCACCCAGGACGAGCTGGATCTCGCCCTCGAGACTCCCCTCCCGCTTCGTTCCCAGCGCCGGAGCCCCGATCACTCGCCCTATTTCGTGGAAGAGGTACGGCGCTGGCTTCAGGCGAAGTACGGCAGCTCCAGCCTGTACAAGGAGGGGCTCGTGGTGAGCACCACCCTCGACCCCGAGTTGCAGCCCTACGCCAACGAAGCGATGGATCTCGGACTGCATCAGCTCGACAGGCGCCAAGGTTGGCGGGGCGTTTCGGCACGGGTTCCGGCGGGCGAGGACCCGCAGACGTGGGCACCGCCGTCGTGGAGCGAAGACCCGGCAGTGGGCGTGGTACACGATGGCGTCGTCACGGCGGTGGAGCCGGGGAAGGCGACGGTCCGCGTGGGTCCCTACAGCGGTGCGCTTGCCGAGGAGCAGATCCGCTGGACCAAGACCGCGGATCCCTCCGAGCTCCTCGAGGTCGGCGATCGGATCCGCGTGCGGTTGCTGGCGGTGGCCGAGGATGGCTCGGCGGAACTGGCGCTGGAACAGGAGCCGATCGTCGAGGCCGCGCTGATCGCCATCGAGCCCGCGACCGGTGCCATCCGCGCCCTGGTCGGCGGCTTCGACTTCGAGCGCAGCGAATTCGATCGGGCCATACAGGCACGGCGTCAAACCGGTTCCGCGTTCAAGCCCTTCGTGTACGCGGCAGCCCTCACCGCCGGCTGGACGCTGGCGGATACGATCCTGGATGAACCGACGGTCTTCCTGGACGGCAGCCGCGAGGCCTACCAACCTGAGAATTTCGGCCACAAGTACTACCGTCGCGTGACCCTGCGCAAGGCGCTGGAGAGATCGGCCAACGTCGCGACGGTGAAGCTGCTGGACGAAATCGGCTACGACGCGGTGATCCAACTGACGCGGCGACTCGGGATCACCAGCCAGCTGCAGCCCTTCCCGTCCCTCGCCCTGGGGGCCTTCGAATCGACATTGGTCGAGCTCACCAGCGCATACGGGGTGTTCGCCAACCAGGGTGTCCACGTGCGGCCGTACCTGGTCGAGGAGGTACGCAACCACCAGGGGGCCTTCGTCGAGCAGGTCGAGCCCGTGGTTCACGACGCCGTGCAACCGGAGATCGCCTACGTGATGAACCAGGTCCTGCGAGGCGTGGTTAGCGACGGCACCGGCCGGCGGGCGGCGTCCCTCGGCTATCCCCTCGCCGGGAAGACCGGGACGACCGACAACAACACGGACGCCTGGTTCATCGGCTACTCTCCCGGTCTGGCCGTCGGTGTCTGGGTCGGCTTCGACGAACCGCGCAGCCTGGGCTCGCGGGAGACCGGCGCCCTGGCGGCCTTGCCGATCTGGCGAGCGTTCATGGAACGCGCGCTGCCTCACCTGCCTCGCGAGGAGTTTCCGCGCCCCCCGGGCGTGGCCGTCCTGGCGATCGACCGCTTGACCGGACTGAAGGCGAACCGTGCGGCGAATTGCAAGGACGTCTTCACCGAGACGTTCATCGAGGGTACCGGTCCGACACGCTACTGCTCGAAACAACGGCACCAGCTGCTGGGCATGCCCTACCCTTTCGAGCGTTACGCGTTGAACGACCGCGGCGAGTTGATGGTGCCCGCCGACGAGCTCGATGCGCTGCTGGCTGCGGAGACGGAGGTCTATCTCATTGAAGGGGGACGCCGTCTCGAGGCCCACACCAAGGGCGGCACCTACCAACTGCCGTTGTCGATTCTCCCCGCCACCGGCAAGGCTCCGCTACCCGCCGCGATCGGCGACCGCTACGACGTCGAGGGCTGGCTCGGGACCGACGGACGGGAGGCCCGGATCCTCCGCCTCGACTGAGGCGGCGTGGAGCCGCGTCACCGCGCGGCCACCCGTCCGTGCCGGCGCTCGCGAGATCCGATCCGTCCGCAGTGCGTCCAGGTTTGTGAGAGGTACTTCCAGGAATACAACTCGGCCGCGCGTTGCTGTTCGCGCGCCTCGAGCGGTCCGGGCTCCAGCGGGCGTTGGAAACGGTTCTCGAACGCGGCCAGGAGCGCCCGGTCGAGGGCTTCGGGATCGGGCTCCCGTCCCAACTCACGTGTCAAATCCGTCAGCGACGATGAACGGACCAGGGTCCCGATGGCCCGTCCCAACCGTTGCGCGTCGGCGGCCAGCAG
>Ga0255058_10001958_pt1 | contig 11479 bp, 7 predicted proteins | sample Cases_109_9_MG_FD_188637 | JGI IMG/M metagenome (GOLD analysis project Ga0255058, IMG submission 188637) | Seawater microbial communities from Amundsen Gulf, Northwest Territories, Canada - Cases_109_9 | ecosystem: Environmental > Aquatic > Marine > Gulf | place: Canada: Northwest Territories... | reverse complement strand
AGGAGCATCCCATTCACGATGACCAGACTGTTTTGTGTCCACTTCGACAGGCGAAGCTCAGCGGCGTGAAAGAAGCTCAGCGCCAAAATCAATCCCGTCGCCCCCCAACGCGCGTCCCCCGTTCCCAGAACCGCAAAAGCAAACGCCGCCGCGCCGTAAGCACTGATCGCGGTGGGCGCGGCGAAACCCACCAGCAACGATGCCCACCCAGCGAGGTACCCGACCGCGGGATGAATCAGCTCGGATAGATAACGATACTCACCGCCCGAACGCGGTATGAGCACACTCACCTCGGCATAGGTTCGTGCCCCGGCCATCGCCAACAACGCACCAACGACCCACGCGATAAGAATCAGACCAGCGCTCAACTCTTGAGCCATGAAGCCAGCGCCGAGGAAGACTCCCGCTCCCACCATACTAGCAACAACAAGCCCAATCCCTGAGCCCAATCCCAGAAAGCCCCCGCTTCTCGGATCCACAGCGGACTTACGCCATTCGTCAGTCATCGACCCCTCGTAGTCGTCTTCGTGGTCGTGGTCGTAGTTGTCTTCGTGCTCGTCTTCGTGCTCGTGCTCGTGCTCGAATTACCACAACGATCGCACGAGACGACCCCAACCGCCCTACTCAGCCGCTTCGACCGCCGCGGGAACCGGTCGCTTTTCGCCGCGAAGCTCGACCGACACCAATTTCGAGATGCCCGGCTGCTCCATGGTGACGCCATACAACACGTCAGCGTACTCCATCGTCCGTTTCGAGTGCGTGATGATGATGAACTGCGAGCGCCCCGTCATCTGCAGAATCACTTCCGCAAAACGACCGATGTTCGCTTCATCGAGCGGGGCATCGACCTCGTCGAGCAGGCAGAACGGACTCGGCTTGTATTGGAAGATGGCGAAAATCAGCGCGACCGCAGTGAGCGCCTTTTCACCTCCGCTCATGAGCTCGAGTGACCCGAGGCGTTTTCCGGGCGGCTGCGCGATGATCTCCACTCCCGTCTCGAGTAGGTCTCGCGGGTCGGTCAACTTCAGCTCTGCCCTGCCGCCCCGGAACAGCATCGGGAAGATGCGCTTGAAGCGCTCGTTGATTGCGGCAAAAGCCTCACGGAAGAGCGCACGGCTCTCCTTGTTCATCTGACGGATGGCACGCTCGAGCTTCGTCAGCGCCTCCTCGAGGTCCTTCCTTTGGGAGGTCAGGTACTCGTAGCGCTCCGCGTTTTCCTTGTACTCTTCGATGGCGGTGAGGTTGATCTCCCCCATCCTGTCGATCAGGCGCTGAAGCTCGTCGGCACGGGACGTCATCTCGGCATCTGGCACCGGACGTGCGTGGTAGTCGCCGATCACGTGCTGAAGCTCGACTCGGTGCTTATCGTGAACCTGCTCTTCTAGATGCTCCATCGCCAAGGTTTGCTCGCGCTCCCGAAGCGTGAGCGCGTTGAGCTCGGCAGACTGCTGGTCGATCGTCCCCCGGAGCTCCCTAAGCGACACTTCGCGCCGCCCGAGCTCCATTTGGGCCTCGTCGAAGCGCGCCCGTAGGTTCGAGAGCTCATCGCGGGTCACGGAAGCCTCGTGGACCGTCTCCGCGAGGCGCCCCCGATGCAGAAGAATGCGGCCCGCGGCCTGGCCTTGGTCCCGATGGGCCACCGCCACATCTTCTCGGAGGCGCTTCTCTCGCGCGTCTAGCTCGGCAATGGAGCGCTCGATCTGCCCGAGGATCAAGCGCTCTCGATCGGCTCGCTCGTGGGATTGGGTGGCGCGGACCCTAACCTCGGTGAAACGTTCGGTCTGATCTTCGACGACCCGGCGCCGCTCGCTCAGAACGCTTTCCGCGACGCGGATGGCTTCGTCGGCACGGGCCACACTGCCTTGCGCTTCGGACAGCTCGCGTTTGGTGTTGCCCTCGTCGATGCCGATCTGGGACACCGCCGCGCGAGCTTCCGTCTCAGCGCCCGCGAGCTCATCCTGGCGCTCCGCCATCCGTCGAAGCTCCATCTCGACGGCCCTGAGATCGCGCTCGGCCCCGAGGATCTCGAGCTCCGCGTCGTGAGCTCGGACACGCGCCGCGTCGATCGCCGCCTGACGTTCTGCGATTATCGCACGGAGACGGCCCTGCTCGGACGTTGCTCGCTCGAGCCCCGCTTCTTCTCGGGTCGCAACCTCCTCGAGCTCGCGGATCTCACGTTTCATTCGAAGCAGATGCGCAGCGGATTCGTCCTTGGCGCCCCCCACGACCGCGCCATCGGAAAGAAGAGCCTGACCATCCAGCGTGACGAGCTTGCCCTCGAAGCCATCTTTGTGAAGGCGGGCGGCCGTGCTGAGGGACTCGACGACGAGTATGTCAAAAAGGAGGTATCTGACCCATGCCTCATCTTCCCGGGCGAAGCGAACCAAGCTCGAGAGCGGTCCGATGACCCCCTCGCCGGTCGGAAACAGTGGCACGACGCGAGCGCGACCACTCGGCACGCGCGGGAGGAAAGTTGCTCGGCCTTTTTGCTCTCGCGCGAGGTAGTCGGCGGCCCGCAATGCGGCGTCGGTGTCGTGAACGAGCAAGTACTCAAGCGCTCCACCGAGCGCGGCCCCTAGTGCACGTGTGTGCTCGTGCGCGCATTCCAAGCGATCAGCGACCAATCCTACCAAGCCCGAACGCGAAGAATCACCGGAAGCATAACTCGTCATGACCGCTTGTGCGCCGGCACCAACGCCTTCGAAGCGCTCGTGAATCTCATCGAGTGATCGCAGGCGGGAGCGTGTCACAGCAAACTGTTCGCGCAGGCCGTCAACCTCAGAGTCCGCTCGCTGGAGCGCTTCCTTACCGGATGACAGTAAGCCTTCGATTTCGTTTTGGCGTTCCGCAGTTTCGGCCTTGCCGCTCCTCAGCCCAACCATGCGCGCGTCGAGCTCGCCTCGCTGCTGAGTGAACTCGACCTCACGCGTAGATAGCGCCTGTGCTTCGTCTTGAAGTCGTCCGATGCGCGCTCGAATTTCGTCGCGGTGAGCACCAAACCCGCCCAGCACCGCCTCTGCTCGCGCCCCTCGTGCTCGGCCTTCGGCCAGTTGGGCGCGTGCGTTTTCCAGAGCGATTTCGGCCTTAGCTGCAGCGTTTTTTCGCAGTTCGAGCTCGGCTTGGACCTCGGCAAGGAGCTGCTCGGCCTCGGCCTCCAAGGACTCCAACTCGCCGAGTGAAACCCGCACGGTCGAACTCTCCTGGCGCAAGGTTTCTCTTCGCTCCTCGATCTGGCGGAGCTCCCGAACGGCGAGGTCTTCGCGGTCGACCAACGCGGCTTGTCGATCTTGCTGCTGACGGATCAGACCTTCGAGTTGGCGAACCAGGTTGTCGAGCTCGTAGGCTCGGCCTTGCCCGCGCTCGACCTCGGACCCGGTCTGTTGCAGCGACACCCGTTCTGCTTCAACCGTCGCCTCTTGTGCCACCAGCGCACGACGAGTCGCCTGCACGTCTTCGCTGGCTTTCGACAGCGAGGACGTCACGGTGCTGATCTGTCCGCGGAGCTCGAGGAACCGGTGCGACGCGACCCAAAGGTCGAGATCGCGCATTTCTTTCTTGTAGCGCTTGTAACGCTCGGCCTTTTGAGCCTGGCGCTTGAGCGAAGCCAAGCTGCGTTCGAGCTCGCCGATGATATCGGTGACGCGCAGGAGGTTCTGGCGCGTCTGGTCCATCTTGCGCTCGGCAGCCCGCTTGCTCAGCCTGAACCTGCTGATACCCGCGGCCTCTTCGATCATCGACCGTCGGTCTTCTGGCTTGGAGGTGACGATAAACCCGATGCGACCCTGCTCGATGATGGAATAGGCTCGCTTGCCCACGCCGGTCCCGAGGAAAAGGTTGGTGATGTCGAGAAGGCGAACTGGGGTCTTGTTGATCAGGTAGTCGCTGTTTCCCTGACGATCGAGCCGTCGGGACACCTGAATCTCGGCGTAGTCCCTATATTCCGGGGGGGCGAGACCGTCGGAGTTGTCGAAGGTGATCGTCACCTCGGCGAAGCCGTGCGGCCCTCGGCCCTCCGCACCGCTGAAGATCACGTCCTCCATGTGCTTGCCGCGGAGGCGCGAGGGGGACTGCTCACCCATGACCCATTTGACGGCGTCCACGATGTTGGACTTGCCGCACCCGTTAGGCCCAACCACGCAGGTGATGTCGTGGTCGAAGTGGACCGTCGTCCGGTCCACGAAGGATTTGAAGCCGGCGATTTCGAGCTTCCTGATCTTCACGTCGCCCCCGTAAGGAGTAGTTGCACGTGGCTATCACTGAACATACGATATTGCAACGATTTGCGCGACCAGAAGCGCCTGTCACTGCGTGACCCCCACTACATATTGGGGGTATTCGTCAGGAGCGACCGAGAGCGTAGGTCAGTTGGACTCGTTTTCGGCGGTTTCGGGCTGCGCCTCCGAAGGCTCATCGGCTCGTACCCGGGAGGCCGAACGTCGGCCCATAAGGAACTCGAGAAAGGTGCGTGCCATTTCGAGGTCCCTCGGAGCGATGGCGTCGACCAGGTCGTGCACGTGTCCCCGACCGGCGTCTGGAGCAGCAGCCCGGGAACTCCTGAGCGTGGGTGATTCCGGTTTCGCCACCGCCTCGACGTGGACCTCTTGAACGGTCGGAACATGCCACTTGGGCCGCTCGACGGAGTTGATCCCATGGGCCGTCAGCCAGGAATCCATGCAAGAACGCAGTCTTTCAGACCGAAACGTAAACCAGCGCTCACGGTCGACCGGATGGCTCATCAACGCGTCCTTGAAGCGCCGAAAAGCGCCCTTTCCGTCGATCGCGATGTTGAGAAGCCGCCTGAGCTCGTCGTCCTCGACCGTAACGATGAACCGCTCCATCCAGCGGTATTGCTCGCGTGACGAGACGGGGTCGATCCGTAGGTAACGACTGTCGTTCAGGATTCGCGAATGCATCGCAGGGTCGGCGACCCCATCGACGATGCGAATCACCTCGCCCGTATCGAAATGCAAGTAGCTATGGACTTCGGGCGCATTGTTCTCGAATGCATCCTCTAGGGCCTCCCAGGCCACCGCTACATCTAGTTGTTCTTTATCGTGTAGTTCTTCTTTGTCTTGCCCGGCATCCGAATCATTTTCATTCATGTTATCCCCATATCACTTCGCGCTCGCCGTACCGCGTCGCGCCATCGCCCGAGATGTTCAACTCTTTCCTCAGAAGCCATCCGGGGCTCAAAGCTACGTTCGATACGGTAAGCATCTACAACAGATTGCAGGCCATCGAAGACACCAACGGCCATTCCAGCTAAGTAAGCAGCTCCAAGTGCAGTGGTTTCGACAGACTCGGGGCGATCGATCGTCACTCCGAGCATGTCAGTTTGAAATTGCATGAGTAAGTCATTGCAGGTCGCACCACCATCGACCCTCAAACGCTTTATAGGACGATCGGCGTCCGCGCGCATCGCGTCGACAAGGTCGACGATTTGGAACGCCATTCCCTCGAGAGTTGCGCGCGCGATATGAGCGGCGGTCGAGCCCCGCGTAAGCCCGCAAATCAGGCCCCGCGCGCGGGGGTCCCAATAGGGGGCCCCAAGCCCAGCCAGCGCCGGAACAAAGACCACGCCATCGCTGGAGTCCACCTCTTTTGCAAGGGATTCGACCTCTTCGGAACGGGAAATCAACCCCAATCCGTCTCGAAGCCACTGGACCGCGGCGCCGGCGACGAAAGCGCTGCCCTCGAGAGCATAAACGGTTTGATCGCCGATGCGCCACGCGATCGTAGTCAGGAGCCCGTTCTTGGAATGCGCCCGGCTCGTTCCGGTGTTCATCAAGAGAAACGCGCCCGTGCCATAGGTGCACTTGGCATCGCCGACCTCGAAGCAAGTTTGTCCGAACAACGCGGCCTGCTGGTCGCCCGCCATGCCGGCGATCGGAATCCCGTCGACGAGACCGGGCACGCCGGACGTGCGAGCGTAAACTTCCGAGCAGCTTCGCACTTCGGGCAGAAGCGCCATCGGCACACGAAGCTCGGCGGCAAGCTCTTCGTCCCAGCGCTCCTTTCCGATGTCGTAGAGCAATGTCCGTGAAGCGTTGGTCGCGTCGGTCACGTGTGCAGCACCGCTCGACAGCCGGTAGACGAGCCACGAATCTATCGTACCAAACGCCAGCTTCCCCGCTTCGGCGCGCTCCCTCAGGCCATCGACGTTCTCGAGCAGCCACTCGATCTTCGTACCGGAGAAGTAGGGGTCGAGAACCAAGCCCGTCCGCTCGCGGAACAGCGGCTCTTTGCCCGCCTCCTTCAGTTGGAGACATCGGTCGGCGGTTCGGCGGTCCTGCCAAACAATGGCCCGGTGGACGGCTCGACCGGACTCGCGGTCCCACAACACGGTGGTTTCTCGCTGGTTGGTGATCCCGATGCCCGCGCAGTCCGAGGATTCGACCCCGGCCTTCTGAAGCGCCTTGACGATCGAGTCGCCGACGCTCTTCCAGATTTCGCCCAGGTCGTGCTCGACCCATCCGGGCCTTGGGAAATGCTGGGTAAACTCGTGGGTCGCCTTCGCGAGAATCCGTCCTTCAGGGGACAGAACCATCGCGGTGGAACCGGTGGTTCCCTGATCGATCGACAAAAGAAAGCCCAGCATCCGAACGGGTACGGTACGAAGCTAGGGCTCCAAAGTAAAGCGCCGGTTTACCTGTGAAAAACCGGCACTCTGTGCCACGTCTACTCGGGCGGGCTGCCGTTTAGCCATACCTCGAAGCGAGGCCATGCCTTCCCCAAGCGAGCGCGTAGATCGTCCTCTCCCGCCTGGAGGATCGGAGTGTCGGCCCCTGCGTCTCGCGCGCGGCTGATGCACACCATCGCGGCCAGGTTTTGATCGCGGGCCGCCAGCGACTGCGAAAGAAGCGGCAGCGCTTCCGTTTCGTCCGCGCCGAGCATGATCGCCCGCCTCAAGAGCCCGATGGCCTCCCCGTACTTCGCGGCGGACACGGACGCCCTGCTGAGGGCGAGATACAGCCCCGCGGCTTTGGTCGAGTCTCCGGCCCACTGAATTCCTAGGCGGAGGATTTCGTTCGCCGCCTCGTATTCGCCGAGGCCCGCATAGGCCGATCCCAGCAAGTCTAGGCTCGTGGACAGCGTGCCGTGAACCTCTTCAGCAAGCTCGCCTGCCTCGCCCGTCCGAAGCAGCATCGAGATCGGTGTCAGCCACGGACTGAGCATGGCAACTGTGGCCCCGAAGTTGCCGTGTGCGTTGGCCTCTTGCGCCTTTTCGACGATCGCCAGGTCGATGGCCATCTCACCGCTAGGACTTCCCATCGCGAGCTCAGTGCGGACCCGTTCGTCGATGACATCTCGGAAATCTTCGAGGGCCAAGACGTGCCGAAGGTCGTTGAATTTGAGTGTGATCTCGGCGAGGCCGAGCTCGATGCGAAGCTCGAGCGGTTCGACATCGAAAAGCGCGGCTTCCAGGAAGTACCGGCCGCCGACGTACGCTTGTAGTGCTTCGACGTCGGGCGACTCGGGGAGCGCTTGAGGCTGCAGAGGCGACAGCAATGCCGCCCCTACCGTTTGCCGAAACTCCGACAGCGTCGTCTCTCTGACGGCTTCGCCAGGGCCCATCGCAAACTCCACCTTCGTGAGCTCTGACGCTCGAGGGTCGGGCGAGAGGCTCACGATCCGAACGCCGGCAACGAGCGCTAGCCCGAGAGTGTTGCGACCGATCAACTCTGAAGCAGCCTCGAAGTCCTTCGACTGCTTGACGACCTCGTCGAACCAGCCATCGGGCCGCGCGGGGGATAGATCGAAAGCCTGCGGACCGCCGCCGGTCAACTCACTCCTCGCCGTTGAGCTTGCGCCGGTACCAATCGATCGTGTCGAACAGCCCCTGCTCGAGCTCGACCTGTGCGCGGAAGCCCAGCAACTTCTCCGCCTTCTTGACGTCCGGGATGCGCAGCTCAACGTCCGGGAAGTCCCAGTCAATGAATTCGATGGGGGATTTACTCCCAGTCAGGCGCACGATGAGCTGGGCGAGTTGATAGATCGTCACCGTGCTGCGGGGGTTGCCGACGTTGAAGCTCTCTCCGACCGCTTGGTCACGCTCCAAGGCCAGCATGATCGCGTCGACGATGTCGTCGATGTAACACCACGAGCGAATCTGGTCGCCCTCGTTATGAATCTGAATTTTTTCGCCCTGCAGAGCACGCACGACGAACGCATGGACCGCACCCTCCCCCACCTGACCGGGCCCGTAGATGTTGAAAGGTCGAATCGACACGGTCGGCAAGGAGAACTGCTTGAAATAGTTGTGCGCCAAATGTTCGGTGGCGAGCTTGCTGACCGCGTATGTCCAGCGGGCCTCCCCGACGGCGCCGAGGCTCGTGACGTCCGCCTCGCGAACTCGAAACGCGTAGGACCCGAATACCTCACTCGTCGAAAAATCGATGACGCGTTTGATCCCATTGCAGTCGTTGGCTGCGCGGAGCACGTTCATCGTGCCCTCGAGGGAGATCTCCATCGTCGTCACGGGGTTCTTCAGAACCGTGTCGACGCCGGCGATCGATGCCATGTGAACGACGTAGTCGCAGCCCGTGACCGCGCGACGTACCGCCGTCATGTCTCGGACATCCCCGACGATGAGCTCGACGTTGGGATGGTGATCGAGCCCCACCGCGGAGAGCGCGTTTCTACGTAGAATGTCCAACACGCGAATGTGGTTGTCTTCGGCAAGACGCGCTGTAAGCGCGGTGCCAATGAAACCGGCGCCACCCGTGATCAGGACGTGTGCCCCTTGCAACATGTTCCCCCTACCCTTGAGCTAGCATAAACGGAGCACCGACGTCGAGAAAGCCCAGTTCCCTTTACATGAGGCTCGGCGCGTGTGATCTTGACCCAGGCTCGTAAGTCTCTCGATCATGGAACGCTTCGTCCTTTGGCATAGGATTCTGCCCCCCGCATTCGAGGAGGAGGAGACCACAGCCGCCGCTGGACAGTGGGCTCGCTACGTCACCAACGAGGTACAAGACGCGGGCGGCGAGATGATCTCTTCGCTCGCCGGGACCGTGGTCTCGAGTTTTGCGCTTCACGAGCTGCAGGCCGCAATCAATCTCGCGCTTAAGCTCTTGGCCGAGGCTGAAGGGCAGCCGGTCCCTGCCGGTGGGCTTCCGATTGCGTTCGGAATCGCCACCGGCGACGTGCAGCGGGCACGAGACGACGCAGGGCAACTCACCAACACCGGCAATGCGATCGACCGTGCGCAACTGCTCGCAAACCAAGCATGCGCAGGCGAGGTGGTGCTCGACATCGAGTCGCGGGAGGCGGCGTCGCGCACTTACCTGTTCGGTCGTAGCGTCAGCACGACCTCGTTCACGCTCCGGGGCGAGGCGATCGATCGGACTCGACCACTCGTCGAGGAGTGCCGTCAAGCGGTGTCCTTGTTGAATCCGGCGCCGTTCCCCGCCAGCATTAGACATGCGTTCGAGCCTCTCAAGAAGGCTGCGGCGGGGTCACGAACGTGCGCGTTGTACCTGGACGGCCCACTCGGTGTTGGTGCACGGGCCGCTATCTCCGCGCTCCGTGACGAGCTCGGACCTCCGGCCTTCCTGGAGATCGGCGCTGTCCCCGGAGGTCTCGAGCCTCTTGGCGGGCTCCGGCTGGCCCTCTTGAAATCGTGGCGCGCCCTAGAGCCGACTCGACGGGGCCTCAAAAAGACCGAACCTGGAGTCGCCGATGCCCTCAAGGCGATCGCCTGCGCCACTCCCCCAACTCGAGACGCCGCGGTCCACGCGATGAAGGCCACCTTGCGGGCCCTTCGAACCGACCGTGGGCTGCCGTGGATCTACATCGATCGAGTATCATCTGTGGACCCGGCGACGCTTTCGGTCCTCGGCGCAGCCCTCGAAGACGATACTGTAGCGGCGCTGATTTGCGTCCGAACGGTCGAATCGAAGATCCCGATCGGCTTCAAGACGCTACGACCGGCCGCGCAGATTTCGCTTTCTTCGCTCGATCCAAACGAAGCCCTGCTGGTGGCAGGAGAGATTCTCGGCCCAGAGACGGACCCAGAGATCGCGAAGCAGCTCGTGATCATGGGCGGCACCACCGTCCTCGGCCTGACGGAGGCAGCGCGAACCATGGTCGCCACCGGAGACATCGTTCATGACGGTAGCAGTTTCAGCTGGCGCGAAGATGCGCAGGAGCAGCGCCAGTACTTGGGTCCGCGAGCACTACTCGAAGAACGCTTCGCGACGCTCGACACGTCGTCGATGCGCTATCTCGAAGTCGCCTGCGCCGCCCTACCCGCCTCGTCGCAACTGGTAGTCGACGCCGTGGTTGCGCTCGACGGTGTCCCAGAGCAGACACGACGTCGTGCGCTCGATGCCCTCATCAACGACGGTTTGCTGAACGCGCGCGCCAAACCCGACTCGGAGATACTTCGAAGGGCCGTCGTGCAGCGAATGCCGCCCGCCCGTCGGACCGAAGTGTATCGCTTTGTCGCGCGCGCGCTGCACGAATCGGAGCCTCTGGTCGGTCCCTCGATGGCGGCCACGGTAGGAGCCTACCTTTGTGAGGGTGGGGATCTCGATCGCGGCGCCCATGCGATTTTGGAAGCTGGCTCCCTCGCCGCCGACAACGGATACACCGCCGCTGCAGTGCGCCTAGCCGCCGCCGCGGTCCAGTATCAGCCGGACAAGGACACGCGATCGGCGGCATCGGAGATCAGTCGCGCCGTTCGACTTCCGTCGGGCCCGCCACACGAGGACGAGGACACAGAGCGTGCGACGATACCGGTGCCGGAGGCCGAGCTCGAAAACTCAGCCGAAGACGTGATTCGCGCCCTCAAGGAGCAAGATCATGACGCCTTCGACGCGCTGATCGACGCAGCTATCGCCGCTGGAGCGGGTCTCGTCGGAACGCACTGCTTGCAAGTGATCTCGTTCGTGACGCGGGGTGACGTTTCGGCAGCGAGGCACGCCCTAGAGCTCGCGCGGCGGAGCCCCAATCAAAACGATAGCGCCAGCATCCGGATAGGGATTGCCTCTGCATGTCTACACCTCGCGCGAGGCTGCGCGCGAGACGCGATGCTCGACGCCCTCGAAGCGTTGGCCACGGCCCGCACCCAGGAAGACGGCCTCGGGGAGGCTGCGTCACTCAAGATGATTTCCACCAGCTGCCTTGCTGCAGGGCTAGAGAGTGACGCCGAACGACTCGCACACGTCGCCGCAGCTGTCGCTAGCTGAACAGCATCACCTAGCTTCCGATCGATATCTAGCGCCGCGCGTTCGCTTCCACGCTAATGGCCGTCCCAAGTCGTGCAGCTTCACTCCGCCCCAGCCGGGGCCGATCTCTCTCGATCCTATGTTCGGCGCGCCCCGGAGCGCGGCGTGCTGCACCGCGTCACGCGCGAACATCTGCGGACCTTCCTCTACGAGCTCGACCAGCATGATCTCGAACGCGGTAAGTAGCACTGGATCTGTTATGGATGGGGATATACGTGCGACAGTCAATCGTCCTGCTTCTGGTCACC
>Ga0255058_10001957_pt1 | contig 11481 bp, 8 predicted proteins | sample Cases_109_9_MG_FD_188637 | JGI IMG/M metagenome (GOLD analysis project Ga0255058, IMG submission 188637) | Seawater microbial communities from Amundsen Gulf, Northwest Territories, Canada - Cases_109_9 | ecosystem: Environmental > Aquatic > Marine > Gulf | place: Canada: Northwest Territories... | reverse complement strand
CGCCTCGTTGCTGAACAGACCGCGACGAACCCCCCACATCAACGTCATCATGAACGAGCCCACGCCGCCGCCGATGAGCGGTTCCGGCGCGAAGGCCTGGGTCACGATCAGCCCCAGCGCCGACGGAATTTCTGCGATGTTGAGCACCAGAATGACCATTGCGCCGGCCACGTAGAGCAGCGCCATGGTGGGCGCCAGAATGGCAGTGACTTGCCCGATCCGGCGAATGCCGCCGATGATCACCGCCCCCACCAGGCCGGCGAAGACCAGCCCGGTCACGACCGTGGGGATCCCCCACTCGGACTGGACCACGTCGGCGAGCGAGTTGGACTGGTTCATGCAACCGCCGCCGAAGGAGCTGATCGCGGCAAACGCGGCGAAGGCGATGGCCAGCCATTTCCATTTGCGGCCCAGACCGTACTCGATGTAGTACATCGGCCCGCCGGAGACCGAGCCGTCCGGATTGATCCTGCGGTGCATCAGAGCCAGCGTGCACTCGACGTACTTGAGAGCCATGCCGAAGAACGCGGTGACCCACATCCAGAACAGCGCCCCGGGTCCGCCCAGGCGGATGGCGATGGCCACACCGGCGATGTTGCCGATACCGACGGTCGCCGACAGCGCGGTGGTCAGCGCCTGGAAGTGTTTGAGGTCGCCCTGGTCTTCCGGGTTGTCGTACTTGCCGCGTGTGATGTTGACGGCGTGGCGAAACCCGCGGAGCTGGATGAAGACCAGACGCAGCGTGACGAACAGTCCGGTGCCCAGCAGCACGACCGCGAGCAACGGCGCTTGCTCCGGCCAGCCCCAGACGTAGTGTTCGAGAAAGGTCGCGAACGGGCCGAGGGTGTTGTTGACGAAATCCGTGACGGGCCCGGTGACGGCTTCGATCCATTCGAGCACGACGACTCTCCCACTTCGGGATCGGCCCCCCGGGGGCGATCAGGTCGGAAATCCTACCACGGCCGGTTCGGCACGGTTGCCAAGGGGGGCCCCTAGAGGACAGACTGCTCTCTGCCCCCCGGCTTTAGAGATGAGGAAACGATTCTTCAGGCTCGCCCTGATCAACATCCTGTCCACCTTGACGGTGCCGCTCGTCGGACTGGTCGATACGGCCATGCTCGGCCATCTTCCGGACATCCGCTTCCTGGCGGGCGTGGCTCTCGCTGCCTTGCTGTTCGACTTCCTGTACTGGACGCTCGGCTTCCTGCGGATGGGCACGACCGGCATGACGGCCCAGGCGGTCGGGCGGGGGGACCGCGAGGAGGTGGCTCTCGTACTCTACCGCTCCGCGTCGATCGCGCTGGTGCTCGGCGCGGTGATCGTATTGCTGCAACTCCCCTTACGCGAGATTGGCTTCGGCTTGCTGTCCGGCGAGCCCGGAGTCGAGCTGGCGGGTCGGGACTACTTCAACGCGCGAATCTGGGGCGCTCCCGCGGTACTCGGCAGTTTCGTTCTGATGGGTTGGTTTCTGGGCCGAGAAGAGAGCCGCCACGTGCTGGTCATGGCCGTGGTCGGCAATCTCGGCAACGTCCTGTTCAACTACGTGTTCATCATACGGATGCAGCTGGCGGCGAGCGGCGCCGGGCTGGCCAGCGCGGTGAGCCAATACCTCATGCTCGCTGTCGGTTGCGGTATCTACTTCCGACGACGCGAACGAACACCCTGGTCCTGGTCCACCGTGCTCGATCGGACCCGGCTGGCGACGATGTTCCGCCTCAATCGGGACATTCTGCTGCGCACCTTGTGTCTGGTCACGAGCTTCGCCCTGTTCGTCAACTCGAGCTCGATCCTGGGCACGCTGTGGCTGGCATCCAACTCGATCTTGCTGCGCTTGCAAGCGCTGGCCTCGTTCTTGATCGACGGAGCCGCCATGGCCTCGGAGAGCCTGGCGGGAATCTTCCGGGGGCAAGATGATGTGCATGCGCTGCGCCGGCTCTTCCGTCTTTCTTTGACCACGGGCCTCGGTATTTCCGTGGTCTTCTTGGCGATCTTGTACGGAGGGAAGCGACTCGTTCTGGGGCTGCTGACCTCGCATGCCGACGTGATAGCAGCCAGTACCGACTTCATGCCGTGGCTCGTGCCGGTGCTGCTATTCGGGTCCCTGGCGTACATGTATGACGGCTTGTTCCTGGGGCTCACCGAAGGCCGGAGCCTCCGCAACGCGATGCTCGTCTCCACTTTCCTGATCTTCGTGCCGTCGTGCTGGGTGGCGTTGCAACTGGACAGCAACCACGGGTTGTGGGCGAGCATGGCGCTGTTCATGGTGGCCCGGACGCTTACTCTGTGGGTGGCAAGCCGTACCGTGCTGCGCTCAGCGAGCCGAGAGGCGGGGGTTGCGTGAGTGCGGTTTCCAGGTCCCGGATCAACTCTTCCCGAAGCTGGTCGAGCGACATCGACTTGCGTCGGCTGTCGTAGCCCTGCCGGTCTCGGGCTCGCAACTTGCCGTCGCGAATGTGCAGGACGTTGATGACGTTGCACAGGCCCAGACCCTGATTGTCACGGACCAGCGTGTGCTCGCGGGTGAGGGCGAGAATCACCTGGTCTCCGTGCCTAATTCCGGCGACAAACTCCTCGGGATCCAGGCTCAAGGTCTTCGTGTCGCTGTCTCCCTTGAGAACCTCGAGGACGACCAATTCCGGCTGTCGGTCCTTCGGCTTTCGAACCTCCGCGAGGACCACGACCTCCGCCAGCGGGGCGATGTCCTTGAACACGAGATCGCACCACGCCGCAGCCGGTTGCGCGATCAGCGCTGCCAGGGCGCACGACAAGCATGGAAGCCCAACTCGCCGGAACCTGTTCACATCGAAGCCCCTTCGAGGATCGAGGCAAAATGTAACAGCCTACGCTCGCGAATGCCGGGCATTGGAGCTTTTTCTGCTGCAATTTCCACGCAAGACCTTGCAGCTAGACGAACGGTGTGACCTCGGCGTATACCTAACCTGAACGGGTGGGGCGAGCACTCGGGCGGCGCCCCCGGCGAAATCGGACCGAAAGTCCCGGAAACCCTCGTCCCCGGACGGTGCGGACCAAGCAAAGTGGCCAAACGACTGCTCCCCGATCCCGATCTCGAGGCTCTGATCCAGCAGCTGAACTCCGACGCGGCCGAGGACGAGCAGCCGATCGTCGCCGAGGATGCGGCCGAGCCGTCCGTCCCCCGCCCCAGACCCCGCAACAAGTCGTGGTCGCTGCCCCAGCCGGACGACGAAGGCCGGGCGTGGCTCCGCCGACTGCTGGCAGGCGCCCGCAAGAGTCACGCTTCGGACCTGCTGCTCGTGAGCGGAACGCAGCCGATGGCTCGCGTCGACGGAAGCCTCGTGCCCGTCGAGGATCGGGTACTGACACCCGACGCGGTGGCGCAGCTGTGCGCCGCCCTCGTCCCGGCGTCTCATCGCCTCAGCGCGCAAGGATCCGCGACGGCAGACTTCGCCGTCGTGAGCGAGGGCATCGGACGCTTTCGGTGCAACGTGCATCGTGCGCGCGGTAACTGGTCGGCCGCGGTGCGGGTATTGCCGGAGCACGTCCCCGATCTCGAGTCGCTTCATCTCCCGCCGGCCATCGAGCGTTTCGCAGAAATCGAATACGGACTGCTGATCGTCACCGGACCGACGGGCTGCGGCAAGTCCACGACGCTGGCGGCCCTCATGAAACGCATCCTGTCGCGACGCCGGGTTCATGCGATCACGATCGAGGACCCCGTCGAGTATGCCCATCCGCACGGCAGGAGTGTGGTGGAGCACGTCGAGATCGGGCGAGACGCACCGTCGTTCTCCACGGCCTTGCGTGCCTCGCTGCGCCAGGACCCCGATGTGCTGCTGATCGGCGAGATGCGCGATCCCGAATCGATCAGCATCGCCATCACCGCCGCGGAGACCGGACACCTGGTTCTGTCGACCCTGCACACCGGAGACGGGCCACAGACGATCAATCGCATCCTGGACAGCTACCCGGCGGGGCAGGCGGATCAGGTCCGAGTACAGCTCTCGGTCTCGCTGGCAGGTATCGTGTCGCAGCAGCTTCTGCCGTGCCGTGACGGGGGGGGACGTGTTCCCGCCGTGGAGATCCTGATGGCCACCCATGCGGTGCGCAACCTGATCCGGCGAAACAAGATCGCGCACATTCGCGCGCAGTTTGCACTGGAACAACAGTCCGGAATGCTTTCGCTCGACAACAGCCTGGCCCAACTAGTCAACGAAGGAATGATCGAAGTGGAGTTGGCCCGGGCCAGGGCGCGGGTGCCGGAGGACTTCGACCGCCTGGTGAAAAAAAGGTAGAGGGGTCAACCTAGCGGCGTCAGCAGCTCGCCCAGCTGTTTGATTTGAAACTCCGGCAGGACGAAAGCTGCCCGGTGTATGGCCGCGCTGTAGTACCGGAAGGACCATCCGGATTCTTCGACGCGTCGGGCGTCGAAGTCGCCGACGGGGCAGAAATCGCCCTTGCTCGCGAACGAGAACGACCACAGACCTCCGGGATAGGTGAGGTTGGAGTAGTTGTAGATCTGCACTCGGCGGAACGAATCGCCGAGGATGCGCAGCAGCGAAGCCTGGGCGACCGCATCGTAGAACGGTGAGTGTGCGTGGGAGACGACGACGCCGTCGGGGGACAAGATCCGATGGACGTTCGAGTAGAACTCGGCTCCGAAGAGGGGCTCCGAGGGACCCTCGGGATCGCAGGAGTCCACGATGACGAGGTCGTAACGGTCTTGCGTCCGCGCGACGTACGCCACGCCGTCTTCGATCGCGACTTCCACTCGGGGATCGTCGAGCGCCGCTGCGGTCTGCGGAAGGTGGATCTTGCAGGCGTCGACGACCATCGCGTCGATCTCGACGAGTCGGCAGTACCGGACCCGGGCGTGGCGGAGGACCTCCCGCACGGTGCCACCGTCCCCCCCTCCGATGACCAGGACGCGCTCGACCCCGGGACGCGCGAACAGAGGAACGTGGGTGATCATCTCGTGGTAGACGAACTCGTCCCGCTCGCTGAGCATGACGTCGCCGTCGTTGATCAGCATTCGACCCAGGCCGGCCGTTTCGACGATCGCGATGTGCTGGAACTGGCTGGTGGCTTCGAAGAGCGTCTTCGTCACGCGATAGCGAGTCCGGACGGTCCCCTGCAGGTCTGCCTCGACCCACAAGTTGAAGGGTTCCTTCTTCGAACTCATGACCCGATCGCCCAGGTCAGCCCACGGGGAGCTCGATCGCCGTCGCGACGGTGAGCTGTGGCCGGTAAAAGCTCAGAAAGCGAACTGGAAGGCCCTGGGGGTCGAGCACCTGGGCCACGTGGGACTTGAGGCGATAGTCGTCGCCGGCGAGTCGGTTGTCCAGGGGGACAGACTGAAGTCTGTCCCCTTTGTCCCCTTTGTCCCCTTTATCCCCATAGAGGATGAGATCGTAGGACCGCGGACGGAAGATACGCAGAAGCCGACCCAGGATCGACTCCAGGTCAGCGCCGAACCGGTGATTCGTCTCGAAGCTCGCGTAGGAGCAAGCCTCTTCCGGTGTGACGTGGATCGCAAAGTACTCGCCTTCGCGGATCGCGTTCAGGGAGTATCCGTTGGGGACGAACAGGTGGTCGTCGACCTCGAACCCGGGGATGACCCGATCGACTCCGGTCGCTTCTCGAACCTCGGGCGTCGTCGGCCGTTGCGAAAGCCGGAAATTTCCGCCCACGCCGTCACCGAGGCCGTGCATCAGCACTTCGACGGTGGTACCGGCCGCGTGGACGGCGTGATCGCGGTCCAGGTGGAACACGTAGAGATGGTGCTCGTCTTCGTGTCCGAATTGATAGGCGCGACCGGGCAGCCGCTCGTGGAGGATCTTGACGTCGTCGAAGAAGCTCGTCGGCTGGTCATGGGGAAAGATCTCGTGCTTGCGCTTGTACACGAGCGTCCGGACTCTTTCCGCGGGTACGGCTTCAAGAATCTCGAGTACGGCATTGTGCAGCAAGGAACACCCGCACGTCATCATGATGACGCGGTGGTCGAAAACGAACAGACTGGACTCCGACAGGAGGTAAGCGTGGCAACGGTCGTTGGAGAGGTGAGAGAGAACCTCGGCCCCGGCGCTTCGTGCGACGTCGGTCCAGTACGAGCGGCCATGTTCGCGAAAGGAGGGGAGCGACGGATCCACGACGAGTTCGAACTTCTTCTCGGTCCCTTCAAAAAACGGCGAAGCGGATCCCGTCATCTTTCCCGAACCTCGCTAGGTGAAGCAGAGTGCTGGATTCATGATTTGCGACCGTGCCGAATGGCAGATTCTGCCACAGGAGCCCGAAAAAACCTACCGCCGACCCAAAACGCCTCTCGCGGGGCACCCGGGCCGGGGGTCAGCGAATTATAATATTTTCAAGAATCGTGGGCCGGTGCCACGCTCCGGGCAGGCCGGTAACGGTTGGTAATCGGCAGCCTGCGGTCCTTCCCGAAGGCCTTGCCGGTGACCTTGGGGCCGGGTGGCGCCTGGCGGCGCTTGTACTCGTTGCGGTCGACCATCTCGATTACCCGCCGAACGGTAGGCTCGTCGAAGCCCCGGGCCACGATCTCGCCTGCGGCCGCCCCTTCCTCGACGTACGCCGCAAGGATGCCGTCGAGCACCGGGTACTCCGGGAGCAGGTCCGAGTCCCGCTGGTCGGGTCTCAGTTCCGCGGAGGGCGGCTTGGCAAGGATGCTGTCCGGGATGACCTCGCCGAGCTTCTCGTTGCGGTAGCGGCTCAAATCGTAGACCCACCCCTTGGGGACGTCCTTGATCACCGCGAAACCGCCGGCCATGTCGCCGTAGATCGTGGCGTATCCCACGGCCATTTCGCTCTTGTTGCCGGTGGTAAGAACCAGCCAGCCGAACTTGTTGCTCAACGCCATGAGAACGTTGCCCCGGGCGCGGCTCTGCAGGTTTTCCTCGGCTACACCCGACTCGGTCCCGGCAAAGAGGTCGGAGAGCATGTCGAGATAGGCCCGGTGCGCGGGTTCGATGGGGACCTGCTCCAGCCTGACCCGAAGTCGCCGGGCCATTTCCAGGGCGTCCCGTCCGGAGTGCTCGGAGGAGTAGCGCGACGGCATCGAGACACAGACGACGTTCTCCGGTCCCAGCGCATCGACGGCGATGACCGCCACCAAGGCGCTGTCGATCCCTCCGGACAGCCCCAGGACGACCCGTTCGAATCCGTTCTTGGCGACGTAGTCGCGGGTGGCCAGCACCAGCGCCCCGTAGACTTCCTCGAGCGGCGCGAGGCGTCGAGCCAGTCGCGGCTGGACCGCCGGCTTCGGCTTTCGATCGGTATTCGGTGCCGGCAGATCCTCGCAGCGAAACTCCTTCGACTTCCCGGGGCCGCCAGACTTCCGACCGCCGGCCCTGCCCGGCTCCACATCGGCGACGACGAAATCCTCTTCGAAAGCCTTGGCCCGGGCCACAACCTCGCCCCGCTGGTCGACGATCACGCTGCTTCCGTCGAACACCAGCTCGTCCTGCCCGCCCACGACGTTGCAGAACGCCACGACCGCCGCGTTGTCGACCGCCCGATCGATCAGCATGCGCTCGCGACCGGTAGCCTTGGCGCTCTGGTAGGGAGAAGAGGACATGTTCAGCAGCACCTCGGCCCCGGCCTCCGCCTGGGCCCGCGGAGGGCCGTCGGAATGCCAGATGTCCTCGCAAACGCTGACACCGATGCGGACCCCGGAGCCGGTCGAGGGCCCCAGTAGACGGCGGAACAGGACCCGCGTCTCGCCGGAAACGAAGTACCGGTTCTCGTCGAACACGGCATAGTTGGGTAGGAGAGCTTTGTGATAGACGCCGGCCAGGCGGCCGTCGTGCAAGACGGCGGCGGCGTTGAACAGGGCTTCGCGCCGGTCGGCGAAACCCACGACCGCGGTAAGCCCCCGCGTGTGGGGCAGAAGGTTTTCCAGGGCCTCGCGATTGGCCGTCACGAAACCCCGGTTGAGCAACAGGTCCTCCGGAGGATAGCCCGTCAGGGTCAACTCGGGAAACAGCACCACGTCGACCCGCAAGTCGCGCGCCCGCTCGAGGTTCCGCACGATCTTGGCTGCATTGCCCTCGATGTCACCCACCGTGAGATTGATCTGGGCCAGTGCGATTCTTAGCATGGACATGCGCCAACCTCGACAGCGTGCGAAGTTGTCGTGCATTATAGGATTCGCTCGAGGCGCCGGCAAAACGGAACGGGCGAGACGGGCCGCAGCGCGCGTCCCCGCAAGGACCGATGGGAGTCCCGGATTGGGAGCAGCTTCGCGCAGCAGAAGCCTCTACCGCTCGCTTCGGCCATTGCTGTTTCGGCTCGACCCCGAGCGGGCACACGCCCTTTCGCTGAGCTTGCTGCGGCTCGTCGGCGTGCTGCCACCGCTGCGCTGGACCGTGAGTAGCACTCTGTCCGTGGGTCGCGGTCGACCGGTCGAGGCCTTCGGCTTGACGTTCGCCAACGCCGTCGGCCTGGCCGCCGGCTACGACAAGGACGCGGTCGCCTGGCGTGGCCTGGCGTGTCTGGGGTTCGGCCACGTCGAATTGGGCACCGTGACGCCGCGACCCCAGACCGGGAATCCGCGCCCGCGCGTCTTCCGCCTGACCGGCGATCGGTCGCTGATCAACCGCCTCGGCTTTCCCAGTCGCGGCGCCGACTACGTCGTGCGGAGGCTGCGCCCAGCGGCCCGGCCGCACGGCGTGCTCGTCGGCGTGAACCTCGGCAAGCAGCGGGAAACGCCTCTCGAGCGGGCCGCAGACGACTACGAGCTCCTGATGCGCCGTCTGGCGCCCGTGGCCGACTACCTGACGGTCAACGTCAGCTCACCCAACACGCCGGAACTACGCCGCCTGCAACATCGCGAATGGCTCGGTCCGCTCTTGCGGCGCCTCGGCGAGCACAGGAACGCGCTGCGCGACAAGCTCGGTCGGCCGCTCCCGCTGCTGGTCAAGCTGTCACCCGATCTCTCCGACGCCGAGCTGGACTCGGCACTGGCGGCGATCCAGGATGCGGGCCTCGACGGTGTGGTCGCAACGAACACGACCACGTCCCGCGACGGCCTCGCCTCCCCGCTGGCCGATGAGACCGGCGGGTTGAGCGGTGCGGCCCTGAGCGCGCGCAGCACGAGCATGGTGCGCCGCATCGCGCGACAAACCGGCGGGAACCTACCCATCGTCGCCTCGGGCGGTGTGATGGGCCCGGCCGACGCGCGCGAAAAACTGGACGCGGGAGCCTGTCTGGTCCAGCTCTACACGGGCTTGATCTACGAAGGTCCCGGTCTGGTGAGCAGGATCTTGCAGGAGCTGCACCCCTGCTAGTTGCGGGTGAAGCGGACGCGCAGCTCGCCGAAAACTTCCGGCAGATAGCCCAGGAACACGTACCAGAAAATCGTGTTCGCCAGCATCTCGAGGAACTCTTCGATCGACTTCGCGAAATGTTGGAGGGTGTCGTAGGCATTCTCGCGGAAGCGGTACTCCGTGTAGTCGCCGAGCTCGATGTTGTCGGCCAGCCAGGCGGTGATGTTCCAGGCGTGGTCCCGATCCAAGCCTTCCACGAAGTCCAACCCGACCGCGATGCCGAAACAGCCCAGGGCCGCGAGGACGAGCAGTCTGGCCGATCGTCGCTCCAGCACCCACCACAGGAAGACAAGAATGTACAGGCCCAGAGCGAGGAAGAAGGGCAAGATCACGAACTGCCAGGCGTAGCTCGGAAACGTGAGATCGCCGAAATGGTCGACGACCGCTCCGACGGTCTCGTGAAGCTGTACCCCGTCGTCGACCGCCATGAAAGAAAAGAACAGAGCGAGAATCAGCCAACCCCGCTTGCGCCGCGGCGCCACCTCCTGCTGCCGCGCGCCGACGTAGATCAGCCACAAGGTGAAAGCGATCAGCAGTGTCTGCGTGTTTCCGAACCACGAGGCCAGCGAGTCCTCGCGGGCGATGTTGCTGAGACGGCGCAGCATGCCGATGTCGGTCAGCCGCCCGAAGTTCACGTGGTAGTCGAGGAACACGAACGTCAACTCGGCCCCCACGCACAGGCCGATCAGGGTTCTGACGAAACGCCACGACCCGACACGCAACTCGACCGGTGCCGTCACCGAGGTGGCGTTTGCGCGGGAGTCCCGCTGTTCCTGCGGTTGGTCCGTCATGTCCCCGGCGAGCGGCTCGGTCGTCACACGTCGTCCCGACGCAGCAGGCCGCTCCTACGAGTATCGAGTCGGAGGCGGTCCTGTCAAGATCAAGGCGGGCAGGAAGATCCGCTGACCTGGGCCGGCACGGCACACAGCCCCCCGGCGGATGCCGGGCGGGGCGCGGCGTTCCCGTCGAAGCCGTGCGTACCCTCGAAGCCCAAGGCGTCGACGGCCACGAGGACCCAGAAGACGTCTCCGGACGGAGGAGAAACGGTTGCCTGTCCGGCGGTCCCCAGGCCGCACGCGGCTCCCGCGTAGGCGTAGGAGGAGACGTCGGCCAGGTCCCCGTACAGCAGGTGGTAGTCCTCCGCCACGCAAGTCGTCACGTCCCAGGTGACGTCGATGTCCACGCCGTTCGGGTTCCGTCCCGCCGTCATCGGCGTGCCGGGAACCACTCCGCCGTCGGGAACCGCGGAAGGCGGGACGATTTCGATCAGGAACGCACCGTCGTTTCCGTCCTGCAAAGTCGCCTCGAAAACGATGTAGCGGCCATTGTCACTGATCGCGAACGCGTCGGCTCCGTTGGCGATGGAATCGATCGGCTGACCGCCGATCATGGTCACGCCCTCCTGGACGAGCAGCAGCTCGTTCAGGAACAGCCCCGTGTCCACGTTGGTGTTCGGATCGTTCCAGGCGCCGTACCACAGCAGGTTTCCGTTGTCGTCGATCCGGACCGGTCCGCTCCCGATGCCGAACCCGGTCAGCGTGAAGAGGCCGAGGCTGGGAAGCGTGTCTCTCTCGCGAATGAAAACCTGTGTGTTCCGCACCAGCATCTCGTCGTCCTGCGTCGGGCCGTCGATGTTGGCCTTGAAGAACAGCTGTCCGTGACGGTTCAGGTCCATTCCCCTTCCGGAGAGGAGCTCGTAGTTGCGACCGGTGACGGGCGACGGATCGCCCTCCTGCGCAATGAGCACGTCGTTCAGATAGATGGCTCCGTCCACATCTGTGGGACCGGCCAGGTCGGCAAAGAACAGGGCCTGACCGGCGTTGTTGAAGGCGCTCTGGTGCGGGCCGGTGCCGAAATCGGCTACCGGGTCTTGCTGCTGTCCCAGGATATCTCCCTCCTTGGCCAGCACGTGCTCCGAGAGCAGACCGCCCGTCGGGTCCATGCCAATCCTGACGATGGCGCGATCGACCGTGCTGGCGATGCCGGGGTCGTCCACGCTGGCCACGACCAGCATGACATTCGAGTCGTTGAGCTTCGCGTCAAAGAATCCGATGTACGGCGTTCCCGGCGAGAACTCCGGGGCCGTCGATACGTCACTCTCCTGGATCACCAGGGTAGTGTTGAAGTACAGGCCCGAGTCCTCGCCGGTCGGCGGCCCCGCGAG
>Ga0255058_10001956_pt1 | contig 11485 bp, 10 predicted proteins | sample Cases_109_9_MG_FD_188637 | JGI IMG/M metagenome (GOLD analysis project Ga0255058, IMG submission 188637) | Seawater microbial communities from Amundsen Gulf, Northwest Territories, Canada - Cases_109_9 | ecosystem: Environmental > Aquatic > Marine > Gulf | place: Canada: Northwest Territories... | reverse complement strand
CCGTTTACCCCGGCACCGAGCAAAAAACTGTTGCTCGCGGATTGCGAGGACGAAGAAGCCGCGGCCGCGCTGGTGCACGCTGCCATCGCGCTGGCCGGGGAGCGAGGATGTTCGTCCGTTCATGTTTTGTTTCCCGCCGACGACGAGGTAACGCGTTATACCGACGCTGGCCTCAAACTTCGCAAGGACTGCCAGTTTCACTGGCACAACCGCGGCTACGCGAACTTCGACGACTTCCTTGCCACGTTCTCGTCAAAAAAGCGCAAAAAGGCACGCCGGGATCGGCGCCATGTCAGCGACGCGGGAATCCGGTTTCGGCGCCTGAGCGGCGCGGAACTGACCCCGGACCTGTGGCAGCGCGTCTACCCGCTTATCAGCCGTACGTTCATGCGGCGCGGATCGATGCCCTACTACAATCTGGACTTCTTCAATCAAATTTCGAAAAGCCTTGCCGATCAATTGCTCGTGGTGCTCGCCGAAGACAGTGACGGACTGTTAGCGGCGGCTGTCTTTTTCATCGGCAAGGACGTGCTTTACGGCCGCTATTGGGGCAGCGTCGGACACCACAATGCCCTGCATTTCGAGACCTGCTACTACCAGGGCATCGACTTTTGCATCGAACAGGGCATCGCCAGCTTCGAGCCGGGCACACAAGGCGAACACAAGATCAGCCGCGGCTTCGTACCCGTGACAACGTATTCGGCCCATTGGCTGGCCCAACCCGCGTTTTTCGATGCGATCGGCCAATACGTTGCTGAAGAGGCACGGCATATTGATCGCTACATGCGTGCCGTCGACGATCGCAGCCCCTATCGCGACGACACGGCCGTAGCTGACGAGGAATCCTAGTGAGCCGCAATCGCGTCCTGTGGCTGAGTCCCGACGACCCGCCCGAGGCGTTTCCGGATATTAGTGGCGCATTGCACGAACCCGACGGGTTGCTGGCGGCCGGCGGCGATCTCAGCATGGAGCGCCTGCTCCACGCTTATCGGAACGGAATTTTTCCATGGTTCGACGATGGACAGCCCATATTGTGGTGGTCGCCGGACCCGCGTTGCGTGCTTTGCCCGTCCGAATTTCATACCTCGTCGCGATTCCGGCGAAGCATCGGCACGTCACGCGCGACGATCACCATTAACCAGTCGTTCGGCGAGGTCATTCGGGCCTGTGCCGGGCCTCGCCGCTCAGAACAGGGCACATGGATTACCGCGGAAATGATCAACGCCTACGAGGCGCTTCACGCAGACGGCTGGGCACATTCGATTGAGGTCCGCGACAACGGATCTTTGAGCGGTGGGCTGTACGGAATCGCCATCGGCAAGATGTTTTTCGGGGAATCGATGTTCAGTCAGCAATCGAACGCTTCCAAGCTGGCATTGCTTTGTTTGTGCGAAATTCTGCACGCCGACGGATTCGGCATGATCGATTGTCAGGTGGTATCCAGGCACCTGACGACGCTTGGTGCGAGCGCCATCCCCAGGGCAAAATTCGCCGCACACCTCCAATCGGCGTGTGCCACGCCGAGCCGGTTTGATAACTGGCCTGACGCCGCCATTCAGGTATGTAATCTCGTGCCCAAATAGCGGTGTGGTTCATTGCAAAAACGGCCCCACTTCTGCACAATTCGCCAGCCTTTAAGCACCGGAGCACCAAACCCTTGGCAAAAGAAGAAGCCATTCAGATGGAAGGCGTCGTCAGTGAGACGCTACCCAATACAACATTTCGGGTTGAACTCGAGAATGGTCACATGGTGACCGCGCATATCTCGGGCAAGATGCGCAAGAACTACATTCGAATCCTGACTGGTGACAATGTCACGGTCGAGCTCACCCCATACGATCTCAGCAAGGGACGTATCGTCTATCGAGGCCGCTAGGCCCTCCCACTCAGGTTTCGTCACTCAGGTGCTCGAGTTCCTTGAGTATCGGTTCGGCATTCAGTTTCAGCGTATTGTCGGCAGCGACAGTAACGCGCACGTGCCCGCCGTCTTCGAGTTTGCCGAATAGCAACTCCTCGGCCAGCGGCCGCTTGATGTGCTCCTGAATAATGCGAGCCATGGGTCGCGCGCCCATCTTCGAATCGTAACCGCGCTTGGCTATCCAGGCGCGGGCCTCGTCATCGAGCTCCAGCGTGACATTGTTGTTGTCCAGTTTCGCCTCGAGTTCGACAATGAGCTTATCCACGACTCGGTCGATGGATTTCGTATCCAGCGACGCGAACTGAATGATGACGTCCAGCCTGTTGCGAAACTCCGGCGTAAACGACTTCTTGATGATCTCCAGGCCGTCGCTCGAATGATCCTGCTGCGTGAAGCCGATCGATGCCCGGGACATCTCCTGTGCACCGGCATTCGTCGTCATGACAAGAATAACGTTGCTGAAATCGGCTTTGCGGCCGTTGTTGTCCGTTAACGTGCCGTGATCCATGACCTGCAGCAGCAGATTGAACACCTCGGGATGGGCTTTCTCGATTTCGTCGAGCAATACGACAGCGTGCGGGTTTTTCGTGACGGCCTCGGTCAGCAAACCGCCCTGGTCATAACCGACATAGCCCGGCGGTGCGCCAATCAGGCGAGACACGGTATGTCGCTCCATGTACTCGGACATGTCGAAACGCAACAATTCGACGCCCATCGACATCGCCAGTTGCCGTGTCACTTCGGTCTTGCCGACGCCGGTCGGTCCCGCGAACAGGAACATGCCGATGGGTTTTTCTTCTTCGCGCAAACCGGACCGCGACATCTTGATCGAAGACGCCAGTGCCGCGATTGCCTGGTCCTGGCCAAAAATAACAAGTTTGAGATCTCGCTCGAGCGTCTTGAGGGTCTTGCGATCTGACGACGAAACGCTTTTCGCGGGTATTCGTGCCATTTTGGCAACGATGTTTTCAACCATTTCGACCGTGACTCGATCGCTGCGCTCTGCCGCCGGCTTCAGACGCTGATTCGCGCCTGCCTCATCAATGACGTCGATTGCCTTGTCCGGAAGGCGGCGGTCATTGATATGCCGCAGAGACAGCTCCGCAGCGGCTTCAAGCGCGCCAGCGTCGTAGCGCACGCCATGATGTTCCTCGAATCTCGATTTCAGGCCATGCAGTATGGCAATCGTCTCCTCAAGTGTCGGCTCCGGTATATCTATTTTCTGGAAACGTCTCGCAAGTGCATGATCTTTCTGAAATATTCCTCGGTACTCTTCGTAGGTCGTCGATCCGATGCAGCGAATTTCACCGTTTGCGAGAACGGGTTTGATGAGGTTGCTGGCGTCCATGACGCCGCCCGATGCCGCACCGGCGCCGATGACTGTGTGAATCTCGTCGATGAAGAGGATCGCGCCCGGGTCGTCGTGAATATCCTTGATGACACCCTTGAAACGTTTTTCGAAATCACCGCGGTACTTCGTACCGGCGATCAGGCTTCCCATGTCGAGCGCGTAAATCGTGCTATCGAGCAGCACTTCAGGGACGCGTTCTTCGACGATCATGCGCGCCAGTCCTTCGGCTAGCGCGGTCTTACCGACACCGGCGTCGCCGACATAAAGCGGATTGTTTTTGCGTCTGCGGCACAGGATCTGCACGGTTCGTTCGATTTCGACTTCCCTGCCGATAAGCGGGTCGATCTTGCCATCGATCGCCATCTGGTTCAGGTTCGCGGCATACCGCTCGAGCGGCGTGTCGTCCGGCGCACTATCGCCGTCCAGCGAATCCTCGAGTTCCTCCTCGTTGCCCTCGGCGGGCACCTGCGGTATGCCGTGGGAGATGTAATTGACCACATCGAGACGGGAAATATCCTGCAGGCTCAGGAAGTACACGGCCTGCGATTGTTTTTCACTGAAAATGGCGACGAGAACATTGCTGCCTGTGACTTCGTTCTTGCCGCTCGACTGAACGTGAAATACGGCACGTTGCAGCACACGCTGGAACCCCAGCGTTGGCTGCACGTCGGTCTCGTCATCCGGCGGCAGCAGTGGCGTTTGTTCTTCGATGAACTCGGTCAACTGGCGCCGCAACTCGCGAAGGTTTGAATCGCACGCCTTGAGGATTTCATGAACGACAGGAATGTCGAGCAGTGCGAGCAACAAATGCTCGACCGTCATGAACTCGTGACGTTGATCACGTGCCCGCTGAAACGCTTCGTTCAGGCAATATTCCAGTTCACTACTCAGCATTCGTCATTCTCGTCAGAATTTTTTCCTTACCGTCAAGACTCTTCCATCGTGCAAAGCAATGGGTGCTGCTGTTGCTTCGCAACGCCCATCACCTGGGCCACCTTGGTCTCGGCGATCTCGAAACCGTACTCGCCGCAGATGCCCTTGCCCCTGGTATGTACTTCTAACATAACCTGGGTCGCACGGGTGCGCTGCATGCTAAAAATTCCCTCGAGAATTTCGACCACGAACTCCATCGGCGTGTAGTCGTCATTCAGGAGCACAACCCTGTAAAGCGGCGGTTTCTTTAGGCGCGGACGCGCCTCCTCGACAGCAAGATCGTGGTGGCTATGGTGCTCGGGCCTGTCGTGGTGTTCACTCATAAGCGCTTAATTGGTTGCAAAAGTCCTTTATTCAATGCATTGCAGGTTATTATATATGGACTCGAAAACTCTAATGCAGGTCGGTTTCGCACTCCTGACCAAACGCCCCCGGCCGTCGTTGAATCACCGCGGGCGATAATTTCTGAGCTAATACAGGAAATACAGGTATATCATTGTCAAATAACAACTTTTTCACTAAATATTATTGTTTGAGTCGAGCTTGAACCCGTATCATCATACCGCTGCGTTTAATACCGGGTAGAACCCGGAACCCGCCGGACTGAAGTATGACAACAAAACCGAAATGGTCCGATATTGTCAGCCGCGACAGCGGCCGCGCGCTTGCGGCTGCCAATAGCCTGCTGCCGGCATGGGTCAGCCTGGCAATCGTCATCATGATCGGCTGGCAGCTCGCCAAGATTACCTGGATGTTCATACCGGGTACCGACGTCGGCCAACGCGTCGACGGGCCGGCAGGCCAGGTTTATGCCCCCGGGGGGAGCCAGTCGGGCGATGTCGATTCGATTGCCGCTGTACACATTTTCGGTCAATCGGATGCCGCTGCGACGGGTCCTGCCCCACTCGAGACCGAAGCGCTTCCCGATACGAACATTGGCAGCCTGGTGCTCAAAGCCACGTACTCTGCAGAGATAGATGAATTGTCAGTGGCGATTATTGCGGACGGCCGCAATGACGAAAAAGTCTATGTCATCGGCGACCCCGTCGCATCGGGCACCACGCTGCACGCGGTGTATGTTGACCGAGTCGTACTCAATGAACAGGGTGAACTGACCAACCTGAGCCTGCCACGCGAGTTCACCCAGTCCAGCTCAGTCAGCCTGCGGCGCAATCAGCCTACACGGCGGACGAACCGAAGCACGCAAAGCATCCAGGCGGTCGTCGCGCAAAATGTATCGCGGCTCGCCGACGCCATTCGTCCGACGCCGTTTTTCCAGAATGGCCAGCAACAGGGCTATCGCGTCTATCCGGGACGTGACCGCCGGCAATTTGCCGCACTGGGGCTGCGTCCGGGCGACCTGATCAAACAGATCGACGGCCAGTCGCTCACGGATCCCACCCAGGCCATGCAGATTTTTCAAACCCTCGGCACCGCAAGCCAGGTGTCCGTCACCGTGGAACGCAACGGCACACAACAGACTCTGATTCTGAAGACCGATCAACTGAACATTGGAAAAGCACAAACAGAATGATTCGACAACAACTGAGAGAATGGCGCGTATTGCTACTGGTCGTCTTGCCAACACTTGCTGTCGTCAGCGCTTCCGTGACGTTGGCGCAAGGCGCGATTACGCCGAACTACAAGGAGGCTGACATTCGCACGATCGTCGAGGCGGTCGGCGAAATTACCAACAAGACATTCATCATTGATCCAAGGGTATCCGGTGCCAAGGTCACGATGATTTCCTCAACACCGATGTCGCCCGAGGCTTTCTATGAAGCGTTCCTGTCCGTCCTCGAGGTCCACCAGTTTGCGGCGGTAACGAGTGGCGACATCATCAAGATCATCCCGCAGGCCACCGCAAGACAATACGCCGGCCCGATCGGCACCCGCGGAGCGAAAGGCCCCGACGATATCGTTACGCAAGTCGTGCAGGTCAACAACGTCGGCGCGGCGCAACTCGTCCCTATCCTGAGACCGCTTGTGCCCCAGTACGGGCACCTGGTGGCACATCCCGGCTCGAACATGCTGATTATTTCCGATCGCGCCGCCAACGTCGGCCGCCTGCTCAGCATTATTCGCCGTATCGACAAGGCGGGCGATGAAGACATCGAGGTCGTGCCACTACAGCATGCATCGGCGGCGGAAGTCGTTCGCGTCATGACGGCATTGACTCAGCAGCCAAGAGCCGATGGCGCCCCCGTCACGATAAACCTCGTCGCCGACGCGCGCACAAACAGTGTCCTGATCGGCGGCGACAAGTCGGATCGACTGCGCATGCGCGCGCTTCTCGCGCACCTGGATACTCCGCTCGAAGACGGTGGTGACACCCAGGTACGATACCTGCGGTATGCCAATGCCGAAGAGCTTGCGACCAAGTTGCAGCAGCATTATGCCGATCAACAAGCCGCGGTCGCGGCGGGAGTTGCCACTGCAAATACCGTGCAGACAGATCCGATCACCGTCTGGGCGGACGCCCAGACAAATGCCATTGTCGTCAGCGCGCCACCCAAGGTCATGCGCTCGCTCATGGCGATCGTTGACAAGCTCGACATTCGCCGGGCTCAGGTTCTCGTCGAAGCCATCATCGTCGAGGTCATCGCTGATAGAGCCTCGGAGTTCGGAGTCACCTGGGCAATCGAAGGCAGCGGATCGGACGCACCGATCGGCGTGACCAATTTCCCTTCGTTTGGACCCGGCATTGTGCAGATTGGCGCTGCCAATGCGGCCGGCGCGACCACTCCGGCCGACCCGACGAGCCTGATCGGCGAAGGCTTGTCCATTGGCGTCGGCCGAATATCCGACTCGGGCGTCAGTTTCGCGGCCATCCTGCGCGCCCTGCAGGGGGACGCCAGTACGAACATCATTTCGACACCCTCTATTCTCACGACCGACAATGAGGAAGCCAGCCTGACAGTTGGCCAGGAAGTGCCATTCGTATCGGGTTCTTTTACCAATACCGGTGGCAACGCCGGCGCCGTCAATCCATTCCAGACGGTGCAGCGCGAGTCCGTTGGCGTGAAACTCACTATCACGCCGCAGATCAATGAGGGCGACTCGCTGTTGCTGAAAATCTCGCAGGAAATCTCAAGCATTGCGTCATCCGCGCAGGGCGCAGTCGATCTGATAACGAATGAACGAATCATCGAAACGACGGTTATCGTCGACGATGGCACAATCGTGGTTCTCGGCGGGCTGATTGACGACGTCCTGCGAGAAAGTGAGCAGCGGGTACCGTACCTGGGCAGTATTCCGATTCTCGGCAACCTGTTTCGCTCCCGCAAGACAGAGATGGTGAAGACAAACCTGATGGTTTTTATCCGGCCCAAAATTCTGCGCGACGCCGAACAGACTTTTGCCGAGACAAATCAGAAATACAACTACATTCGCCAGATTCAGATGGGCTCACAAGGCGAAGCCGTGGCACTGATGCCCGGCGAGACTCGCCCGATGCTGCCACCATTAGACCTGCGTGAACCGCCGGCGGCCGAAGAGTCCAAGCAGCCCGAGTGACCCGGGACATGCAACGTGAAACGGAAATCGTTCTCGAGACCAGCGCCGAAGAAGCGGCGGCAGGTGAGCGTAAAGTGCTGCCCTTTTCTTTCGCAAAACGCCACGGCGTACTGATTCGCGAATTCGGCGCCGACTCTGTCGACGTTGTGCACCGAAGCAGTGCATCGCCATTGAGCTTGGCCGAAGTAAGACGATTTGCCGGCGTACCCGTGAGCCTGTCACGCGTTTCCGACGAGATTTTCGATTCCCTGTTGCAGGCATCCTATGAACAGGGCAGCCAGCAGGCCATGCACATGGTCGATGGCCTCGATGATGAAATCGATCTCGACCAGGCTGCGCAGGAACTGCAGGAGCCGTCGGACCTGCTCGATAGTGACGACGATGCGCCCATCATTCGTTTCATCAATGCGGTCCTGACCGAGGCTGTCAAGGAAAACGCATCTGACGTCCATATCGAACCCTACGAAAATCGGCTTGGCGTTCGTTTCCGCGTCGATGGCGTGCTCCGTGAAATCCTGCAAACACGCAGGGCGCTTGCACCACTGGTCGTGTCACGAATCAAAGTCATGTCGAGGCTAGATATCGCCGAGAAGCGGCTGCCGCAGGATGGCCGCATATCGCTACGTATTGCGGGCCGGGCCGTCGATGTGCGCGTCTCCACGATGCCTTCCGGCCACGGTGAGAGGGTGGTATTGCGACTGCTCGATAAACAGGCTGGACGACTCGACCTGACGTCGCTCGGCATGGACGACGAATCGCGCCAAAAGATGGACGCACTCGTCCACAAGCCGCACGGGATCATCCTGGTGACAGGTCCGACCGGCTCGGGCAAGACGACCACGCTGTATGCAGCACTCGAACGAATCAACGACAACAGCCGCAACATCATGACGGTTGAAGATCCGATCGAGTACTTCATCGACGGCATTGGCCAGACGCAGGTCAACACGAAGGTCGAGATGACATTCGCACGTGGTCTGCGCGCAATTCTTCGCCAGGATCCCGACGTTGTAATGGTCGGAGAGATTCGCGACCTCGAGACGGCAGAAATCGCAGTGCAAGCCAGCCTTACGGGACACCTCGTGCTGTCGACGCTGCATACCAATACGGCAGCTGGCACCGTAACCCGGTTGCGGGATATGGGCATCGAGCCCTTCCTGTTGTCGTCAAGCCTGATCGGCGTGCTTGCCCAGCGCCTGGTCCGGGTCCTCGACGACGACAGCAAGATTGCGTACACGGCTTCGGAATACGAATGCCGGGTCCTCGGCGTCAACCCGAAGACGCCACCGACGCTATACAAAGCCGGGCCGGGCTCGAATGACGGATTCTCGGGCCGCACCGGAATTTATGAACTGGTCGCAGTCGACGACGACATGCGCAGGATGATTCATGACGGCATCAGCGAACAGGACCTCGAGAAACATGCCCGAACGATGACGCCGAGTATTCGCGCCGATGGGCGGCGTCGGGTGCTTGCCGGCAGCACAACGCTCGAAGAAGTTTTGCGCGTTACGCGCGAAGACTAGTCGATGGGTGCGTTCGAATATGTTGCGCTGGACAAGACCGGCAAAGAGTCGAAAGGCCTGCTCGAGGGAGACACCGCCAAGCACGTTCGGCAACTACTGCGCGAACGCAAATTGCACCCCGTACGCGTTACCGAGGTGGCGCAAAAAGAAGCCACGCGACAGAGTACGTTCTCACTGCGTCGCGGCATCAGCCCGGGAGAACTGGCGCTTGTAACGCGCCAAATCGCATCGCTGTCACAATCCGGATTGCCGCTCGAAGAAGCGCTGCTGGCGGTCTCGCAGCAGAACGATCAACCGAGAACCAAAAGCATTCTGCTCGGTGTTCGCAGTAAGGTCATGGAAGGCCATACGCTGGCCGAAGGACTCGCCGAATTCCCACAGGCATTTCCGGAACTGTACCGCGCCACGATTGCCGCAGGCGAACAGTCCGGACACCTTGACATCGTGCTCGAGCGACTCGCCGATTACACCGAGGCGCGACAGGTACTGCGTCAGCACATCACCAATGCGATGATTTACCCGATCGCCCTCATCGTCATGGCCGTCGCGATCATCAGCTTCATGCTGGCAACCGTGGTACCGAAGATCGTCAATGTGTTCGCCAACAGTTCCGCGGAACTCCCGGCCCTGACGAGAGGCATGATCGCAACCAGCGATTTCCTGCGCAACAACTGGCTATTACTGTCCATCGCACTGGGCGCTATTGGCTACGGCATCTGGTGGTTGCTGCAAAAAGAAGGTCCGCGGCGGCGTTATCACCAAATATTGCTCAGTACGCCGATCGCGGGCCGGCTCACGCGCGGCGTCAATACGGCGCGCTTCACCCGCACATTCAGTATTCTCGCCGGCAGCGGCGTGCCGGTGCTCGAGGCAATGAAGATTTCGGCTGAAGTGATCGAAAACCTGCCGATGCGTGACGCCGTCAATGACGCCGCCATACGCGTGCGTGAAGGCGCCCCGATCAGCAAGTCTTTGCAGGCCAGCCGGCTGTTTCCGCCGATGATGATTCACCTGATTTCGAGTGGTGAGGCCGGTGGCCGCCTCGAAGAGATGTTGACGAGAGCAGCGACCGGGCAGGAACGCGAGGTCGACGGCCTCATAGCGACTCTGCTGGGAATTCTGCAACCGCTGCTCATCATTATTATGGGCGGCGTCGTCCTGACAATCGTCCTGGCGATTCTGTTGCCAATCTTCGAAATAAATAAGCTGATTCAATAGTCAAAATGTGCGATTTGTCTGCTTGCGGAAGGCTTTTTTTCGCGGTATACATTCGACCATGAATCGCGAAAACGGAAATGAAAATCAGACCGACGAGATTGAGGACGAACTCGAGTCTGAGGGAGAGCCGGAAGAACCGATCGAGATTGATACAGTCGGAACCGATGACAACGTCGGGGACATTTCTGTCGAAATCAATGTCGATGAGATTGTTGCGAAGATCGAAGCCGATGAAGGCGATGAGTCGCACGAAAGAGGTGAAACCCGGCGCAAACTCGAGGAGTTAGAAGAACAACGCAGGGTCGATGAAGGTCTCGGCGACACCTACAACGTCAATCTCGACGACGAAGCCTAGGAGCGGCGCTTGCGCCGCGGCCCTGCCTCTACGCTAGCGGCAGGACGACGGCAGGTATGTCTCCGATATTGTGCCGCCGCTGGCACATTCCCAGTCCATGCTTCCCGGGTTACTCTGCGCCGTTATTATTACCGTCTGACCGCTTATCTGCGCATTTGCATTATTGCCATATTGAATGGAAATGACAGCGCCCGTAACGGAGATCGAGTTGACATAAGCGCCGGTGTAGTTGGTGGGAGGCCCCAGCGTCGCGTCGGAGTTGTTGGCCGGGTAGGCGCCCTTTTGATTATAATAAGCGGCAACGGCAACTTTAACCGTATCGGATAGAGCCAGGCCTTCAGCTACCTGGGTACGAATCAGGTAATTCTGGTAGGCGGGAATTGCGATCATCGCAAGAATCCCGATGATCGCAACCACGATCATCAACTCGATCAACGTAAAGCCTTTTTCGGCAATTTTCATGTCACTTCCCGTATCCGCCTTTGGCGATGGCCTGGGATCTATACCCTTGATTCAGCTTACAATTTTTCATTCTGGTGGGGCAGATGTCCATCGACTGTGTCACAAGACGGCCCTCGGCAGGTATTGGGCGTTTTACCTGAAATCCCTCGACTTGATCATCAGCCCACCCAGCATCTCCGAGTGATCGATCAACTGCTTTGCGATCA
>Ga0255058_10001955_pt1 | contig 11485 bp, 9 predicted proteins | sample Cases_109_9_MG_FD_188637 | JGI IMG/M metagenome (GOLD analysis project Ga0255058, IMG submission 188637) | Seawater microbial communities from Amundsen Gulf, Northwest Territories, Canada - Cases_109_9 | ecosystem: Environmental > Aquatic > Marine > Gulf | place: Canada: Northwest Territories... | reverse complement strand
TCCCCGAGGGAGAGGGGAGAATCCACTGCTGCCCCGCAACTGTAAGCGGTGATGAAATCCGCACGAGCCACTGTCTCGCACAGCGGGATGGGAAGGCGCGGAGAGTAAAGGGACCCGCAAGCCAGGAGACCTGCCCAGCCTCGCGGACTCTTTGAGGCCTTCCGAGGGGAACGGCCACCGCGTGATCTGGGAGTGGTGCCGACAGGCACCGCGGATCTTGGAGCGACGGGAGCCCCAACCTTGAAGGTTGGGGTTTTTTGTTTTGGGAGGTGATTCAGTGTCCGCGAAGAGCCTAATGGTGCAAGGGACCGCCTCTCACGTGGGCAAAAGCATTCTGGTGGCCGCCCTCTGCCGTATCCTCGCCCAAGACGGCTATCGGGTTGCCCCGTTCAAGGCCCAGAACATGGCCCTAAATTCCTTCGTCACCCCTGAAGGGGGCGAGATCGGGCGAGCCCAGGCGGTGCAAGCGCAGGCCGCCCACGTCGTCCCGTCGGTCCTGATGAATCCTATCCTCCTCAAGCCGACCAACGAGACCGATGCCCAGGTGATCGTCCTCGGCCGAGCGACTGGGACCTTCTCCGCCGTCGCCTACGGCGCTGAGCAGATTCCGGCCCTGCGCCGCGTGGTCCGCGAGGCCTATGAACGTCTCGCGGCGGAGTATGAGGTCATCCTGATCGAGGGCGCGGGGTCTCCGGCCGAGGTCAACCTCCGCGACCGTGATGTGGTGAATATGGCGGTGGCCGAGATGGCGGATGCACCGGTGGTCCTGGTCGGGGACATCGACAAGGGAGGTGTCTTCGCGGCGCTCGTCGGGACCCTCGAGCTGCTCGAGCCGGCGGAACGGGACCGGGTGGCCGGCTTCGTCATCAATAAATTTCGCGGTGATCTGACACTGTTGGCTCCCGGCCTCGACTTTGTTGAGGCCCGAACCGGCAAGCGGGTCTTTGGCGTCATCCCGTTCTGTCGCGACATCCGGTTGCCTGAAGAAGACGCGCTGCCGGAACGCTTCACGCCTGGGATGGCCCGGGAAGAAAGCCGAGGCCTGCGGATCGGAGTCATCGCGCTTCCCCATCTATCCAACTTTACCGACTTTGATCCACTCGCCGCAGAGCCGGATGTGGAGCTCAGCTACGTCCGGAACCCAAGAGAGATTGGGGCACTCGACTGTCTCATCCTTCCCGGGAGCAAGAGCACCGCTGAAGATCTGACCTTTTTGCGTGACCGGGGGCTGGCCGATGCCATCAAGCGGGCAGCTACGGACGGAGGGGTGGTGGTTGGCATCTGCGGCGGCTATCAGATGCTCGGGACATCGATCGTCGACCCGGATCATGTGGAGTCAGGGTGGGACCAGGTTGAGGGCCTCGGACTCCTCCAGATCACCACCCGCTTTCTCCGGGACAAGGTCACGCACCAGGTCCGAGCGAGGTGCCAGTGGACCGGTGACGAGGTGACGGGCTACGAAATTCATCATGGAGTTTCCTTCGCCACGGATGGAACCACAGCCGCCTTTGAAATCGTAGAGCGGTCGGGACAGGCAGTGCGGGTCCAGGATGGAGCTCGCGACGGCAGCGGAAGGGTCTGGGGGAGTAATATTCATGGCCTATTCGAGAACGCGTCGTTCCGGCAGCGCTTTCTCCAGGAGCTTTGGGCGGCAAGGGGAGGTTCTCGCCCGGTCAGCAACCGGCAGGGCTGGGACCTTGAGCGCGAATACGACCGATGGGCCGACTTGGTCCGCACCCATCTCGACATGACCGCAATCTATCGCCTGCTCGAGGTGGGGCTATGACGCTTTTTGTCCTTTTCATCCTGCTCTGGGTGTTTCCGGTCCAGGCGGCCACGCTTATCGATATGGTGGGACGGGAGGTCGAGCTTCAAGGGCCACCCCGTCGCATCATTTCATTGGCGCCGAGCCTCACCGAGATCCTCTATGCGCTCGGCGCAGGGGATGCGGTGGTGGGGGTGACCGACTACGCCACCTATCCTCCCGAGGTCGAGGCAAAGCCGAGCGTGGGCGGCGGCATCAACCCGAACCTGGAGGTGATCGTCGCGCTCAAACCGGACCTGATTTTCGTATCCGCTGATGCAAACCGCTGGGATACCATCACCCAACTGGAGCAACTTCAGATCCCGGTCTTCGGAGTAAGGGCAGTAGGGATAGAAGGCGTCTTCGCTTCCATTGACAAGGTCGGGCAGGTGCTAGGGGGGAAACGCGAGGCTGAGGAGCTGGTCGCCGATATGCGGCGACGCCTGGCTAACGTCTCGAAGGAGGTCAAGGGACTATCCAGACCCAAAGTCCTTTATGTTATCTGGATCGATCCCCTCATTGTGGGCGGACGAGGGACCGTCATTGATGGACTTATCGACGTGGCGGGGGGGGCGAACGTCGTACGGACACCCGGGTTTTTTCGGTACAGCCTTGAACAGGTCTTGGTTCATGAACCTGATGTGATCGTCCTGGCCTTAGAGGCTGGCGTCCCTGAAGATCGGGAGGTTCTTCATCGCATGCCAGGGTGGAGAGAGATGCGGGCGGTTCGGGAAGGGGCAGTGCGAGTCATTGACGCCAACCTGATCAATCGTCCTGGGCCCAGGATCGTTGAGGCAGCGGAGGTTTTGGCGGGTCTTCTCCACCCTGGGGTCTTTCGCAGAGGTGGTCCATGACGCTTGGCCGTCTGCTGTGGGTCATGGGCATACTCACCGCGGGGCTCGTGGGAGCCATCGTCCTCGCCCTATCGGTGGGGACGGTCCGGGTGGGATTAGCCGAGATCGTTGGGATCCTCTTTGGGAAGCTCTTCCCCAGTCCCGTTTCCTGGACAGAAACGCAAGAGACCATCGTATTAAGCCTGAGACTCCCCCGAACCCTCCTCGCCGGTATTGTGGGATCGGCCTTGGCGTTAGCCGGGGCGGGATTTCAGGCGATCTCCCGGAACCCGCTGGCAGATCCCTATATCCTGGGTGTCTCGAGTGGGGCAGCCTTCGGAGTCGTTACCGGGGTTGTGACGGGACTTGCCGCCGGGGGCGCATTTCTGTTGCTTCCCCTTTTCGGCTTTGTGGGGGCATTGGTGGCGGCGGTCGTGGTTTATGGCATCGCGAGCATCGACGGTCGCCTTCCCGTCCACACGCTGCTCCTCGCTGGAGTCGTGGTCTCCCTGTTCTTCTCCTCGGCCATCATGCTGGCCTCGGCCTTGATCCAGGCGGAAGAACTTCAGGGAGTCGTGTTCTACCTCATGGGGAATCTCCGCGTCGTGAGCTATCCTACCATCGGCATCGTTCTGGGCTGCTTGCTGATCGGCACCGTGCTCATCTATGGCCAGGTCCTCCCGTTGAACCTCTTGTCGGCGGGCGAAGAGGCGGCGGCCCAGTTGGGGGTGGAACCGGAGCGGGTGAAGCGGATCATCTTTGTCGCCTGCAGTCTGGTCACGGGTGCGGCGGTCTCGGCCAGCGGGTCTATCGCCTTCGTTGGCCTGATGGTTCCGCATGCTGTTCGTCTCTGCCTCGGCTCGGACAACCGTCTGGTCATCCCTGCCTCCCTCTTCGGCGGGGCTATCTTCCTGATCCTGGCGGATATCGTAGCCCGGACGGTGGCGGCACCCTTGGAGCTCCCTGTGGGGGTCATCACCGCGTTCGTGGGTGCTCCATTCTTTGCCTATCTTCTCCGCAGCAGGTATCGGAGCGTCTATCAATGAAAGCGGTCGAGGTTCACGGTCTGTGCTTTACCTATCGCAATGGGCGCGTTCTGGATGGGATTTCGCTAACCGTCGAGGCGGGCGAGATCCTAGGCGTGATCGGGCCCAACAGCGCAGGCAAGACGACCCTGTTGCGACTTCTCAGTCGAGTTCTCGTTGCGGAGGAGGGGATGATTTCCCTTTTTGGCCGCGATCTCAGTGCACTCACCAAACGGGAGGTCGCTGGGACTGTGGCGGTGGTTCCCCAGGAATTTCAGGTGGCCTTTCCCTTTACCGTGGAGCAGGTTGTCGCCATGGGGCGATACCCGCACGCTCGAGGTATCGGCCTCGAAAATCCGGAGGATCGCCAGGTGGCAAAGCACGCGATGGACGAGACAGCGACTACTCACTTGGCAGCCAAGTATCTCGACCAGCTGTCTAGCGGCGAGAAGCAACGGGTCGTCATTGCCCGTGCGCTGGCTCAGCACCCCCGACTCCTGCTGCTCGATGAGCCGACGGCTCATCTCGACCTCAGCCATCAGGTTGAGGTCTTGGGGCTGCTCAAACGGCTCAAGTCTGAACGGGGACTCACCATCATTTTGGTCTCTCACGACCTCAACGCGGCGGCGGCGGTTTCGGACCGGCTCGTTCTGCTCAAGGAGGGGACAGTCCTCACCGCCGGCTTGCCAGAGGAGGTGATGCGACCGGAGATTCTCGAGAGGGCCTACGGCTGTTCCGTCTGGATCGACACTGATCCAGAGACGGGCAAGATCCGCATCCTGCCCCGCCTCTAACGGGGTTCACAGTTCACAGACTGAGTGCCCCGATTTTACTGTGAACCGTGAACGATGAACTGTGAACCGTACTGTCCCCGGATCAAAGGGAAGCTGGTGCAAATCCAGCGCGGTCCCGCCACTGTAAGTGGGGAGCCTCCCTGCATCACGCCACTGTCCCGCGAAGCGGGATGGGAAGGCGCAGGGGGTGATGATCCACGAGTCAGGAAACCTTTTCCGGGGGAAGACGAACATCACTTTCGCGGAAAGGGAGGTGTTCCATGGTTTCCACGATTTTCAGGAGTTGGCTGCTGACGGCAGCACTCATAGGGTTATTGATCGGGGTGGCCTGGGCCCAGGAAAAGGTGATCCCTCTGAGCGAGGTGGTTGTTACCGCTACCCGCACGAAGACTCCTCGCAGCCAACTCACGAAGGCGGTTACCGTCATCACGAAGGAAGAGATCGAAGAGCGACAGCTCATAACGGTAGAGCAGGCACTCCGCGAGGTCCCGTCCTTGAATGTGGTGCGCCAAGGCTCCATTGGGTCCCAGACCTCCGTCTTTCTGCGAGGGGCGAACTCGGACCAAACCCTCGTTCTGATCGACGGAGTGAGAGTCGCGACATCCACCACGGGCGGATTCAATTTTGCTGACCTCATGACCGACAACATCGAGCGGATCGAGGTCGTCCGGGGCCCGCAGAGCACCCTGTACGGCTCTGATGCCATCGGTGGGGTGATCAATATCATAACCAGGAAGGGAGAGGGAAAGCCGAGACATAATGTGACCGTCGAGGGAGGCCGACATGCCACCTTCCGGACGAAGCTGAGCAGTAGAGGAGGCTTCGAGTTCGGAGATTACAGTGTCACGGCCTCCTACCTGGACACCGACGGCTTCCTGGACCACGACGATTACAAAAACACGAATGTGTCGGGAAATTTCGGGATCGAGCTCGGAGTAGATGCCCGCCTCAGTCTCTTCAGCCGGTTCATCGACGCCAATAAGGAGCTACCGCCTGTGTTGGGTCGGGGCTTCGATCCAAATCAGTCGTTCGACAGTACGTTCTACCAGTTAGGCGGCGTGCTAGAGCAGAAGGTCCTTCCGTGGCTCGACTACAGCCTAAGAATGGCAGGGACCCGCACCGACCAGAAGTTCTCCAATCCTCCGGACCCCCGGTCACCCACGTCCTTCACCTTCTCTGAGACCGACGCCCAAGTCCTCGACTTCAACGGGCAAGTCAATGTTCGCCCTTTGCCTGAAGTTACGATCACCGTGGGTGGAGAATGGGGTCGGCAGAGTGCGGATTTCAGCAGCGACGGTGCTTTCTCGGGTTTCCCGTTTAGCAGCGAATTTGATGAGCATACGACGGATGTGGCGTTCTTTGGCCAGGGCGAACTTATTCTCTTCGAGGATCGGCTGATCCTGGTGGGGGGAGGTCGGGTCGACGACCACAGTGATTTCGGGACCGCCGTGACGGGGCAGTTTTCTGGGGCGGTTCCCATTCATGAGACAGGGACAAAGATCAAAGGGAGCTGGGGGACGGGCTTCCACGCCCCGGACCTCGCCGACCTTTTCTTCCCTGGCTTCGAGAACCCAGACCTCCAACCTGAGGAGGTGGAGAGCTTTGAAGTGGGAATTGAACAGGCTCTGTGGGAAGGCCGCTTTTGGCTTGAAGTAATTTACTTTGATAACGACTTCACGAATCTGTTTCAGTTCAACGCGGCCACGAGCCGGGTGGAAAACATCGCTCAAGCCTCGGCCAAGGGAGTAGAGATCTCGGCCACAGTCCTGCCTCTGCCAGGCCTTCGGGTGAGTGGGAGTTACAGCCGCGTCGATACGGAAGATGAGGAGACTGGGCAAGATCTCCTTCGTCGGCCGCAGGATACCGTCTTCGGCCAAGTGACCTACACGTTCCTCGAGCGCGCGACCGCGAGCGTAAGCGTTCTCTATGTCGGGGAGAGGGCGGATCAAGATTTCACAACGTTTCCATCTCGACGGGTGACGCTTGATCCCTATACCAAAGTGGACCTAGCCCTGTCTGTTCTCCTTTTGAAGGACGAAGGCGTTCTCAATAAGCTTCAGGTTAAAGCAAAGATCGATAACCTGTTTGATGAGGATTATGAAGAGGCTTTTGGCTTTCCCGCGCCAGGCCTCGTCTACCTGTTCGGGCTAGAGGCAACCTTTTGAGATTAAGGCGCATGTTCCGGAGTCTGTCGGGTCCGCATGTCCGGTCGGGGGTAGTGTCACTCCTCCTGCATGTGACCGTCATCGGCTGCCTTGTCCTTACATTGCGCTTACCCTCCGAGGGTCCAAAGGCTCTTCAGGTTGTCTTGGTTGACCTACCCGATGGTAGAGCCGGGACCGGGCCCGCCGGAGGTGGTGGAGCGGGGAATGCCAATTTCAAACCGGCAGAGGCCCGGTCTGGGATAGACACGCCTACCCGGGTCCCGTTGGGCGCTTCCCCTGCCTTTACTGAGCCGTTATTGAAATCTCGTCAGGAGAGTTCTCGTCCAAATATTACCGAAAACCGTCCGGTTCAGACGAAGGAGGCCCCACCCTCTCCCTCCCCTTTGGCAAGGGCAGTTCCTACATGGTCGCTTCAGAGGAAACCAAGCTCCTCCAGCAGCGAACAATCGGCAGTCTCTTCTGGCGCGGTGCCTGACGAAGATTTCGAGGAGGTTTCGCGACCTGAAGGGAAGGGAGAAGACAGCACGCGTGCTGAGGCATTGACCTCTCTAGGTGGGGAGGCGCGTGAAGGTTCATCTACCCCTGCTGAATATGACCGGGGGCTTTATAATAGTCTGGTCTTTCAAGGAGGATCGGGTGGGGGAAGAGGTGGTGGCCATGGCGTAGGAATCGGGACCGGGACGGGCTCCGAGGCAGGTCTGGGCAGCGGAGGTGGAACGGACTGGCGCCTTCTGATATTAGAGCGCATCCACCGCGTCAAGCGATACCCCGCGCTGGCGCGCCGGTGGGGAATGGAGGGGACTGCGGAAGTGCAGTTTCGCATTGCGCGAGACGGGAGCGTCCAGGAAGTCACTGTGGTAAAGTCCTCCGGATTTCCCATCTTGGATCGAGCAACGGTGGAGACCCTCAAGCGGGCTGCCCCGCTCCCAGTCATCCCCGGCACGATACGCATTCCCATCTCCTATCGTCTGCACGAGCGATAATAGGACCGAATTGGACGGCAGTGGAAGGCTCCGGTATACTTTCAGATGCCATGGGTGAAAAGCCGCTGACGATCTTAGAATTTTCTGATTACCTGTGACCGTGGTGCTATCCGGCGGCGGTTCGCCTGCACCGACTTCAAGAACGATATCGCGACCGGGTCTCCCTCAAGCGGTGGAGCTTCGCCTTGCGGCCAGAGCCGGATCCCACCGCCACCTTTCAGGGAACCTATCGTGAAGCCGCGTGGCAACGGGCTTCCTCCCTCTCGACGGATGTGGGGATCGCGTTTCGGATGTGGACTCGTCCTGATTTTCCCCAGTGGAGCCTGCCTGCCCTACAGGCGGCCAAGTGTGCCGAATTGCAAGGGCCCGAGGCTTTTGAGCGCATGCATTTCAGCCTGTTCCGGGCCTTCTTTGAGGAGGGGGTGAATATCGGAGAGCCAGCCGAGGTCATCGAAGTGGCTCGGCGGGCCGGTCTGGACATGGTCCAGTTTGTCAAAAGATGCGAGGAGGGAACTCAGCGGGACCAGGTATTGCGAGAGCACACGGAGGCCGTGGGAACGTATGGTGTCAGGGCCATCCCGACCGTCATTGTGGGAGAGGCACCACCGATCGTTGGGGCGGTTCCTCTTCACGAGTACGAACGGCTCTTCGCTCGCATGCTTCGGTAGTTCTCATTGTCCTTCAGGGCTTGATTTTTCTTGACAAAGTTGAAACCGGTATGTTAAGAAAACGTTGTTTGTTTTTGATATGTCCGGTGGTTTTCGTGCGTTGCCGCGTGTAAACCTGGCTCATGCCTTCCATCGTGGTAGGCTTTGCCGGTATCTGCCCCTTCTGGGGCGGCCGTTAAAGCGACCTTCTTAGCTATCTGCTTTGCCACGGGGGTTGCGGTCCGGGTCCCCGTGGCCTTTTTTTTCAGTGAATTTCTAGCTGCCGGATAAGACCAGACGATTTGCATGGAAGGAGCGAGAATTCGATGTTGAGCGATCTTCACGAGGAGCTTCGTCGATCGGTCCGGGATTTTGTGGTGAAGGAAGTGTTCCCGATCGCCGACGTTCTCGATTCCGAGGAGAAAGATATCCCGGAAGAGATCATCAAGAAGATGGCCGAGCTGGGCTACTTTGGCCTGGTGTTTCCGGAGGAGGTTGGAGGCGTCGGCCTTGACCACTTGGCGCTGACCATCGTTTCGGAGGAACTTTCGCGGGGTTGGCTGAGCGTCGGCAGTGTCCTCACCCGGAACCTTATCACTGGTCTGCTCATCCAGGCCCACGGGTCTGAGGAGCAAAAGAAACGATTCCTGCCGGGGATTACCTCCGGAGAGCTTCTCACGGCTGCTGCCTTCACCGAGCCCGACGCAGGCTCAGACACGGCGGGAATCAAGATGCGGGCCCGGCGGGACGGGGACCGCTACCTGTTGACAGGGGCGAAAACGTGGTGCACTTTCGCCAATTCCGCCCATGTGCTTACCATGTTGGCGCGGACCGATCCCGACCCGGCGAGGCGCCACAAGGGGTTGAGTCTCTTTCTGCTCGAGAAAAAGCCGGGCGACGAATTTGACCCTCCCCGGATCGCCGGTGAGCCGATTCCCACAATCGGGTACCACGGTATGCATTGTTTTACCCTGGGGCTTCAAGACTGCCCCGTTCCAGCGGAGAACCTTATTGGTGGGGCCGAGAACAAAGGCTTCTACCAACTCATGGCGGTCTATGAGTCGGCAAGAATCCAAACGGCGGCGCGCGCGGTCGGCACCGCGCAGGGAGCCTTTGACCTGGCGTTGAAGTACTCGCAGGAGCGGCAGCAGTTCGGGCAGCCGATATGCAACTTTCAGGCGATCCGGCATAAGCTCGCCGATATGGCTACCGAAATCCAGGCGGCAAGACAGCTGACGTACTTTGCCGCGGACATGAAGGACACCGGCCGGCGCTGCGACTTGGAGGCGGGGATGGCCAAACTCTTCGCCGCCGATATGGCGGATCGGGTTGCCTCTGAAGCATTACAGATCCATGGGGGATACGGGTACTCGAAAGAGTATTCCGTTCAGCGCTACTGGCGGGACGCCAGACTGTTCCGGATCTTTGAAGGGACCAGCGAGATCCAGCGGGAGGTCATCGGTAAGCGGTTGGTCGAACGATAGGCCGCACGTCGCTGGACGAAGCACGGCAAGTCCCGGGAAGATAGACGTATGGGCATGAAGGAAGAAAAGGAAGAAAAGGAAAAAGAGATTGCCGAGGCGATGAAAGCCTGGGAGGAGCAGGTCTTGAACCCTGCCCTGGCACGGGTCCAAGAACGCGAGGAGTTTTTCACCTCGTCGGGGATCCCGGTGAAGCGTCTGTATACGCCGGAGGACACGGCCGATCTTGATTATGCGGAAAAGTTGGGATTCCCCGGCGAATATCCTTATACGCGGGGCATTTACCCCACGATGTATCGTGGTCAGCTGTGGACGATGCGCCAGTACGCAGGAATGGGGACGGCCGAAGAGAGTAACGAACGGTTCCGCTACCTGCTGAAAGAGGGGCAAACCGGTTTGAGCGTTGCTTTTGATCTCCCTACTCAAATGGGGCTGGACTCGGACGATCCTCTGGCCGAGGGGGAGGTGGGGCAGGTGGGGGTTGCCATCGATTCCTTGGCCGATATGGAAGTCCTCTTCGATGGGATTCCGCTGGAGCGGGTCACGACTTCGATGACCATTAACGCCCCGGCGGCGATCCTGGTAGCGATGTATATCGCTGTGGGGGACAAGCAGCAGGTGCCGAGGGAACGGCTGGCAGGGACTGTCCAGAACGACGTGCTCAAAGAATATGTGGCCCGGGGGACCTATATCTTTCCGCCGGGCCCCTCGCTCCGCCTGGCGGCTGACCTTATTACCTTCTGCACCAATCATCTGCCCCGATGGAATCCCATCAGCATTAGTGGCTATCACATCCGCGATGCGGGTGCGTCGGCGGCCCAAGAGATGGCTTTTGCCTTTGCCAATGCTATCGCCTATATCGAGGCGGTGCGACGCCAGGGTCTGAATGTGGATGCCTTTGCTCCGCGCCTCTCTTGGATCTTCAACACCCACAATCCTTTCTTCGAGGAGATCGCCAAGTACCGGGCCTTACGACGTATGTGGGCGAAACTCCTGCGGGAGCGGTTTCAGGCACAAGATCCTCGGTCGTGGATGTTCCGGACCCATACCCAGACCGGCGGCTCGACATTGATGGCTCAGCAGCCGGAGAACAACATCGTTCGGGCGGCCCTGCAGGCCCTGGCTGCGGTCTTGGGCGGGGTGCAGTCGCTGGCACTTTCTTGCTTTGATGAAGCATTAGCCATTCCGACCGAGGAGGCCCAGCGCATTGCCCTGCGAACGCAGCAGATCATCGGCTACGAGACGGGCGTCGTCGATACCGTGGATCCGCTCGCTGGCTCCTACTACCTCGAGGCACTTACAGACGAGCTCGAGCAAAAGGCCTGGGGCATCCTCGAGGAGATCGAGGCAATGGGAGGTTCTGTCCCCGCCATCGAGCGTGGCCATATGCAGCGGGCAATTCAGGAGGAGGCTTACCGGTTCCAGCGGGAGGTCGAGGAAGGCAAGCGGATCATCGTGGGAGTCAACCGTTTCTGCGGTGATCAGGAACAGCGAACCCCGATCTTTCGGGTCAACCCGGAGGCGGCTCAGAACCAGAAGGCTAAGCTGGCCGCCTTCCGGCCGGAGCGGAAGAGTCGAGCGGTGCAACAGGCGTTGCTTCACCTCCGTGAGGCTGCTCTTTGCGAACAAAACTTGATGGAACCCATCTTGGATGCGGTGAAATCCTACGCGACGATCGGTGAGATATGCGGCGTGCTCCGCGAGGTCTTTGGAGAGTATAAGCCCCCAACGGGGCTCTAGGGAGGCAGGTGCC
>Ga0255058_10001954_pt1 | contig 11487 bp, 10 predicted proteins | sample Cases_109_9_MG_FD_188637 | JGI IMG/M metagenome (GOLD analysis project Ga0255058, IMG submission 188637) | Seawater microbial communities from Amundsen Gulf, Northwest Territories, Canada - Cases_109_9 | ecosystem: Environmental > Aquatic > Marine > Gulf | place: Canada: Northwest Territories... | reverse complement strand
TGTGCTCCTCTGTGGGCGCGCTACCGATTGAATGCTTTTCTTCTGGCATAAATTCTCTCCGTCCAATACGCGCCAATCGTTCAGTAGTTTAAGATCGTGCAATAAGGCCGAAGGTTATCTCACAGATTGAGGTTCACTCCTGCAAATTTGTTTGTGCTGCCCAAACTCTGATTACACACCCTTTGATTGGGCGCTTGGGTGAGGGGACCCATCCTCGTCGTCTTCGCAATCCCTGTGATGTCCAGGCTCAGGGCAACTGAAATCCTTTTCGATCAGTAAGGAAAGGGAGTCTGTATCTGCCAGTGTCTGCTCCGCGTACCAAGACACTTCATCGGTACCGGCCCACTCCAGTTTAGTTCAACTTCAGTCGGGCGAGTGCTAACAAGTGAAAGCGACTTCGTCTGTTGACTGTAGACTATAGAGTGTCGACTGCGTCCATCTTTCCCTTGAGGCGTTTAATGGTCTTTGCAACATCGACGATAAAGCGGCTGTGCGTGCCGTGGCAAATTTTCTCTACCGGATCGCAAGCCTCGAATTCGAGCTTGACGGCACGACCCTCGAGCGACTTGACGGTGACGATTATATCGACCCACATACCCAGGGGCGTCGCTGCGAGATGTGACACGTCAATGTAGGTACCTACGGAATCCTGGCCGTCATCGATATGCTTAAGCAGTAAATCTCTGCAAGTCATCTCGATATCGTATAAAAGCTTCGGGGTAGCATAGACCCGGACTTTATCGCCCATGAAGCTGATCGTTCGCGAATCATCCACGGTGATGCGGGCGGTGGTGGTCAGTCCAGTTTCCAGGCCCTGTTTCATGTCAATCTCCGCTGAATGAATCTCTAGTGCGCCGCCGCGGATCGCTCTACCAGGCGCGCCCAGCTTCTGTCCACTGTAGCCTGGACTTCATCAAACTGTTCCGCCGTCAGGTGACCGTAACGTTTCTGCATCATCAGATAGTCCCTTACCGGTCGGGTCCTGGTGGTCTGATTCAGCGTGTAGCGCTGGCCGTCTTCCACTTCGTAGAGTGGGAACATCCCGGTGTCCACTGCCAGCCGGGCCGCGGCAATCCCTGCATCGTCAGGTAAGCCCCAGCCGGGCAGGCAGGGAATCAATACCGTGATCATGCGCGCCCCTGGAATGCTTTTCGCCTTCTTCACCTTGCGAACCAGGTCGGTGAGGTGCGCCGGCGTGGCCGTAGCGGCGTACGGAATCTCGTGGGCGGCCATGATCTCGGTCAGGTCCTTCTTTTTCGAAGGCTTGCCCGCCGGTGTCGAGCCCGTCGACGCATAGAGCGGCGTGGCCGAGCTTTTCTGCGCGCCGGTGTTCATATAGCCCTCGTTGTCGAAACAGAAATAGATCATGTCCTCATTGCGCTCGACAGCCGAAGACAGCGCCTGAAAGCCAATGTCGTAGGTCCCGCCGTCGCCCGCCATCACGATCACCGTGGTGTGGTGCTTGCCCTGGGCGTCGAGGGCGCGGCGGACACCACTGGCGGCGGCGGCACTGGATTCCAGCGTGGTCTGATAGACGGGGATCTTCAGGGAATTACAAGGTTGCGCCCCACAGATGATCGCCGTACAGGAAGGTGGCACGACCGCTACGGTATCCGGGCCCAGGGTGTTCAGGATGTGACGCATCGCCAGCGCCTCGACACAGCCGGGGCACGCCGCGTGTCCGGAATAGAACAGATGCTGGTCTTCAATATCTAGCAGTTCCATGAGATCAACCCGACCATACCGAATGAATCGCTGGCTTGCTGCGGTGAACCTGGTCGACGAATTCTTCGATCTTTCTGGGTGGCACATTAACACCACCCACGCCCGCCAGATATCCGTGCATGTGCGGCGCATCGGCCATTCCGTAAAGCGCGCCCTTCAATTCCTGATGCAGTACGCCGCCAGTGCCGGGTGAAAAATTACGGTCCAGGACCAGGACGTCGGGGATACCTGCTAGCGCATCGCGCAGGGCTTCGACTGGAAGCGGACGAAAAAGTCGCACTTTCAGCAGTCCGACCGCACGTCCTCTGGAGCGCATCTCGTCCACCGTGTGGCGCACTGTCCCGCACATGCTGCCCATCGTCACGATCACCAGCTCGGCATCATCACAACAATAGGGGTCAATAATGCCGTAGCCGCGCCCGACGAGACGCTCCCATTCCGAATCACATTCCTGCGCCACCGCGATCGCAAGCTGCATTGCCTGGCCGATATCCTTGCGGTGCTGGCAGAACATCTCCGGACTGACCACGTTGCCGATCGATTCACCGCGCTCGGGGTCCAGTACGTGTTCCGGTTGAAACGGCGGCAGATATCGATCCACTGTTTCCTGGGCCGGCACATCGACCGGTTCGAGCGCGTGGGATATATAGAAGGCATCCTGGTTGACCAGCACCGGGCATACGACCTGTTCCGCAATCTTGAACGCCTGTATGACGGTATCGAGTGATTCCTGGCCGCTTTCCGAGTACAGCTGAATCCAGCCGGTATCCCGCTGCGACACGCTATCCGTCTGGTCGGGCCAGAATGCCCATGGCGAAGCGACGGTACGGTTCACGTTGCACATCACGATCGGCGCTCGCACCCCGGACGCGTAGTGCAGCACCTCATGCATGAGTAACAAGCCCTGGCAGGAGGTCGCCGTGAAGACACGCACGCCGGTCATCGAGGCGCTGATGCAGGCCGCCATGGCCGAATGTTCGGATTCCGGTGTCAGGATCTCGGCATCGAGCTCGCCCGCCATCTGGAATTCGGTGAGCTTCTCAAGGATCGGCGTCTGCGGGGTGATAGGGTAGCAGGCCATGAATTTCGGCCGCGCCAGCCGGGCGCCCCAGGCGACGGCATGGTTGCCGGTCAGGAGCATTTTTTTGCTGGACTGATTCATCGTGTTTCCTGCCGCATGACGATTGAACCGGTGGGGCATTCCCTGACGCACAAACCGCAGCCCTTGCAGTAGTCATCGTTGACCGAGTAGCCGCCGTGTTCCCGGTTGATAGCCATATCCGGGCAGAAGTAGAAGCAGTTGTCGCAGAACGTGCAGTGACCACAATTGAAACATCGTTGCGATTCCGCAAGGACTGCGGCGATGGGCAGCGCCAGCACTACTTCATCGAAGCTTATCTGCCGCTCGGGTGCCGGCACCAGTTGCTGCTTCGCCCGATCGGCCCGCGGGTGGTAATCGGTGTTGATTACGTCAATCGACACTTCCGGTTGGGCGGGACGATCCCGGGCCGGTGTGCCGGACTGGAGATATCGGTCGATCTCGACCGCAGCCTGTTTGCCGAAGCCGAATGCCACCGTGACAAACCGCTGCATGGTCACCAGGTCACCCCCGGCAAAAAATCCGCCGAGACTGGTCTGCTGCTGCCCGTCGATACGGACGAGCGCAGCTTCGACCTCCATCAGGTCCTGCAACCCGGTGACGTCCGGATCCTGCCCGATGGCCGGCACGATGGTGTCTGCATCGACGGTGAATTCGGATTCAGGGACAGGCGTGACCCAAAACTCGCCCGGTACCGCCCCGGCTTCGAATTCGACTCTGATACACGCGAGCTCGAGATCGTGCTGAGCCCGGTCCGAGACGGATTGGAGCATGGCACCTGAAATCAGGGTGATGCCCTCGTCCTTTGCCTCCAGGACTTCGTCCCTCTGTGCCGGCATAACCGACTCGGCCTCCAGCGACAACACCGTGACCTCTTTGCCATGGCGTCTGGCGGTTCGCGCGACGTCCATTGCGGCGCTGCCGCCGCCAATGACGACGATGCGGGTGCCACTTTCAGGGTGACGCCCGGCATTGGTCTGCTCGAGGTAGGCAGCGCTTTCGATCACCCAGGACTTTGAGTAATCGAGCTGAGGCAGTCGCTTCGGGACCGTGGCGCCCGTGGCGATGTAGACTGCAGCGAACTCCGATTGCAGATTCTCGAAGTCAGCCCGCGTGCTGATGCGAGTATTCGTCCTGACGTCGACGCCAAGACTCAGAATCCGCTGGATCTCCGCGTCGAGGATGTCCTTGGGGAGCCGGTACGGCGGAATGCCATAACGCATCACGCCACCGAGCTCCTGCTGTGCTTCTATGAGCGTGACCGCATAGCCCATCCGGCGCAGATGATACGCTGCGGCCAATCCCGCGGGGCCACCGCCGACGATGGCGATTGTCTCCGCCTTTGAAACGGGCGTGCCGGGGAAGGGCCAGCCCTGCTCGAGTGCCATATCGCCCACGAAACGCTCGAGGCTGCGGATAGCGATTGATTCATCGAGCCGGCCCCGGTTACACGGGCCTTCGCAGGGCCGGTGACAAATCCGTCCCGTGACCGCCGGGAACGGGTTGTTGTCGATCAGAGTTAACCAAGCGTCGTCGTATGCCTGGTTCTCGATGTGCCGAATCCAGACTGCGATGTTGCCGTCCACAGGACAGGCATTGTGGCAGGGCGCCGGAGCGTTCACATACTCCGGCAAAGCCGCACGCCAGCTGCCGGTCTTGACAACTTCGGTGGTTTGCGTGGTCCAGATGGCCTGTCTCGGTCTGTTCATTTCGCTCCCGCCGCTTGAATCGAGTCATTTCGGACGAACCGGCGCATGGCTGCTTCGAATCCGGCCCGGCAGGCGGCGACATTCTCTTCCTGTTTCACGGGTGCCGCTTCGAGAATCGTGTTGCTCATCGTGTCGACCGCCGGCGAGCTGAGAAGGCAGCAGAATGCACCCAACAGCGCGGAATTCACGATTCGCCCGAGATTGTTTCCCTGCGAGATGGCGACCCCATCGATGGGGTAAATCCGGTAGTCGCCCAGACTCGAAAAGTCTTCCCGCAATCCGGCGGAGTTAACCACGATCAGCGTGTCCCGGTCCGCCCGATGCAGTAAGCGCGCATCCAGCAGACTGCTGTCAAAACAGAGAATCGCATCCGCTCGCTCGATGTCGCAACGCAGGCGGATCGGCCGGTCACCAACGCGGATCGTGGAGTTCACCGGGGTCCCACGACGTGCACCGCCATAGGAGGCAAAACACTGCACGTGCTTGCCTTCCGTGAAAAAGGCCTGCGCCAGCAGGTTGCCCGCAGTCTGCGCGCCCTGTCCGCCACGTCCCTGGATGATGATCTCGAGCATAGTTCTCGACACCTGTGCGGGTCGGGCATGACCCCACAGTGATTAACGTATTCCTGCCTGTCTCGAATGCCTAAAAATTGTATAGCGCATACGGGCAATCTACCAGTCCGTATTTCCCGCAGGCCGGTCAAAATCAATATGTTAGGTTCATAGAATAGGAAACGAACCAGTCTTGCGCCATCGTATGGCTTGAGTCCGAGCGAATGCACCTGTTTTGCTGCCAATTTGACGCGTCGAGTGGGCAATGCATGGTGATTCTTGAAAATCCGACAAATGGGTGCCAGCACTGATCGAACAAGCGCAATAACCGCTGCTGGCTGCGGCGCTGAGCTAACGGCGCAGAGGTATCCGCTGCAGCCGTTGCATGATCTGCCGGAGCAGATCGGCACGCGGATAACTGTCAGAAAAGGCGATCCAGACTTCAGCCTCCTATGTGGAGCAGGTCCATAGGCGTCCGCGTAGGTGGTGGTTGTCCGTTCAATACACTTTCTAATACCAGTGCAGGAGCGGACTTAGCCGCGATTCCACGCAATCGCGGCTGAAGCCTACAGCCGACCGCCGCAAGCCCACGACGCGGGAGCAGACCCCGGCCCCGCGTTCGTCTAAAATCGTCAAGAATAGATCATTACAGGGGCAGGAAAGGGAGATCATGTCGACCAGTAAGGGTGTGATGGCTGCCGCGGCCGGAAGACCGTCTTCGGTTTACGCCTGGTATACCGTGTCGCTGTGCATGATCGCCTACATCCTGTCGTTCGTGGACCGGCAGATTATCGCCTTGCTCATTGTGCCGATTCAGGCGGATCTGCAGATTACCGACACGCAGTTCAGTTTGCTGATCGGCTTCGCCTTCGCGCTGTTCTACGCGATCATGGGTCTGCCTCTGGCCCGATGGGCGGACGTGGGGCCGCGGCCGTTCATCATCTCTGCTGGCATTATCGTCTGGAGTATTGCCACGGCCACGTGTGGTCTGGCGCGAACCTTCTGGCAACTTTTTCTGGCGCGCATCGGGGTTGGGGTGGGCGAGGCGGCACTTTCTCCGACGGCCTATTCCATCATCACCGACTCCTTTCCCAAATCCAAGCTCGGTCTCGCCCTGGGCGTGTACTCCGTCGGTGCGTTCCTGGGATCCGGACTTGCCTTCATCGTGGGTGGGGGCGTCGTCGAATGGTTGGAAGGTCTCGGCGGGCTGAGTCTGCCGATCATCGGCACCATCAAACCCTGGCAGGGCGACTTCATCATTGTCAGCCTGCCCGGTGTTCTGGTGGGGCTGCTGTTTTATCTCACGGTCAGAGATCCAGAGCGTACCGGTGTGGTCGATGCGGGCGATGGGCAGTCTGGAAAGGGGTATACCCTCCGGCAGGTGCTCAGCTACATCCGGGGCCATCGCGCGTCGTTTACGGCGCATTTCCTCGGCTTCGGCTTACTGTCCCTGAAGCTGTACGCACTTCTTTCCTGGGCGCCGGCCTACCTGCAGAGAGTGTTCGACCTGTCCAAGGGTGAGGCGGGGCTCTATCTTGGCGTGGTGGTCCTGTTCGCCAATACGACGGGTGTCCTGAGCAGTGGCTGGCTGGTCGATTTCTTCACCCGGCGGGGTCATGGCGACGCCCCGTTGCGGGCAGGCGTAGTGGGGTCCATCGGGGTGGTGATACCCGCCGCGCTGTTTTCGTCCATGCCAGGTCTGCCAAGCGCCCTGGCGGTACTGGCCTTGGCTTTCTATTTTGCGAGCTTTCCGATGGCGACCTCGGCAGCCGGCCTGCAGCTCATGGCGCCGAACCGGATGCGAGCCCAGGTCACGGCCTTGTTTTTCCTTTTCATGAATCTCTTTGGCATCACCGGCGGTGCGACATTGGTGGCGCTTCTGACGGACTTCGTGTTTAGGGATGTCAACGCGGTCGGCTACTCCATGTCGATCATTTGCGCCGTGGCGGCTGTCCTGGGTGGGCTGACACTGGCCCGGGGGCTGAAGTATTTTCGGGCAACAGTACAGACGCTGGCGGCCGAGGCGGCTGAATGAACAACAGGTGATAATGATGTTTACGCGTCGTGGTTTTTTAAATCGAATGGTGTCAGGCCTCAGCTTAATGTGTGCCGGAATAATGGGGGCACCAGCCGCGATCGCCGAAACTGTGGCGAGCGGTCTGCATCGCATCAGCGGCATGATCATCCGCCGGGACGACAGTAATTACGAGCTCTGGCGGTCCAGCATGGTCTGGTACATCTTCAAGCCGGATCGTTATCCAGACACGATCATCCGCGCCCATTCGGAACAGGACGTGATCGAGGCGGTGAACTATGCCCGGGAGCAGGGGCTGAAGATTGCAACCCGGGCGACCGGGCACAACCCGGCCCGTGGCTGCCTGCGGAATGGCGGCATGCTGCTTGACCTGTCTCGTCTTCGTGAGGTGGAAGTTGACGCGGACGCCGGCACCGCCTGGCTACAGCCCGGTATACGCAGCGAGGATTTCATCGGGATCACGCATCCCCAGGGATGGGCCTTCCCGGCGGCTCACACGGGCATCGTCGGTCTCGGCGGTTACCTCATCGGTGGTGGTCTGGGCTGGAACATGCCGGACTGGGATATCGCCTGCCGCTCCATTATCGGCGCCGAGATCGTAACTGCTGATGGCGAGAAACGTATGGTGTCGCCGACTGAGCATCCGGACTTGCTGTGGGCGATCCGCGGCGTCGGGCCGGGATTCTTCGGTGCCGTCTTGCGGTACAAGGTGAAGTTGTTTCCCACCACCCAGGCCATCATCAAGAGCAAATATCTGGTGCCGATCGACAAGATGCCCGAGCTCATGAAGGTGCTGGAGGAGATCACCGCCGCGAAGGACAAACGTTTGGAGATCATTGCGGTGGTGGGGCGGTTCTTCCCGCCCAATGAGCCGCTGGCGCGGCGGGACCTGGTCGGTGCGGTCAGCGCCATCGCCTTCGGTCACTCCCGGGAAGACGGGCTGGCGCTGCTGGAGCCGGTGAGGCGCAGCGCGCTGCCGGCCCTGAGCATCCTGAAAAAAGAAGGCGCGTTGCTGAGCTGGTCGAAGCTGTATGCCGGTCAGGAGACGGATCACTCCAGCCCGAACCGCACGGCCATCCACAACATCTGGACGGACAAACCTGCAGAGGGCCTGCTGGCGCTGGCGGAACGCATGCAGGAGGTGCCACCGCGTTCGCCGCGTTCCTTCGTGCTGTCGGCCTGGGGCATCAATCCGTCCAGGGACGACAGCGATTCGAGTCTCAGATATGCCGCTGATCACTACATTTCCTGGTATCAGATGGCGGAGACGGCCGACGACATCGAGCCGAACTTCAAATGGATGGATGAGTCGGTCGAGCTGATGCAGCCGTACACGCGCGGGCACTACATCAACGAATTCAATCCGATGCGTTATCCGGAAGCGCTGGAGTTCTGCTTCGGCACCGAGAACTGGAAGCGCCTGGGTGAGCTGCGCCGGAAATACGATCCCAAGGGCGTATTTCACGGGCACCTCGGGCAGACGTGATTCAAGCCGCGATGCAGGAGCGAACGGCCAATATCGCAGTCGTCGGCGCCGGGCGCATGGGGCGGGGGATCGCCCTGAGCTTCGCCTGGGCCGGCTACCCGGTTGCGCTCATCGACAGCGAGGAACGGTCGACCGACGCGTTCCGGGAGCTGGCGGCTTCGGTGCAGACGGATCTCGATACGGAAATCCAGCTGCTGGCGGATACGGGCGTGTTGTCGGCGGACCAGGCCCGGGAAATTAACGCTGACATCGACATCATTGCCCGGGCCGCGAGTCGCGATGTGTTACAGGCCGCCGATTTTCTCTTCGAGGCAGTAGCCGAAGTATTGGAGATTAAAGAGAGTACTTATGCCTGGTTAGGTGAGTCGGCGTCCCGACAAGCGATTGTAGCGTCGACCACTTCCACGATGCTGGCGGATACCCTGGCCGGATTCATTGCAGGCAGCGAGCGATTCACCAATGCGCATTGGCTGAATCCCGCCTATCTCGTACCGTTGGTGGAAATCTCGCCGTCGGACCAGACCAGTGCAGACACAGTGGCGACCCTCAAGCAGCTGCTGGAAGGGATCGGCAAAGTGCCGGTGGTGTGCAAGGCATCGCCCGGCTACATCGTTTCGCGGATTCAAGCCCTGGCGTTGAACGAAGCGGTGCGGCTAGTGGACGAAGGGGTAGCGTCAGCGGAAGATATTGACCGGGCGATCCGCGTGGGCTTTGGTCCCCGTTATTCCGTGTTCGGCATGCTGGAGTTCATCGACTGGGGAGGTGGCGACATTCTCTACTATGCCTCCAACTATCTGGCTAAGAACATCGATGAAGTACGGTTTTCGCCGCCGGCGATTGTTGAACGCAACATGCGCGAGGGCCGTAACGGCTTGCGTGACGGCGTCGGCTTTTACGATTACGAGGGTCGCGATATCGCGGCCTACCAGCGCCAGCGACTGACGGAGTTCGTCCGCTTGCTCGAGGCGCAGTCTTTGCTACCCACTGCCGCGGGGGATACGAAATGAAAATCCGGATGCATAGGGTCTTGACCGTGATCTTCTGGGCATTCTGGTCTTTAACGGCATCGTTGGCCCACGCCGGCGATGTGGCGGCGGGCAGAGCCCAATCGATCCCCTGCCTGGCCTGCCATGGCGCTGAAGGTGTCAGCGACCACTACTTGTGGCCGAATATCGCTGGACAGAGCGAAGGCTACCTGGTCAAGCAAATGCGGGATTTCCGGGATGGGGCACGCCATGATCCGTGGATGAGTCCCATGGCAAGAAACTTGAGCGATGAGGACATCGGCGACCTGGCGGCCTATTTCAGTTCCCTGCCTGCCGCAGCCGGTGAGGGGACCGCGCAGCCCGAGAAAGCCAAGACCTGCGCTGGCTGTCACAGCGCGCAGATGTCGGCTGCCAACTCACTGTGGCCGAAGCTCGCCGGTCAGCACGAGCGCTATCTGGCTAAACAGTTACTGGACTACCAGGCTGGCCGCCGTGCCGATCCCGTGATGGCGCCCCTGGCGAAACCGCTGTCGGATCAGGATGTCGGAGAGCTGGCTGCGTACTTCGCCGGGCAGTGAGATGGTCCGGGAAAACCAAGGAGTGTTCATGAACATCTCACATTATCTGCTGACCCGCGTGACTTCCTCGATTCGTCCCGGAGATATGCCAACATCTGATCCAGTGTCGACCGATCACCGATTTCGTTAGCCATCATCAGGATCAATTTCGCGTTCACCTTGAGGCTTTCATCGACCGACAGGCCTTCATGCAGCTCGATGAGCTTGGCATAAAAGCCGTCGGGATCTTCTACATTGATTTCTGTATGCATGATTTTGCTTTCTGGTTCAATTGGAATGTCCGGTAGCGCGCGACAGCGCCTGATTGACCTTGGCGATATCGAAGGTCCGCCAGCGGGCGGCGACGTGCTGGTCGGGGCGGATAAGATAGTAGGTACCCGGCCGAGCATCGTAGTGCGCCTGCAGATGCGCCTGCTGATCAATGATGTCGCCGTCAACCGCCGCGCAGCCTGCCGGCTTGACTACCACCGTATGCACAGGGATTTCCTGATCCTGAAGAGCGCGCATATCGTCGGTGATCGATCCGCTGGCGTCGGCGAAGAGGATCCCCGTGAAATGGTCACCTAATAGATTCAGGAACCACGATTCGATTCCATCACGGCTAATCGGCGCGTCCAAACACGGCGAACCCGGGCGCTGTTTCGCGGAAAAGTCTTCTGTATTCGGCGTATTCAGCGCGGACAGGTCCAGTGTGCACGGCACGGACAGGCGGCCGCTGTTCACGAAATGGCGGGCAAATTCGAAGTCCCGGGCCAGTTCGAGTGTGGCGTCGCGGAATGCCCTGCTGACCTCGCTCTTGGGTGTCATGAAATCCGTGCTGCGCGATGAATTCAGAATGTTCTCATCGGCACCGTAGATGCGCTCCTCGTCATAACTGTGCAGAAAACCACTCGGTGCCTTGTCTTCGAGGATCAGGGCCAGCTTCCAGACCAGGTTATCGACGTCCTGAATGCCGCCATTTGCGCCCCGGGCGCCGAACGGGGAGACCAGATGCGCGGAATCGCCGACGAAGATGACCCGGTTGTGCACGAAGTTTTTCATGCGCCGGCACTGGAACGTATACAGACTCACCCACTCATAGTCGAAATCAATAGCATCGCCGATGAACGCCCTGATTCTGGTATCGACGCTCTTTTCGTCGAGCGCAGCTTCTTTGTCGATATCCCAGCCCATCTGGAAATCGATGCGCCAGACATCGTCGGCCTGCTTGTGCAGCAATGATGTCTGGCCGGGATTGAAGGGGGGATCGAACCAGAACCGGCGCTCCGCAGGAAAATCGGCCTTCATTCGTACATCAGCGATGAGGAAATGGTCCTCG
>Ga0255058_10001953_pt1 | contig 11489 bp, 11 predicted proteins | sample Cases_109_9_MG_FD_188637 | JGI IMG/M metagenome (GOLD analysis project Ga0255058, IMG submission 188637) | Seawater microbial communities from Amundsen Gulf, Northwest Territories, Canada - Cases_109_9 | ecosystem: Environmental > Aquatic > Marine > Gulf | place: Canada: Northwest Territories... | reverse complement strand
GTCGACCGGCAACTGGTCCTTGCTGCGCCGCAATCCGCCGTACTTCCTGGGGATCGTCACCGCAGCGAAAGACATGGAGTCGCTGGTATCGCATCTCCTCGCCGGTTTCACAGGCCGCGCCATAGAGGCCGAAAACGGCTTGTTGATGCCAGTGTAGGAACGCTGTTGGAGCCCGCTGTTGGAGCCCGCCATGCGGGCGAATACCGCGGTATTCGCCCGCATGGCGGGCTCCAACAGCGCTCCTACAGTTCCTGGTAAATGCGCAGCGCCTGGTACTCGCGCCGGTTGAGCCGCCGGTTCGCGTAGAACGCCGCGATCAGCGCGGCGAATACCGCAAACACCCAGTCAGCGGTCGTCATCGCCTCGTCGAAGAATACCGGCCAGGTCATCGTAGTCACCGAGCGCAGCACCGTCAGTGTGCCGATATCGAACTCACCTGCCGTGGTGCCGGCAGCAATGACGATTTTCGCGAAAATCGAGCCCAGGAATGCCAGTACGCCACCGAGGCACGGGAAGCGCCAATCGAGCCCGTGTCCGGCGCGTCGTACGGCAAAGCCGACCAGTACGCCAAGCAACAAAGTCATCCACGGGAAAATTCGTCCCAGCGCCGCCGTCAGCATTGACCAGGTCACGGCAAACAGGACGACGGCAACCAGCCCCGCTAACAGGGCGTGTCCAACGGATTGCGCGCGCAGGAGTCGTTCACCATCGGCGGCAACGGGCTGCTCGTGGCGTCCGGGCGCGTGCTTTTTCCTCAGGCGAAGTACCTGGTGGTGTGGCTCTGCGGTCATGCCTTTTGTGCCGAATGTTGGCGGGCCGAATGATAGACTGCGTTCGACCCAATGTGGCCACAATACCGGAGCACCTCCCCATGAGCCAAGTGAACTACCGAGCCTTATTTGCCGTACTGGTTTTGTGCGTGGCGATGATGCTGACGACAAATGTCCAGGCACAGCAGTCTTTCCGCGACAGCATCGTGCAGGCGCAGATACTGGTTCGCAGCGGCACACGGCAGGTGCTTGAAGAGGAATTGATGCTCAACGAAGAGGAGCAGGCTGCATTCTGGCCGCTCTATGACAAATTCCGTGCCGAAATGCTGATAATGGAAGAGCAGTACATCGATCTCGTTAGCGAGTTCGTCGAAAGCTATCAGGCCGGCGAGTTAACAGACGAAGATGCGGATCGAATGCTTGACGCCTATCACGACATCCAGATGGACGCACTACAGGTCCGACAGCGCTACGTCCGTCATTTTCGCAAGATAATTTCCGGCATCAAACTTTTGCGTTTCTACCAGCTCGAGAACAAGGTGCGGGCCGAGGTTGACGCTGCATTTGCACTCGCGATTCCGCTGGCCGATCCCCGTTGATGTCTGACGTCATTTCTACAGGCCCTGAATGCGATCGAGCATTTGCTCGTACCGCCGACGCTCATTAGGTGAAATCTCAATTTCACTCAGGATCTGGCGAGCTCTGGCGGGATTGCTGTTCATTAGCTGCCTGACATAGTTCAGTTGCACTGCGCCGCGCTTTTGTGAGTCGCCGATGCTTTGGATCAGCGCCTGTTCTGCCGGTGTCATATCTCGAAACCGTGATGCCATTCGCATAATCGCGTCGTCACGCCGCGAGCCGCGAGGCAGATTGCCCACCCATCGGCTCGCGGCGACCGGGTCTTGCTGATACCAGCTCGACGCAATATTTGCGGTCGCTGCGCGACGTTGCGCTTCGCTACCAATCGAGTCACTCCACGCCAACGCCTCAAGTGGCCGGTTCGCAGCATGGTGCCGGATGACCTGGGATAGTGCAGCGTCTCTTTCCTGACCGGCCGGCAACTGATCAGCCATTTGTTTCGCCGCAACGGGGTCTGATTGCGCCAGACCTGTAATGACCGCAACTTGCAGTTGGGGGTACCCATCCTGTCCTTCGAACTGACGTATGTAGCTCTGCGCTTCGGCTACGGATCGTTGCTTCGCCATGCGTTGTGCCACTTGTACGCGCATGTTCTGATAGTGAGTGCCTGACAGTTTCGGCAGTATTCGAACCGCTGCATCAAGATCACCGTGTGCCAGCATCCTGGTGGCGTTACCCAAGAGTTCATTTCTGGTCGCCTCATCGTTTTGCAATATCCACGCGACCGCGGCATCGGGATCCGATCGAATCCAGTCGGAGATAAAGTTCGACGCGGCATTTCGACGATCTCCGACGTTTTCGATCTGATCAATCAGCCTGACGGCGATGGCTGGGTCAGTCCTCGCCACCATACTAATTACCCTCGACATGAGGTTGCTACGAAGTTCGGCATTTTGGGCGGCAAGCGCTTCGTTGAAAGCGAGATCCGGATCGTTGACCGCAATTTCTGACAACACCCGTAGCTGCAGTATCGGCATAATCTTATCGTCATTGGCCCTGGCCCAGGCGAGTGCCGCAACCGGGTCTTTCTTGGCATATTCAGCAGCGATTGCACCCCCGAGCGATCGCCGCGCATCCGGAACGTGAACCTGTTGGAAATACTGCATCGCCGCTTCCAGGTCCGTGCCCGCGAGGGACCTGATGGCAGAGTAAAATTCGCCACTGCTCTGAAAATCTCCTCCCGAGGCGATTAGTCGATCGAGCGTTTCCTTTGGATCGGCCTTCGCAGCATTGTTGGCGACGAGCGCCCGAAAGTTTCGCTGATAATTTTCATTTGCGAACAAGTCGGCGAAAACGAGTGCATACGCTGCATCGTCTTTTGACAGGTGAAACGCGAGCCAGGACACGAACTCTTCCTGCCGGATGCCGGGCTCCATTGCGTTGATAAATGCGATTGCCCTGGCTGGCGATTCGTCGGCCAGGCGATAAATAAATCGGCCGCGCGTCGATCGGTCCGGTGCGATCCCCAGCTCTTTTTCTATCCGGTCGGTGATCTCGTTGCCCATGTAGCCGAAGGCAACGTAAAGGCTCTGTGCAGCAGAATTGCTATGCGTAATCGTCGTCTGAGTTTTCGCTGCAAACAATGCCTCGTCAAGATCTCGCCGGGCCCATGCTATCCAAACCCGTCGCTCGTGAGCTCTATCGCCGCGGAAGAAACTGGTGCGTGCAAGCGTCAACGCCGACTCAGGATCAATTTCAGTAAGTCGGAAAAACAATATATTCAGTGCAGAGGCCCTGTCCTCGGAATCAGCAATTCGCTTCGCTTCGAAGATGAGGCTCTGGGCGCCGCCGGAATCCGCCCTTCCCGCCAGGGCATATAGTGCTTCGGATCTGGCGAAGTCGCTCGGCAGGGCGTAGATCTGCTCGACGGTTTGCAATGCCGCGTAACGATCCTGGCGGTGCTCAGCGGCAATAGCCGGGGACATTTTCTCGACGACGACAATGTCGCGAATGACTTCCGCGGGGGCTGTCGCTGTATCGGGTCCAAGCAGGACATAAGTCAGAACGGCGCCGGCCAATGCACCGCAAAGCGAGCCAATAATCAGTCGGTTCACGGACAGGACCTCCTGCCACCACCGGGGACCCAGTCTACATCGACTTCGACGCCACCGCGGCGGTGAATACGACGTCGGTCGAGCTGTTCAGTGCCGTCTCTGCCGAATCCTGCAGGACACTAATCACGAAACCGACCGCGACAACCTGCATTGCAATATCGTTTGATATCCCGAACAGGCTGCACGCCAGTGGAATCAACAGCAGCGAGCCGCCGGGAACCCCCGAAGCGCCACACGCTGACAGTGCTGCTATTACGCTAAGCAAAAGCGCCGTCGGCAGATCAACCGAAATGCCGAGCGTGTTGACCGCAGCGAGTGTCAGCACGGTAATGGTTATCGCCGCTCCGCCCATGTTGATGGTTGCACCCAATGGAATCGACATCGAATAGGTATCTTTTTCAAGGTCGAGTCGCTCACACACGGCCAGGTTGACAGGAATATTGGCGGCTGAGCTGCGAGTAAAGAACGCGGGCACGGCGCTTTCGCGCAGAGCCGTGAAAACAAGTGGGTAGGGGTTACGTCGCGTGCGGACCCAGACGATAAGCGGGTTAATGAGCAGAGCAACGATCGTCATTGCGCTTAGCAGGACCACTAGCAAATGTTTGTAACCACTAAGCGCCTCCCAGCCGGTTTCCGCCAAATTGCCGGCGACGAGACCGAAGATGCCGATTGGCGCCAGTCGAATCACAATCCGCACGATCTTCGTCATGCCGTCAGCCAGGTCCTGCAATACCTGCCGTGTCGCGTCGGAGCCGTGATGCAAGACGATTCCCAAACCCACGCCCCACACAAGTATGCCGATGAAATTACCCGTCAAAACTGCGTTCACGGGATTATCGACCAGCTTCAACAACGTGGCATTGAGAACCTCGGCAATTCCCTCCGGGGCGTTCAGAACATTGTCGGGAATTTGCAGTATTAGCTCCGTCGGAAACAGCATGCTCATACCGACAGCCAGGAACGCCGCGAGTGTCGTACCAACAAGATACATGATGACAATAGGGCGCATTTGTCCGGTATGACTGGCTTTTCGATTCGCAAGCGCTGATGCAACGAGTAGCAACACGAGAATCGGCGCGACTGCCTTCAGTGCCTGAACGAAAAGATTGCCCAAAAGCATCGATTTTTGTGCGGTCGTCGGCGACACACGATAAAGCAGTACCGCCAGCACAATGCCGACGAGTATCTGCAGAATCAGGCTGCCGCTCAAAATTCTATTCAGTACTGATTTTGTTTCCATGCTTTGCTGTCCTTACAGGTCCAGGCGCATCCCTTCGTGTGCGAACCTGAATCCGTGTTTCGTGACGACGGTCTGTTCCTTGCTGCCTTCAATTAACAAGGGATTGGTGTGATTGAAGTGAATGAAGATTACGCGAGACTTTTCTTCGTCCGTCATGTCTTCGAATAGTGCCATGCTTTCGGCAACGAACGGGTGCTTGATAGCGCTCATGTCGCGGCCGGGCAACTCACCGTCGGCAAAAAATGAGCCGTCGAGCAATGCGTAATCGACGCCGCGAATAATGTCCCGGACGTCGGTCGACCAGTCCTCCCACTTGTCGATGTCGGGTATGAACACTGCCGATTTGTTCGGCCCGTCGATGCGATAGCCGACGGTTTCCGAATACTCATCCCGATGCGGAACCCGAAACGGTGTCACAGTCAGATTGTCGCTGAACTCGATCGCTTTGCCGTCCTGCATCGCCTGCAATGCGATATTTTTGTAGCGAACCAGTTGATCCCACGGTCCGTTTGTCGACAGGTAGTCGTGCATGCGTGGCATCGCGTACACGGGGATGTCGTGTGCGCCCATTGCTTCGTGACCGAAATGCATGATGCCGACGTAATGGCCAATATGAGCATGCGTAAGGAATACGCCGTGTAGCGTGTAATCCGCATCGGGTGCGGTTTGTTGCAAAGCGTATAGTTGCTCACGCATATCCGGTGTCGCGTCGAACAAATATTTCGATTGCGTGCTGGCATCGACAACCGCTATTGAACTCGCCGTGCGGCGCAGACTCTTGTCCTCCCATGCTCGCATGCAGTGCGGCTGATAACAGCCCGTCTGCGGATAGCCGGCATCCTGGGCGACGCCGAGTACGTGAATGTAGACATCCTCACCCGCGGTCGCGGCGCCGCCCAGTAGCAGGGCGACAAGCGTCATAGATGTTTTTAACATATTGATATTATTAACTTTGTATCTCCATCAGGAGCGCGCCAAGTTCGCCCGGACTGTTGGCAATTCGCTGCGCCCCGGCGCTTTTGAGTTCTTCTTCTGAGCCGTAACCGTAGGTCACACCAATTATGTCCATATTGTTGTGAAGTGCGCCAATAACATCGTGCTCCCGATCACCGATCATCACGGCTTCTATTGATGCGTTTACAGACAGCGCATGTTCGAGTAGGTCGATCTTGTTTGTTCTGCGCCCGTCCAGTTCGGATCCGAATATTCCCGAAAAAAATTCATCCAGTTCGAAATGCGTCAATATTCTTTCGGCGAAGACGCCTGGCTTGCTCGTCGCCACGTACAGCGTGCGTCCCGACTCTCGTAGCGCGTGCAAGATACCGCGTATGCCCGGGTACGCTGCATTTTCTCGCCAACCGACATCGCCGAAGCGCTCGCGATAATGCGTCAATGCTTCGCGCGCGCGGCCCTCACCAACGAGACTTTCGAAACTCGCCAGCAGCGGCGGACCGATGCATTTTAGCAAAGTCTCATTATTCGGCTCGGGCTCACCGAGGCGTTGCAATGCAAACACAATACTCTTGCTGATGCCCTCGAACGGATCAGTGAGCGTGCCGTCCAGATCGAAGTAAATATCAGGCAAAGGTCTGGTACATGACCCCGACAATGGCGAGCGGCGCGACAACCCGGATCATCCACAGCCAGACCTGAAACAGGCCCGGCCCCATCAACGGCAGTTCTTCGCGCAACGTGTTGACCTGCATTCGCCAGCCGACAAACAACGCGATCAATATTCCGCCGGCCGGCATGAAGATGTTGGCTGTGAAGTAGTCGATAAGAGCAAAAACCGTCATGCCTTCAAATATCGCGAACATACCCAGCGGCATGAAGTCGGACCACTCGTTGAAAGACACCACACTGCCCAGGCCAATTACCCAGGCCAACGCGCCGACCGCCATACAGGCGTTGCGACGGCTCAGGCCCCACTTGTCGATAACGTAGGCAACGATTGGCTCAATCAGCGCGATGAGTGATGTCACTGCGGCGAACGCCAATAGCAGGAAAAACAGTGCTCCAAATATTTCGCCACCCGGCATGTTCACAAACGCGGCCGGCAAGGTGCGGAAAATCAGGCTGGCGCCAACTGCCGGGTCAAGTCCATTGGCAAAAACCAGCGGAAAGATCATCAAGCCGGCGAGCAACGCGACAAGTGTATCGGCGCCCGCAATGATGATCGCCGAACGAGTTAGCGAAACATTCTTCGGTACATAAGCGCCGTAGACCATCATCAGACCCATCGCCACGCCGATCGAGAAAAACGCCTGCCCAATCGCCATCAGTACAGAGCCGCTGTCGATCTTGCTGAAGTCGGCACTAAACAGGAAGTCGACTCCAGCCGCGAAATCACCCGCAACCGCGGCATAAGCAATCATCAGCAACAACATCGCGAAAAGGGCCGGCATGAGTACGGTAACCGCTTTCTCAATGCCGCCATGAAGACCGCGACCGACGATCGTCATCGTGATAATAATAAACAGCGTGTGCCAGCCCGTCATCGCCAGCGGGTTTGCCTGCAGGGCGTCGAACTGCGACCCGACGTCAGCCGCCGAAGCACCGCCAAAACCAACCATCGCCTTCTGGATATATGCGAGCGTCCAGCCAGCAATGACACTGTAGTAGGTTGCGATCAGGAAACCCGCGATAAGGCCCAGCCACGCAACCAGCGTCCATAGCCTGGAGCGACCCGCCTCCCTGGCGACGCTTGCCATCGCACGCGGCGGGCTGTGGCTGCCGCGGCGCCCAATCATGAGTTCACCGATCAGAATCGGGATCGCGACGAAGACCACGCACAGCACGTAGACGAGAATGAACGCAGCGCCGCCGTTCTCGCCAACGACATAGGGAAAACGCCAGATGTTGCCAAGACCAACAGCCGCGCCAACGGCCGCGAGAATAAACGTCCAGCCGGACGACCAGGTTTGTTCGCTATCACCAGAGCTTGAAAGTGCCAAGAGAACCCCCTACCAGAATGCCTTGATTGAAACGTAGGGCCCGTGGAAGCGAATTTGAGCCTCCCCGCACCAACCCGAATCCCGTATCCCCACGTTGAGATCGAACAAATTGTAATTCATGGCTAACGCACCATGTTCGTTGAACGCGAAATCCAGTCCGACAGCCGCATTGACGATGGATCCATCATAGGGGTCTATCGATGCCTTCAACCAATCCAGTCGCGTCGAGAACACCCATCTTGGCGACAGTCGGCGATTGTACCAAACACCGATGTCCGGCATTGGCGCCTGCGTTCTCGCGCGCTCATTGAGAAACTCGGTGCTGCCGCCCTGAATGAGTGCCTGGCCGGCAATCGAGACTTGTATCCGCATCTGGTTAACGCCTATGCCAATGCCGAGATTGTGATGTGGCGCGGTAGTAAAGTTCCGGCTGAAGAACAGTCGAATAACTTTGAACGACGTTGCCGTGCTCACACTTGACCCCGCCTGGTAGACAACGTCCTCCCACTCGACGTCCTCAGTCAGGGTCGCCGTGCGGCCATCCGCCACGCTGAAGTACTGTCCCTCCACTTGCCATCGCTCGCCGAACTGCCAGCCGATCTCGACTGCAAACGTCTCTTCGGACGATTTAAATTTCAGCTCCTCGTCAACATCGATATCGATATTTGCGCTTCCAGCGGCGCCATTTACTCGAAACGCTCTTTTCTTGTCGGGGAGGAACATGCCGATATCGACGTCGAATCTGGCATCGATCAGTTTTTGAGCCGGGTCGTCCTGCTGCGCGTTGGCGGACACCACCAACAGCAATAACGCCATTGCCGGGAGTTGCCTTATCGATCCGATCATTGCGGCTCGAAACTCCGTCTGGTTCTTGTTAGCCGCGAGTATAACCTGTAGGCGGTCTAGGGCTCACGCAGGCACCAGAATTCGGTTCCCTGGGCACTCAGGAATTCCTCTGCTCCGGCGCCTTCCAGCATCGCCAGTGTGCTCAACATCCCGGCCTGAACGCAGGTGTCCGCAGCAACGGTTATTGAACGTGGCGCGTCTTTCACGGGCCAGCCCGTTGTCGGATCGATAATGTGACCGTAACGAACGCCGTCTTTCTTGAGGTAACGCTGCGCATCACCGCTGGTCGCGAGCGCACCCGTCTTCAGGTTGATGACGCGCTCTGGTCTGGCGGACTCTCCCTGCAATGACTCGATACCAATCTGCCACGCCTCGCGCCTAACGGGCGGCAGCGTCACGGCGAGATCCCCGCCGAAGTTTGCCATGCAGGCAATGCCGCTGTGGTCGCGCAGCAGACCTGCTACGCGGTCTACTGCGTATTCCTTGCCCACACCGCCGAAATCGATTTCCATGCCGGCCGGCATCGTGATCGATGTGCCGGACCAGTCGACTCGATGCCAGCCGACGTGTTGCAATACAGCACTGACGACACTCGCTGCGGGAACCCGGTCGCCGCCATCGAACGTCCAGGCTTGTCGCAATACTCCCGACGTGATGTCGAAGCGTCCATCGCTCAGCGTGTGCAATTGCGTCGCGAACTCGATCAGGCGTGCAGTTTCGGCATCGACTTCGACCGCCGCGCCAGCGGCCGTGTTGATTCGATCGACGATGTTGCCGGAACGGTAGCGACTGAACTTGTCCTCTATGCGCCAGGCCTGGTCGGCAGCGATTGCCGTCAGGACTTTCGCATCACGCTCGTTGCCAGCTTCGCACAGCAACTCACAGGGGCTGCCCATGGCGAAGAATGTGCCGCGCCAGCAGTCCGTGCCTTTTGCGATCTCAACAGTCCGTTCCGGTCGCTGGCCGGGCATGTTGCGTTACTTCCCGAAGTGATAACTGTATTGAACGATAACTGCATCAAGGTCAGGATATCGCACGAGGCCAACCTGGTTACCGATCAGGTCCCCGGCCGGGATGTCACCGCGTTGTTGATACAGCTCAACGCGCACGCTCATGTCGCTGCCACGCCTGGTTTTCCAGCCGTACTTGATGCCTGCTGTAGTCGCATCAAAGTCACCAAGCCGATAGTCGAACGATGCGTAGGCCGGCAGCGCAGCGCCTGCAACCAGGCTGGGCGTGTAGAACTCGGCCGCGGTTTGTGTATAGAACCTCAGGTGTGGTTCGAGATACGAGGACCCGCCGATTGGCCACCGATAGCGAAGATCAACTGTGTGCGAGTCGATCTCCCAGTCATCTGTCATGTAACGATAGGATGCATCCAGAACCTTGCCATTCATGTAGTACTTGGCCTGACCGTACAAGCTGTGCTTGGTACGACTGTCCGGCCGGCTTTCGAAAGCAAATACGTGCGAGGGGCCATCTGCGCCGGGCGGCAATGGCACCGGGCGCGGGATCGTATCGCCCGTGACACCATCGACAACGCTGATGATCCTGTATGGGTCAGCAAGATAACCCGAGGAGTCACTGAATGAATAGTTCACCTGGAACAGCAGGCTACGGGAAACGACCTGCGTGACGCCGAAAACAAAGTCGATAATGTCTTTGGTATCGGTGCCACCGCGGTTGCTGAGGTCACCGACGTCCAGCATGGGTGTAAGCGGCTGCGGTATTCCACCGATCGGGTCGATCTCATCGTGCGAAAACGCCAGACCGGCGGATACTGTCGTATTCCGGTTGTTGAAGTCGCGCGCGAGTTTCGCGTTGACGCCTAGGTGCAGGTAATCGAATTCTTTTGACGCCGAGCCGCCAAAACTAAGCTTGTACAGGCGACCAAGCGGCTGCTGCCAGCTGGCAGTCAGCGCGACGCGGGTATCGCGAAACGTGTCGTCAATCGGTAATTCACCGGCCGGGGTCGTGAATGTACCTTTGCCGGACGGCTGTGTGAATGTCTGCGGTACGTTCTGACGAATGGCGCCGTTCGGCGTCGCCCCTGTGAGTCCGTCGACGGTCAAACCAAGCGTTAGTGACCGGTCATCATCGAAGGTTCGTGTTGCGAGAATATTGAGGCTCAGATCCTGTACGCGATCTTCGTCTTCACCGTAATAGAGCAGCGCGGTGTTGAAGTCCCAGCCGGGCTCCTCCTGTGCCTGTACGGGCGATGGCATCGTGCCGCCGAGTAATGCACAAGTCGCTGTCGCCAGCGTCGCGGAAATTTGCTTGCTATTCTTTTTTCGCATTTTTTTATCACTCATGACCAGGCTAGTTGCAGCCACAGCCGCCGCCGCCAAAACCGCGGCCACCACTGGAAGCTTCCTTGCTGAAATAAATGTGATCGTCCAGGGCCGCTTCGACCGGGTCCGACGTCAACTGCATCTCGTCCTTCGCCAGGATGTCGCGATCCCACGCTTCAACGCCCATTGAAGAACAACCGGCGATCGCGAGTAACGCAGCAAGCAAAATACTATGTTTCATAATTTAGCCTCACGTGAAATTAATTCTATTGGAGCGCTTCGAGAATGGCCGCCTCGTACTCGTCCTGTTGCTTGACCTTGAATCCGAGGTGCATATCGGCAAGCTTGCCGTCTCGGCCGATAAGAAATGAGCTTGGCATTGCCTGTACCTCAAATTGGCGGGCGAGTTCCTTGTTCGTGTCGTACACGATCTGAAATTTCGCGGGATACTCCTGCAGAAAGCTGGCTGCGTCGTCTGAATTATTATCGAGATTCACTGCGATGACGACGAGACCCCGGTCCGCGTACTTTTGCTGCATTTCGTTCATCCACGGGAACGAGCGGCGACACGGCACGCACCATGAAGCCCAGAAGTCGAGCATGACCACCTTGCCCTCATACTCATCGAGCTGCAGGTTCTCAGCTGCGCCGGCCACACCCGAGAGCATGATCAGCAGCGTCGCGACAGACAGGCC